>OGGL01000156.1_pt1 | contig 36467 bp, 36 predicted proteins | sample 1571221 | NCBI WGS metagenome assembly OGGL01 (sample SAMEA2582062, study PRJEB24529) | metagenome | biome: Human gut stool | place: China | collected 2011
CTGAAAAATTTCATCCTTCGTAGTTCAAAGTCGGGTGGTTGTCAAGATGATTTTTTTGGTTTGGTGTCGTCTTTTTTTAAGCTGCCGCATAACGGCTGGCAAATTGGCGATGGAGCCGACTTTTAGCACAAATGTTGAATAGAATTACTAATCTTCAACATTGCACAAAAGTTCAATAGAAGTACTTCACCGGCTCTATTGCCAATTTGTTTGTTATGTGCCTCTTGTCATCAAGTGTCAGCAAAGCCTGTATGGAAGGCTGTTGTGTGTTTCCGTTATAACGCAGTTCAACTTCTATTTTTCCGTTGTTCCACTTTGCGCCGAACTTGGGCTTGTATTCCGTAGCCTTGACTGTATAGTCCACTGTTTCCGAATTGTGTTGCCGGCAGATATTCCTGCGTTGCCATTCTACATCAATGCCACTGTTTATCTTCCATTGCTTACCCTTATAATCCATTCTCAGGGTGAGTTCCTGCCCACATATAGATAGTGTGTTCTCATAACTTAGGCTATCTATGTATGGTCTATTCGGTATAGTATAGTCGTAAGTGTTGCTTGTGTTTCTATCCTCTTCGTGATGCAGTCCGTACCCTGTCTGCAATTTCAACTGTTTGCCAAAAGGATGGGTATATTGCAATGATATTCTGCTTTCGTTGCGCAGGGTGGGCAGTTGTTGGCAAAGATTGCGCAACAGTAGTGAATCTCCGCCCACAGCGTTGCGCAGGTGGTGGAATTTCGTCAGTGAAAGGCTGGTATTATTAGTTTCATTCGAGTTACCGCCAAGTGTCGCCTTCACGGTAAATGATGCCCCAGCCTTGCCAATCCGCCGTGTGAGGTCGGCAGATACATGGTAATTCTTTCCATTGCTTTTTGTGTTATTTCGCAGCGTTCCCGAGGTCAGCGTGTCCGCAGCCGTATTGCGCTCATATAGGTATGTTGTGTTGTCAGTCAGGTTGTCTGACCGTCCGAAGTTTCCATTTGCACTTATATTCAGCAAAGTCTTTTTGTCTATGTTATACTGCAGATTTATGTTTGCGGCATTACTGTGATTCTTGCTCAAGGAAAGCAGCATTGATTCCCGATATTTTGTTCCCGATGAAAGATATTGCTCATCATAGTCATGATTCTCGCTTCCATTGTGGAAGGCATTGAGTGAGAGGCTTGCATTGAGCGTAATTTTCTTACCAAATTTCTTCACGATATTGCCCGACAATATGTTTTGGAAATTGTTTCCCCCAATGTTCATATTACTAAGATTGTCAGAGCGCAAAGTCAGCGAGGTGTTTTCGCCATCGGCATTGAATAGATTGCCCTGTACCTCATCCCTGCGTCTGTCGCGATTGCCGTGTTCAGCCGTTAGTGTTCCTGTCAGGCTGCCATTGTAGGTAGATTTGGTCTTGATGTCCAGCACATAATTGTCGGCACCATCATCTACTCCCGTCATTTTCTCCAATGCGCTGAGCATGTCATACAGTTTCAGTAGTTCCACTGCATCGGTTGGCATATTCTCCAACGCTGCGATAATGTCGTTGCCCATAAAGGTCTCGCCATTGATGTTTACGCCGTTCAATGGCTTTCCTTTGAATGATAGTTGCCTGTTCGCCTTGTCGTATTCCATGCCCGGAATATTCCTGATTAAGTCTTCCAAGTTAGCACCTTTCCTTACTCGAAGGCAATCAGTATTGATAAACGTGGTGTCTTTTCTTATGGAAAACAATTTCCGCTGTCCAATAACTTGAACTTCATCGAGTTCTATCGTTTTATGTAATGAAGAAACATGTTTTCGAGTAGGGTATATAGTATCACCCACAACTAAATTCAAAATAGTAGCATTAGCAGTGGGAAACAGCAGAAGTAGAATGATGAAGATTAAAAGAATTCTTTTGATTATCATTTTGCAAAATTACCATTGTTCATAGATATATGCAATACCTTAAAATGGCGATTTTATAGAATTAGAAATGTCTAAGGTTGATTTTCATTGAAAAAACAACGTAAATACTTTGCTTATATGAATTATATCGCTATCTTTGCAACATCAAACAGAGAGTTCTTTGAGACTTTGCAGAATAAAGAAAGGGAAAGAAACTCGCTCGTTTCTTAGTCGTTCACCTTATCAGATTATATATTCTGCTTTTTATTAGTAATCAGTCGATTACATTCACCCCCATTACTTTTATGCGGAGATTTGCGACTTTCGCACAGCCAAGGACATCGGTATCGACCGCCCCGAGAAGAACGAGATACTGCATAACATACCGCCCACGCCCGAGCAGGAGGTTTTTATCGGCAAGTTGATGGAGTTTGCCAAGAGTGGAGATGCCACTATCTTGGGACGAGCACCTCTGAGTGAGAGCGAGGGAAGGGCAAAAATGCTCATCGCAACGGATTACGCCCGCAAGATGAGCCTTGATTTACGCATGATTGATGAAAATGCTTACTCAGATCATATCGACAACAAGGCAAGTCACTGTGCCAAAATGCTCAATGACTATTACCAAAAGTACGATGCACAGAAAGGAACGCAGTTTGTTTTCTCAGACTTGGGTACTTACAAGCCTGGTGGAGACTTCAATATCTATTCGGAAATCAAGAGAAAGTTGGTAGAAGACTATCATATTCCATCTTATGAGATACGCTTCATTCAGGAGTGCAAGAACGAGAAAGCAAAGAAGGCAATGGTAGATGCGATGAACCGTGGTGATATTCGCATTATCTTCGGTTCTACGTCCATGTTGGGCACAGGTGTGAATGCCCAGCAGCGGGCAGTAGCGGTCCATCAACTTGACACGCCGTGGCGACCATCGGACTTAGAGCAGCGTAACGGGCGTGCCATCCGTAAAGGTAATCTTGTTGCCAAGGAGTTTGCCGACAACAAGGTCGATGTGATTATTTATGCCGTGGAACGCTCGTTGGACAGTTACAAGTTCAACCTGCTGCACAACAAGCAGCTTTTCATCAACCAGTTAAAGACGAACACTTTAGGGAGCCGTACCATTGACGAGGGATCGATGGACGAGGACAGCGGTATGAACTTTTCAGAATATGTAGCAGTACTTTCAGGCAATACCGACCTTTTGGAAAAAGCAAGATTGGATAAGAAGATTACCACCTTGGAATCAGAGCGCAAGAACTTTCTCCGTGAGCGTGATGCCGCAACGGGCAAGCTGGCAGAGATTGAGAGTTCCGTGTCTTTCCATACAGACAAAGTCAAGGAGGCACAGTCTGACTTGGCTCTCTTTGAGAAGCGTGTGGAGCGTGATGAGGAAGGTGTGCCTATCAATAAGCTGACTATCAAAGGTGTGGAAGACAGCACCGATATCAAGGCCATTGCTGCACGTCTGCAGGAAATAGACGAGAAAGCACGCACCAAGGGGGAATACAACAAAATCGGTGAGATTTATGGCTTTTCTATTATGGTTAAGACGGAGAGCACTTCCAAGGACTTGTTTGATTGCTCTGTAAATCGTTTCTTTGTGAAGGGGCAGGAGAGTATCTACTATACCTATAATAACGGTAAGCTGGCATCCGATCCGAAACTTGCTTGCCAGAACTTTATCAATGCCTTGGAGCGTATCCCGAAGGTAATAGAGTCGCACGAAAAGGAGATGGAAAAGGTCGCAGCCAATAAAGACGTTTACACCAACATTGCGGGCAGCTCTTGGAAAAAGGAAGAAGAGCTTCGCACGCTCAAAGGCGAGGCAGCCGAACTGGATAGGCGAATTGCACTTACCCTTGCTCCACCGGAGGAGGAAAAAGAGGATATAGGGCAAGAGGCACAGCATGGTGCCATACAGCAAAGTAAATCAGTAGATGATATATCAGAACCCCGTTCTTATAAGAATTCATTCTCAAAAAACACAGACAACATACCTTTGCCCACATCTCCCAAGAACAATAGTCAGCAGAATGTATCCGACAACAATGACATTACGAGCAAAGTTATTATCTCAAAACCAAAGTGGAAGATGTAGAATGTCTTATTGTATCGAAAAGCGCCAAGTACTTGAAATAAAGTGTTTGACGCTTTTGAGAAACCGTATCAGAGAATTTGACAGATTCATTGTATAATTTCTATTCTGACAACAGAGCTGTCGTCATCTACCAATGTTGGAGGTGTCTGCTCTTTATGGTGAAAACAATGGGGAATATCATGAACTTTGTAATAGCCATCACTACAAAGCAGCAGAGAATCACCCATGTTCAATGGCAAACGTTGAACCTGAATGGGGTTTCTAAAACCTCTTCCCGCAATGCAAGTTGTCAGATAAGTGTCTGCTCCTTGCATAATGGTATCATCGTTTGTTAGTTGAGTTACTTCTCCTTGTTTGTCTCGATAGTATAGGCGCACATCTCCCAAAGATGTGTAGAAGAGCATAGCATCACTGATATATACAAGAAGTAAAGCCGAACCCATCTTGGATTTCTTCTCCTTGCAAAAAGCAGCCAAACGCTCATCAGCATATTTGATGCTCCTGAGGATATGTTCCGTACAATCAATTATATCGGTTTTTACAAAATATTCTGAGATAGCTTCGCAAACAATTTTTGAAGCACTTTCCGGCAACGACAAACCACTCATCCCATCTGCAAGTAGAATGAGTGTTGCTCCATTAGGCAATTCTCGTTGGAGAATGTAATCTCCATTTTCTTTACCAGCCGGAATACTTAAGCTTTCAATCTGAATCTTCACCATGCAAAACTTTATCAAATACGGCAATCATTTTTTGAAATGCGAGGAGCAGTTTCTCATAAGAAAAAACACTGCTACTATCTATAACCTGTTGTATCAGCCTGCTATTTTCTCTTTTCTCTATCTCATTCCGCAGACATTGCTCATAGTGGAAAAGATGCTCTTTTGATAGAAATCCGACAATGTCATAAGCAAGCCAATAAGCTCCGACAACAATCTCATCAAAGTCTTCCCAATCATACACTTCTGCATGCAAGTTCCTATTCAAGTTAGCAATGAAATAGTTTTCCAGAATGAATGCCATATCTACGGCATCTTTATTCGTTTGGATATTCCTGTCTAACCAAGCATTGAACTTCAATACAAATAATCCATGCAACGATGCTATCTTGATGTCGAATTCATTGTCAATCGTTACGGTAATAGCACCACTCAGCACATCAGCAAACCCCTTAACGGACATAGCTATATCCTCCTCAGGAGGCCAGTATATGTATCCATCTTCTCTTTCTATATCTCCGTATGGTACTATGTCCATTTCGTAGTCGCCATCATAGAACCGTTGATACATCTGTCCGTCTTTTTGAAACCCTTGTGCTAATAATGCCCGCTTAATCTCTTCGAATGCATCCCAATCGGGAATGGCTATGGCGAGGTCTAAATCCCTCGTCTTTCTCCCTGAACTTATACCTACTAACTGCCGAATTAAAATATCTCGCGCAGTAGCCCCGATAACAAAGAAATCCTGCCCAATCTCAGCAAAACAATGACTGACTTTTCTTAGCAGTTCAACCAACAGGGGGTTGCCAATCTTCTTACTCGAAATCTGAAAGTTCATCTTTTAATAATTTATTTGCAGCTTCAATACAACGGCTGTCTCCGCTACTTACTAAATCGGCATATATCAAAATGCAGGGCATTACATCGCCTTTCCAAAACTTCTGATATACATAAATAACTCCTTCGGTAGTCCGTGTTGCGCCAGTCTTCATCAGATTGGAGAAAGGTGTCTCTGTATAGAGTTCAAAAAGTTCCGGAGTAAGGTAACCATTCAATAAATTAGATGCACACTCTCCACCCCATAACATACCATTTGGCAATGCTATTTCTTCCCATTTTTCTTTTTGTTCCGGTGTCCGAAAATCCAGCTGCTTCAACAGCAACTTGGGCTTTAATATCTGATGATAGTTTTCCGACCATAAATCGAGCAAAAGACGACGTTTTTTCAGAACTCTTTTCTTCTGAGTTACGAGAATAAACTTACGGACTTCCAATTCATCAATCACATTTTTGACAGTACCTATCGAAACTCCACTATACTCCTTGATTTCCCGAAAAGATTTGCCCACATTCTCAGGAGCTTGCAAGAGATAAAAGATTACCTTCAGGCCTGCTTCTTGGAATATAGGATAGTTTTTGTTGTTATTCACAGGGGCTTTCTCCCCTGTGTGAGAAAGGTGGAATATCACTTTCCTGCCCTTCGTGTACTGTATATTGTAGTTACCTGCCGTGTCAGCAAAGTTAAGTTCCATTTTACGCAAAGTTCCATAGACAGATGGCTGTACATATCTTGCAACCAATATGACAGGTCCCTTGTAAGTCCCCATACAGCTCTTTGATTTTTCTTCAATGCGCAGGATATTTGTTCCATTTATCTCATTTTCAACAAGGCATCGGAACTCTATGCCCATAATTCTGACGTATTGTTCCATCGAAGGCGTTTCCGGCTGAAGCGCATCGATTATGACATCTTGAGAATCCTCCCACTGTCTCCTTATCGCACTAACCGCCTGATCTATAATCTGTATTCCGTACATATCTTGTTCAATATTTATAGTCGTTCAATAGGATTGAACACTGCAAAGATAGTGAACAAAAATCAAACTGCAAATTTTTTCGTTCATTATTTAATGCTTGTTCAACAAAATTGAACAAGCATTAAATAATGAACGGGTGCCTACCAGTTCCCTTGTTTCCGTAGCATTTCATCTATCTCTTTCCGAAGGAAAAGTAATCTGCCATTGGCTTTAAGATAAGGAATTTTTCCAGCCCAAACCCAGTTGTAAATGGTCTTTTGTTCCACCTTCAAAATTTTGGAGACATCTATGATATCCAAGTATTCGGGTTTCAATGGAGGGTGAATGGTCGTATCTACTTCTTGTTCCCGTAGGACAAGCAGACGGTCGAGCTTGTCTTCCATATTCTTCAGTTTATCAAACAGGCGTTTCTGCCATGTATCTTCTGGCTGTTGATCTAAGTATGGCATAATTCTCCTTTTTGATAATTCCCACTTGTATCTTGTATCAAAATACGCTGCTCTTTCATATAGGCAATATATTTCTTTGCGGTCCTGTCCTTGATTTCCATCTCTCGCATCAGAACCTCACAAAGTTCTTGGTAAGTGAGCTTGAAAGAATTTCGGAAGGCTTCTTTGACAACGCCAATAAGCTCATCAGTCTTGCGCTTTTCCTTGTCCTCCTTGGACTTCTCACCACGATAGACGTGCATGTCTTCTTCCTTGTCCCAGCCGAAAAGCATCATCGGTACGTCCAACGGACTTCCGTCACGCACTTTCAACGCCTTTACGACCGAGTATTCGGGATTGTCGTCTTTCTCTATGGAAAGGATACCCGCCGCCTTACGTTGAAGTTCCGAGCCGATATGTCCCCGAAGTTTGATGCCGTTCGGCACGAAGTGCAATACGCAGATAATACAAGTATTGTATATCCCTGCCAAGCGGTAAAGTTCGTCAACAATGGCTATACTTTCCGTTTCATCGTTCGCAGAACGTATCAGATCAGCAATACCATCAATGACAACGAGGTGTATTCCACCATGCTTGTGATGGAACAAGTCCATACTTTCACGGATAAGTTTCAAGCGGTCCTTACGAGAGAGTGAGGCAAGGTAGAGTGAATGGTAAAACTTCGGTACTGCCGTCAATGAAGCCCGGCGCAATGTCTTGCCCAGATTCTTGTGCAGTTGAGCCTCGGACTGTTCTGTGTCATAATGTAGGACTGCCAAGTCTTTGGGATTGGCGGTAATCTCCAATCCCAAGGTTTTCTCTATCGGCAGCCGTTTATTCCCCAAAGCTCCAGCAAGGATGGCTCCTACATAGTTGCTCTTGCCCGTACCCTCACCTCCGGTAATGCAGAACAGATTGTCCTGCGTTCCCAAAGGGACACCATTCACAGCCACCACAGTCTTGGAAATATCCGGTGGATTGTCGTAGTCAATCTCACAGGAGCGAAGCATCATCATGGTTTGGCTATATAGGTCTGTAAACATCTTGGCAAGCAGTTCTTTCAGTTCCTTCGCCCCGTTGCCTAAGGCAAAGAAATCAGAAATGTCCTTTTCCGTCTTGGTTCCACTAAGTGGGAGTGTAAGATTCAATACCTTGTATTCTGCCAAATGTTCAGCTTGTCTATGCGCTTCCCGTACACCCGTCTCATCTGCATCATACAAGAGTATGATATGCCGAAAGCGAAGTTGAAGGCTCTCTATGATGCTTTCCGGTATTTGTGCCGTTTCACTGTTGAAGCAGATTGCATTGAACCCGTGCGCATACAACGAGAGCACATCTTTTTCCCCACCTGTAATGAAGAGCATATCTCCTTTGGTGGGAATCTGCTCCATGCCGAAACAATAGGTCATAGGCATCCGCCCGCCATAGAGAAAGCGGATTTTCGGACTGTGAGGGCGATATATCTTGACATAGCCATTTCCAATATAGGCGAATATCGGTTCTGTCGGCGAACTGTGAAGCTCAAACTTCTTACCTTCGGCTGATACGCTCTCATACCGTTTAAGACTCCGTACACGGAAAAGCCGAAGTGTATCTTCATGGATACCATAATGCGCCCAATAGTTCATCAGTCCATCGTCAAAAGGCTGTATCTCAAAACTGTATGGACGTTCTTCCGTACACTTGGTTATATCAGCCTTAGGAGTGGGAACGATAGTTCTTTTATATGATAACGTGATATGGTTGCTATGCTTTTCACCATCACATAAAGCATACAATCCAAGTTCTTGTACAATAGTTTCCAAGACTTCGGGAAAACTTGTTTTCAGGTTCAAGTTACGGAGGGTTGCCACAAACCAGAAGCAATCCCCTGAATAGGTGGTATCGCCATGATCATAGAATTTGTAAGAAGAAGTTTTCCTGTCGTAGTAGATATGGCAGGAAGCCCGTCTGTCGTCATAGAAGGGGCTTCGGAAGTTGCGATGAAGGTTTACCTCAAAGCCGAGGAAATGGGAAAACACATTCAGGCCTCCCTGTGTAAGCAAAAGAATCTGTTCCTTTTCTATCATAGTTGTCGGTTTTTAGGATTAAGACATGAACTTATGATGAGATTGTCCTTAAAACGGTTGAGCCGACCAAGAACCTCGTCGTTTCTCATGCCTGAGACACGGAGTCGGTTACATTTCGTGGCTATCACGATAGACTTGAAGAAGTAGCGTACATCGCCACCCTCCGTGTAGCGATACCGTACCAACTGTTTCTTGCGCCAGCGATAAAGGGTGGACTCTGAAACATTCAGAGTCCCGATAAGATCTTTGGTTGTCATCTCCAGCTCGTCATCTATATCTTGGATAAGATGAGAAGTGCGCTCAACATACCGCTCTATTCGGTTGAGCCTGTCTATCAGTTCCTGATAGGCTTGGCTTTCTACTGCGATTATTTCCATCAGCCTTTATAATTTGGTTTGTAAAATAATGTGTTGCGGCCCAAGCTCCTTTACAAGATCTATAATTCTGTCGTAGGATTCCTTGTCAAACACTTCGATACTCATCTGAGCGAGTGGAAGCGGTCTTGCCTGTTGTCTTTGTGCAATAGATGCAAGCAGGTCGAGTTCATCCCATCCCAATACCTTGGCATAACTGTAAGTTTGTGAGGTGGTCATCGACACAGCTCCAGTTTCCCATCGTGAAATGGTACTTGAGCTAACATTCAGTTTTCCAGCGACATACTCTTGTGAGTAACCTTCAAGCTCTCGCTTTTCCTTTAGGGTTTTGTGCAACTGTTTCATATGTATAAAGTTACAAAGACACCTAAATTTGAGCAACCCGCTACATTCAAATGTTTACACCCCATGCAAGGTGGCTTGCATTAGGTGCAGATGAATATGATGAGCGATGTCGGCATGGGATGATTTAATTGGTTTGTTTTCTATAATTCATAAACGGAAATACATTGTAAGAACAATCATTCCAGAACAAAATCAAATAATTTTGAGAAAATCCCTCCAGTGCAAGGTGCAAGTCCCCTTATATATAGGGACTTGCACCTTGCACTGGAAAGTGTAGCAGTAAAATTTCTAAATATTTATGGCACAAAGATTTGGAGGTTAGTACAATTTTATATACCTTTGTACTCAAGAAAAGAGAGCAGTTGTGCTTTCATAAGGTAGTCAGAATGGTAGTCATTGGGCGGTCAAAATACTGCTACAAAAATGCTACACTACTGATTTGTCAAAATTGATAGGACATTTAATTACAACGAGTTAGCAGAGTTTGGTTCACAAACCTCTCTCTCCGCAAACAAGGGTGTAAACCAACGAGTTACATGGTTTACACCCTTTATTACACCCTAAAAAGAAAGTGCCCCAGCAAAGAGTTGCAAAACTTCTTGGGGATTGATATAGCTATTTTCACAAACTTGATTCTCTTCTAAATTAATATAGTAAAGAATTCTATTATTATGACAATATCGTCTTTAAATTACACCATAGATCAACATTTTCTTTTTCTTTCTTTATAAGGCGCATGATGTTCCCCAGCGTGTGGTGGTGTGTCTTCTGGCAATATGTAAATGGGCTATCTGTTTCCAGTAATAATCGTTCTTTAGGGATTAATGGAAGTAAGGCGAGAAATCTTTTAGAAGTCATCATCGCTCCATTGATAGAGAAATAAAATCCAGCATCTACAGCCTCAAGTAGTTCATCATTACTACCTGTGAACCAATGAAGGATAGGCTTAAACCTATAATTATTGCCAATAATTCTCAGAACTTGACGTACGGCACGACGTGAATGGATTGTTATTATTTTGTTTCTACAAAAACGGCATCTTTCTATCAGTTCACTAAAGAATGCTATCTGTTCGTTCTTATACATTGTATCAACAAAGTCCAAACCTACTTCTCCAATATAATGTGCTTCAGGCAAGAGTTCCCACATTAATGGAATTTGGCTCTTATATTGATGAATCAACTCTGGGTGAAAACCAAGTGCAAATCTAATATATTGGCTCGCTATCTCACCAGATTCCTTCCTATATAAATCTGGCAAGTTAGTAACTGCTATAGTATATATTTTATTCTCCTCAATTTCTCGAATAGCCGCAGTTCGATCTTTCTGTAAATCCAAATGAAAATGGGTGTCGTAGAGGTATTCCATTATAGTAAATTGATTAGATTTTCCAATTCTTTGATACCTCGTTCGTAAAGACTGACATAATCATGTAGATGTTCCGAAATTGGACCTGACATCTGTATGGCCGCATAACTGTCTTTTGGCGTTGATAACCCCAATTTATAAGAGCGTAATGATTCTATTCCTGTTTCCGTTTCATAATGATGTCGATAAGTAGTGACATCATCCAATCCTGCAGCTTTTATTGCCGCTTTCCTGATAGTACAAGGCAGGCATTCTCCACAATGCCCCACTGCATCTCCAGTCCAGCGTCCTTGGTCAGGGTGCGAACAAGACAATGTGTCCTGATAATGGGTGTTAAGGAAATCAAGGTCTTTGCATGTCTTCATCATCTCACCTTTTGTCTGCATCTGAAAAGGATTGACTAACGAAATGTCAATATCCAGCCCGGTTAACAATTTTTGGAACATCCCCATGAAATACGGATGAGTTGTGCGCGTACTAAGACTACCCAATCGCATAACAGTCAGGGGAATATTCAATGAAATCACTCCATTTTCAGGCACATACAAGTCAACATGATGTCCAATACCTGAAGCAAGGACTATGGCATGGGCAAAGAACATCAGCGAACGGGAACGTGTCGTGTCCTCTGCGCCATTTTGAGAAGCAGCATAAAACCTAAAAAATCGTTTGGAATCAACAGCATATTGAATCTTCAATGAGTTTACTACACTGTCTTGGTATATTTTTACGCCCTTTCCTCCACCATAATGACTGACAAATATAGGCTCTTTCCCGTCTTTGAGTAGATTGATTGCACCTATGAATGAATCCAATCCTCCAGAAAGCATACAGAATACATCTGTATCAATCCTTTTGACAGAGCAACGGTAGCGCCACCTGCCCTTTATGTATTTGTCCTCATCTTCTGTTAAGGTTACTCTTTTTCTAAAATGTATCGTCCAGTGATCCCCAGTCAGGAAGTTGAGGGCATTAACGAGAATAGATTTGCAATGTTCCCATTTCTCATAAGCCTTTACCGGGATGTATAGCTCAAGATTACGAGTCCATGCATCATCCTGTTTTTTACGACTTACACTCCTGTCAACACAGAATACCATAAGGGATATATATAATAAGTCCATGGCCTCATCGGTAAATCGCTGGGGCGTGACATACATATGTTTCTTTCCCATACCAGTAGTTGGATTCCAAAATGTATATTGGAATGCTGTTGAATCATTAATGTTTACTCTTCTTGAGCCATCAACATGAAATTTATCATATTCTGACAATGTAAAAACAAAACTATCCTTCATCGTAATTCCTCCATTTGTTGATAAGAAATATCACACAATGTTTCCAATGCTCGGTTAAAATCTACTGAATTCAAACCACCCTTGATAATATCAGGAATAATACTGTCAACAATCCCGTCTATGTATATCTTAATAGATTTTTCCAATTCCCGTAAGTCTGATATCTGTTCACAGTTCTTGAGTGCAGTCTGCTCTGATTGTAGTAATAGCTTGTTAAAAATATAATGCTTTATCAATCCACCCACCAATCGTTGCAGCAATTTTTCATTGAAACTTTCAAGTTGATTGAGGTCTATGCTCTGATCTGCTGCCACATCAGCAAAGGTTTCACGCAGAGCCTTATTTGCCAAAGAATCTTCAAGATCATTAGGTACTGGAGCAATAAGCCCACAGATATCATTAAAGATATCTTTCGTAGGTCTTCCATCAAACCGTATACCTGCCTCAATAAGGCGTTGGCGAATGACTTCAGGGGGGCCAGCGAAGTAGGTGTAGAGGGTTCCAGCCGTTCTGCGAACCTTCGCAGCCTGTCGCGTGGCGTTGGTATGCCCACCAAGGGCTTTAGTATAATTTCTTATAGCACTTTTGGCATTGCTACTGCTTCTGTTATTCATGGCTTTCCTCATCGAACTGCGTGCTGTGCCCCATTTGACAGAAGGTTGGATAGGTTGATCTTCCTCCTTTGATTTTTCTTTCTCAGGATCGTCCTGGGACGGTTCTGCCTCTTCTGCTCCATCTTCAGCTGGTATAGTTTCGTTTGGTGCATCCTGCCCAAGATTTACATCAGGATCGTAATCCGGCGGTAATAAAGATGTTATCTTTGGGCCTCTATATAAACTTGATGTTCCCATTATTTTTTATTTGAAGGTATAATTGACTTTAATTTTTTCTGTCTCTCAATGGTCTTCTTTACCTCTATATTTGTCGAAAGGTAATCATTAAACTTCGTTGCTTCATCTAACGATAATTTGGTAATAAATGGAGTTAACTGACCATAGGCAATAGCATTATATTTACTTGCAGGTTGCTCCATTAGTTTCTTCAACGCTTCTTCCATCATTCCCGCCTTTATACAGAACTCTGTATAAGACCTTAGCACCTCTACATTCATAGTAGATTTATTCTCTATCACAGCAAACACCTCTGATGCAATAATAGCTTTCTCTCCAGGTGCAAGTTTGCCAATAAACGTCAAAGCGCTATTTCTATTCATCTCAGTCCCGTTAACAAGTAGCTCATAACACTTACGGGCTGTTGGACTCAATAGATCAAGGTTTGATTGCCCATAGCGGTTTTTAACATCTGAGAAATAAACATATTTATCTAAATTTTCGTCCTCTAATCGTGTATCGTTTTGCATCCATTTTTTTACCCAATTCTTTTCTTTCCACACAGCAAAAGGATTTTCATCATTCAATACCTCTCCTTTTTCAAATTCCTTGAAAAGTTCTCTATTTTCAGGTTTTGTAACAGCCTTGAAAAATTCAGGATTGAAATACTCTGCTAACATAAGCTTGGCCAATATATTTTTATCAAGAATTACATTCCTTGCTTCGGCAAGTTTAAGCCTCATATACAATGTATTCAAAAAACGCTTACACTGTCGAGGGTTTCCATTAATACTAGGGGCCAATACAGATGAAATTTGCCGCGCAAGTGCCATTTCCTGTTTGCAATTCTCTGTAAGATCTGGTGCTTTGTCACTAATAAGGTCCATAGAAAAGTCTTGATCTGGAGTCAAAGTATAGACTATACCTAGTATTTCTTTAAACTTTTCATCAGACAGCGTTTGTTTCAACAACAGACAAGCAAGATACTGATTGACTTCAGCTCGTGTCAATTGAGGTATGTATAACGGATATTGGATTACCTTCTCCAGATACTCTTTCCCAATATCCAAATTATTTCCTGGAACCTCTTTGTATTTGCTCTTTATGGAATACTGTATCAGACGTTCATCTGCGCCTATAACAAATGACATGCCTTCTACAAATAGGAATAATCGCATGGCTTCAAAAACTTCAAGAACGGTATCGGGCAGGCAACGGTCTAGTTCGTCAATGAACACAACGACATTTTCCACCTTACTCTTCTTCAGCAGATCTTTAAACTCATTTCGAAAGTTTTTGATCTCTGTCCGTGTCTTATCGTCCTTCTTTAGCATACTAAGGATCTCTTCTATGTCTTTCGCTTGTACTTCTCCTGCATTAGACTTAATGGTAGAAAGTAAACTACTAAGCGACAAATCAGTCAATATCCCAATACCTCCAGACAGAAATAAATCCAATCCATATTTGACTCCTTTCCCTAAAATCTTATTGATATCGATTTTCTTTATCAGTTCTTTTGCATAATCTGTCACTTCCTTGCTGAAGCGTTTCTTGTCAGCAAGTGCATCCAATATCGCACCACAAAGAGATGTCTTGGTGTCTTCATATCCTTCGAAAAGCCAACCGTTAAACTCTATGCATAGGGTTTTAACAGTATCTTTCTTTTTCTCGTTCTTAGGGTACTTCTCTTCAATCTTCTTTTGAACTAATTTCATCAGACTGGATTTGCCACTGCCCCAGTCGCCATACAATCCTATTGTTGATGGTGACAACTCCCTATTAGTTGCTATATCAGCAATCAGATCTACCATATACCCAAAATTTAGGTAGTCAATCTCTGTTTCTTTATCTGGCCACATAATTATTCCCTTATCTTTACTTTACCAATAATATCTTTGGAAACACCAACTGCTTTATCAGATGATTAACTGTTATATAGGACGTAAGCATTCATAGTTATTGTCAGCCCATAACTTGCATAATGGGTGGGCAAAATTCGCAGAACTCTTTGGCGAAACATGTTTGGGTGATACCTCGCTTCTTCAAATGTTCCTTGATAAGGTTGCTATGCTCTTTCTTCTGTCCCATTGGATGATAGTTTATCTTGATATTGACTACAAAATTATGAACTTATAATGAATAAAACGAAGAAAAACGGAACTTTTACGCTACTGGAAATAATTTTCCAGTGAGAGGGTCCTAAAAGTAATCTCTTAAACAATCAATAATGATTGAAATACAAAATAAGTTTGCCCGAAATACTCCACTGTTAGAATGTATATTAAGCGTTTTGATAGTCGTTGATTTCCGTGCATTTCCCGATACTTCCCACAATATCCTAGCCTCTTGGAATAACATCAAAAGCCCTCTACTTTTGCATCGTCAGACCTGACTGAAAGCCCTACGCGCAAGGGCGAGTTTTTCATTTCTAAACGATGGAATTATGACAATAAATGAATTACTGGGAAAGCCTGTGTGGCAGATGACGGGTGAAGAATTGCTTTTCCTTGCACGACACGGCAATATGTCCACGAATGGAGAAACGGCAAAGGCTTCCTCCAAAGAAGAAAAGCAGTATGTGTACGGCTTGGCAGGCATCGCACGACTTTTTGGGTGCAGTCTGCCAACGGCTAATCGCATCAAGCAGAGTGGTAAAATCAATCGTGCCATTACGCAGGTGGGGCGCAAGATTATTGTTGATGCCGACCTTGCGCTGGAATTGGCAGGGCGAAAGACAGGAGGGCGAGGATGAACACTACTGATTATGAAAACATTTGGCAAGCATCGCTTATCCATGTTACGGACGAATTCTCACTTCCGCCCATTGTGCTACAAGCAGGAGAAGCCATCATCGGTACGCTGGGCAACTTTAGTGTCTCAACAGGTAAGGCGAAAGCCAAGAAGACTTTCAATGTGAGTGCCATTGTTGCTGCAGCCCTTGTCAATGGTCAGGTGCTGGAATATCGGGCTTCATTTCCCGAAAGTAAACGCAATATCCTTTACTTTGATACAGAACAAAGTCCTTATCATTGCCAACTGGTGATGCAGCGCATTCTACGATTGGCAGGACTCCCGATTGATAAAGAGCCGGAACATTTGAAGTTTAGCCATCTCAGAGCCATTGCCGACCCAAACGAGCGTAGAGAAATCATCCGCTACGCCGTTTACAACACGTCTAACGTGGGCTTGGTGGTCATTGATGGCATTCGTGATTTGATGCTCGATATCAATAACTCAACGGAGGCTACCAAGTTGGTGGGCGACCTGATGCAGTGGACGAGCGAGCAGAATATCCACATTCAGACCGTGCTCCACCTCAACAAAGGCGACGACAACGCGCGAGGGCATATCGGCACAGAACTCAACAACAAGGCAGAGACCGTCCTGCAAGTCACGAGGGACAACACGCTGCCCGAGCGAAGCATCGTTGCCCCTGCCATCATTCGTTCCAAGCCTTTCGACAAATTTGCTTTTCGGCTCAAGGAAATGGAAGATGAGGTGTGCGTTCCTGAAATCGACCAGACCTATACGGACAATGAGCGCAAACCCCATCGCTATTCTTACCACGAACTAAGCGACACGGAACATCGAAAAGTATTGACACAAGCCTTTTCTTTGCACGAAGTCTTGCCCTATGGCGAACTTATCGTGGCACTCAAAAAGGCTTATACTGAGGTCGTAGGGCAATCTTATGGGCAAACCAAACTCAAAGAACTCCTGCAATTTCTGCTCAACAAAGGTATGGTGATAAAGGAAGAGCGAGGGAAATATTGGCTCAACCAAGACTATCTACCCTAAAACCTTTGGTCGGTCGGACGCAGGCTATATATACCTGAACCAACCCGACCAAAGAGAAATAAGTTTGGTCGGTCGCAAATGGGTGCCTATAGTGTACGACCGTCCGACCAAACAACAATCAACCAGCCTCCAAAAGAAAAAGGCTGGGGCTATATCCTTTCAACTTAAAACAACATCACAATGGAAATACAATACATCAAGCAAATCGCTATCACCGATTATTTGCAACAACAGGGCTATGCGCCAGCACGAGTACAAAGCATTCACTATTGGTACTACTCTCCGCTGCGCAATGAACGTACACCATCCTTCAAAGTCAATACAGAGCGCAACCAGTGGTACGACTTCGGCTCGGGCGAACATGGCGACATCATCGACCTTGTATGCGCTTTACATCGTTGCACTATCAGCGAAGCCATCAGGCTTTTGAGTGGTGCTAAACAAGTAGCGCATCAAGAATTTTCTTTTGGTGGTGAAAGAAAAATCTCCGAGCGCAAATTGGAAATCCTATCTGCGCAACCGCTCTCTAATCCTAATTTGCTCCGTTACCTCGCAGCACGTGCCATTCCTCTTCCCATAGCCAGCGCCTACTGCTCGGAAGTTCTATTCCAAAATATGAATCGGACATACTATGCTATTGGATTTGCAAACGATGCTTTGGGATGGGAAATCCGCAATATGTATTTCAAAGGATGTATCGCCCCGAAGGCTATTACAACGATTAAAAGAGGAACCGACCGCCTACAAATCTTTGAGGGCTTCATGGATTTTCTCTCGTGGCAAGTGCTAAATCCTTCTTCAACCAGCAATGCCATTGTGCTCAACTCTCTGGCACTTTTGCCACGCATCAAAGAACAGATGATGGGCTATCGAGAAGTGGAGAGTTTTCTGGATAATGACGATGCTGGGCGCAAAGCTTTTACCGTTTTGAAGCAAATGTTTCCGCAGGTCATTGATGGTGCAGCACGCTACCGGGTACATAAAGACCTCAACGAATGGCTCGTTGCTCAATCCCAACTCAAAGAAAAACAGCCACGATTACCGACCACGAAGCGTGGCATCAGAAGATAGTGTGTTTTAGGGAAGCAAGTTTGTGTTTTGAGTATCTCAAAACCTACTTGCTCCCACCATTGGGAGGTAAAAATCCCGCTGGTCTCATCAACAGAAAGAACGATTATGGAACAGAAGAATAAGGGTGGGCGACCCACCAAGACTTTATCAGAGAAACGAAAATACCAAGTACTTCTTCGGCTCAACACCATGGAGTACTACACCCTGTTGGGTAAAGCGCGCGAAGCATCCATCACTCGTACTGAGTTTTTGCGACGTCTCATCACAAAAGCAGAGGTCAAGGCGCGCATCACACCTGGAGAGATGCAACTCATCCGCACGGTTTCAGGTATGGCAAACAATCTCAATCAGATAGCCTATCGACTCAATGCCTTTGGCATTTATGCACTCAATGAAGACTTGAATGCACTCAAAGTCCTCATTCATGAACTCATCAAACGCTTGAAACCATGATAGCCAAGATTATCAAAGGCGCAGACTTCGGAGGAGTTATCAATTATATGCTTAGCAAAGAGAAAGGAAAAGCTAAGGTTTTAGCGAGTAATAACATTGGTTTTATCGACCAAAACCTATGCGCCGGCGAGTTCACTCTACAAGCCTCTATGCGCCCGAACGTGCAGAAGCCCGTTTGCCATACGATACTCTCGTTCTCTGCCAGCGATGCCGAGCGATTGACAGATGATGTGATGGTGAAGATTGCCAATGAGTATTTAGAGAAAATGGGCTACGGAGACACACAGAGCCTTATTGTAAGGCACAGTGACCGCCAGCATCCTCACCTGCACATTTGTATCAATCGCATTGGTAACAATGGCAAGACCATCAGCGACCGCAACGAAAAGTATTGTTCAACGAAGATTTGTAGAGAGTTGACTGAGCGTTATGGTCTGACTATTGGCGAAGGTAAGCAAGAGGTAAACCGCTCACGATTGAGAGGAGACGATAAATTGCAATATGAGGTATTTGATGCCATCAACTCTATATTACCTCGTTCTCAGAATTGGAACGATTTTGTTGCTGGGTTAGAGCAACATAGTATTACCACTCGTTTCAAAACAAAAGGTAATACCGATGTTGTTCAGGGGAACATCTTTGAAAAAGATGGATGCAGTTTCAGCGGCTCAAAGATAGACCGCTCGTGTTCTTTCTCTCGCCTCAATGCAGCGATAGAACGAAATTCTCACAAACAAGAGCAAATTAATCTACAAAATGAGCCTATGGTACATCCTGTAGATGAAAGCAATTTTATTACCGACCTATCCGAAGCAATTAGTGAAGTGTTTTCCATGCCTACACCAAGTAATGGCGTAGATGTTGATGAACTTCGATTTCAAAAGAAACTCCGCAATAAAGCTAATCGCAAACGTAGAATTTAATCACATCAAATTTATATCAGTATGAATAACGAAATAGCACCAGTTCTCGATATTCTCGAAGAACTCAAACAAGAATGCAAAGCCATCATTAAGGCGCAAACAGAACTGCGCACCACGCTTGCAGAGCAACCTGCCAATCCAACAGCAGCGCGCACCACAACGCAAGAGACTGTGCAAATCCATCTCTCCAAAGAGACGCAAACTAAAATCAAAGAGCACCAGCTTTTTGTTTTGGAGGCATTATCTCAGTCGAGCAAGAAACTCGACCCAAAGTTTGAAGCCTTGCAGCAACTCATCATAGAGCAACAAAAGCCTGTAGAGTACAAGAACTACTCTCTCTTTGCCAGCGTGCAATTAGCCGAGCGCATGTTGCTCCTGTTAGTCTGTGGACTGGTTATGGCTAGCTGTTGGTTCTTCGGCATGGGAACCAATAAATTGCAAACAGCCTCTGATTACGACCTCCGCTACCGCTATTTACGAATGCAAGGCAAAGCTACAAGCAAAGACTTCGTGCATCTCGACAGCCTTTTTGTCACGCATCGCAATCCCAAAGCCATTCAGCAGATGCAGCAAAAGGTCGGAGACTACGAGCAAGCCCTACAACGGCAAACGGAACTATTATTGCAACAGGAGTGTATCCAACAGGAACAAGGAGAATTGAAGAGGCACTTAAAGAAATAAGGGTTGGAGGGTTCCTGCAAGTTATTGCTGCTTGCAAGAGCTTACATTGAAATAAGTTTCTATTTCGTCAATCTTTTTCTCTATCCACTCAAGCACTACCCCCTTTTTTATTGCAGGATATTCGACTGGGTTATTCCAGTTGTTATTTCCGTTATCAGAAATCCAACTCCAACCATACGGATAATTAGGGGTAGGTTCGCCTGTAAAGCAAGATAGTTTTGATTTGCATGGTATTGGGGCTTGTGACGTAATGCCAATCCATACTTGCTTCCAATAGGTTTTGTCATCAGTCTTAATGACAATCGCATTTGACTCATCTAAATTTTTCCACAAAGAGCCGTTGTCATCATGATGTTGCACAAAGCCTATTTCCGTTAAGGACTCAATAATATATTTGTCAACTAATGTATCTCCTATTTCTTTGGTTAGGCTGAGCAGCTCTGAAGCCCCCTCAATATTATCAATCGCCTCTTTAATAAGATTATTCTTGTATTCTGTTTCCATGTCTTGATAAGTGAGTTGCTTAATAATCTTGCTATAATCTTCGATAATGCTACGAACAGGCTTTGGAGAAATGGACTGAGCTAAATCTTCTAACAGCTTGAGAATATCTTGTGCATAGGAGAGTTTGATTAGTTCAAACTTTTCTCCTCCCAACGAACTGTCTGAAGGTTCACAGCCATCTAAGGTAAGATAGATCAACTTAAAATTATCCTCTCCAAACTGCTCTTTGCCATAGTTGTGATACCGAAGTAATTGATTAGGCTGATCATTTGCGTAGATTTTATTCTCAATGATAATGGCATGCTTTTGTTTACTATTTTCAAGGATAATATCTATACGTCCGCCTGTTGTATCTGTTACTTCTCCGACACTGCGCTCCACTATGGGTTCTTTGCAGTCCGAAATATAGTCTTGTGGTAGACCTATAGCAAGGAGGAAGGATTTGAGAAACTTATCGCCTAAACCATGCTTTGCCTTTGGGTTAAGAAGCACAGCGAGTAAACGTGAATGTAAGCGTACTTCATCCGAGCAGAGTTGCAGAGCAGAAAACACATTAAAGCATTTCCCTTCCTCCTCTTCTTGCTTTATTCTCTTTTGTTCTGCTTCATGCAAGTCTGATAACTTGGACAATAGTGCTTTGAATTGGTTTATCATAACGTAAAATGGCTTAATCTACTTGCTCTACAATTTTAGTTAGTTCTTCCTCGACTTCCTCCACCGTAGGCAGAGCCGATTTCAGATTCTCAGGAATAGCCTTTGTTAGTTGATAGTCGCTCACACCGATTGGCTGGTCGTAACCAGAGAGAGCATATTGTGCTACTACTTTGTCGCCACCATTGCAGAGGAGCAAGCCGATGGTTTTGTTGTCGTGTTCGCCACGAAGGGTATTGTCCACTACATTGATGTAGAAGTTGAGTTGTCCCATATATTCGGGCTTGAATGGTGTAGCTTTGAGTTCGATAACTACGTAGGCATGCAGTTGGATGTTATAAAGAATGAGGTCGGCATAGAAATCAGAATCGCCCACTTCGAAATGCTTCTGTTGTGCAACAAAAGCAAAGCCATTACCCATTTCCAGAAGATACTTGGTAATGTGTGAAACCAATTGCCGTTCAACGTCTCGTTCTGCCATTTTATCTGTTTGCCCCATTATATCAAAGATGTAAGGGTCTTTCATCAGATAGTTGGCAAGGTCGCTTTGTGGTTTGGGTAATCGTACTGAGAAGTTGCTCACTTTCTTTGCCGTAATCTGCCGAGCGAAAAGGTTGGTTTCAATTTGCATTTGCAGAACATTGCTGCTCCAACCATTGGCAACTGCCTGTGTGATATACCAATAGCGTTCACCTAAAGGTAGTTTGCTATTAAGTAAAATTACATGGCTTGCCCAGTTCGTGCGAACTACGGCTGAGTGCTTGAAGATTTCTTCTATCCGGCTGATATTACAGTGATAGATAGCTGATAGCGTTTCTGAAACCTCTCCTAATTGTGCAAGAGGTTCTTGCGTATTTATCTCTCCCTGAATACTTGCTGCTTGTATTTGCGCAAGAGGCTCTTGCGTAAATTGATTGAGTTCGTTTGTTAGTTGTAATACGTTATCAACAGAAGGACTATTGAGTAATTCTTCAATCTTACCCATTTCTATTAGAACCTCCATTGGATAAGCCTTTGCAAACTGGCACATATAGATAAGGTTACGGGTGGAATACCCCTTCTTATCTGCATATTGTGAGCGTATCGCCTTGGATAAGTTGTCAATGACTTTGCTTCCCCAACCTTCTTTCTTTTGGAGGTAGAGAATGAAATGCCCTACTTTCCAATAATGGAAGAGCATACCAGCATTAGCCGAAGCAATCACGCGCACTTGGGTCTGCTCTAAATCAGAGCCAATAGCACGCACTATGGGCGAAAAATCCTGTTTGTCGGTGTTCTTTATATCGTTGCTCATTGTGAAATCTATTATAACTGATTGAACTTACTCATGGCATTCGCCTTGATGTCGTCAGCAATGTCAATATATGGCTTCATTGCCTTGTAGTCGCTATGTCCCGTCCATTTCATAACTACTTGCGGAGGAATACCCAATGCAAGTGCATTACAGATAAACGTTCTACGACCAGCGTGTGTTCCAAGCAAGGCATATTTAGGTGTAACTTCGTCAATACGCTCATTACCTTTGTAATACGTTTGGCGAATAGGCTCGTCAATTCCAGCCATTTCTGCCAATTCTTTGAGGTAGTCATTCATTTTCTGATTGGTAATAACAGGCAGCACCTTGTCATCTTCAAACGCCACATCCTTGTACTTGTCAAGAATCGCTTTGCTGTGGTTGTTCAGCTCGATAATCAGGCTATCGGAAGTCTTGACCGTTGTAACCTCAATATGATCGTCTTTAATATCACTTTTGCGGAGGTTGAATACATCCGAATAGCGCAAACCAGTGAAGCATTGGAAGAGGAAAACATCACGCACACGTTCGAGAGCCTGCTTGTTGAAAGGGATTTTGAACTCTCGGAGACGGTTGAGTTCGTCCCAAGTGAGAAAGATGATTTTCTTTTGGGTACTCTTGAGTTTAGGCTTATAACTATCGTAGGCGTTGTTTTGATGCACACCTTTCTTGAAAGCCCAGCGCAAAAACCATTTCAAGAAACTCAATTGCTTGCCAATGGTTGTGTTGCGCATCTCCTTTACATCACGCAGATAACCCACATAGTCATTCAAGCCTCGCTCATCAAAGAACTCAAAGGTAAGTCCTTCACGAAAGTTGGTCAAATGATTTTTCACGGCTGCAAATTTCTCAAACGTGGAGTCCGTCCAATTGTTCAGACGTCCACAATCCTCGACAAAATCATCAAACACCTGAAAGAAATCACAAGGCAACGCTTCTTTCTTTGGCTTAGGTTCTTCACTCACAGGTATGTGCAAAGCATTGAAAGCCTCCTTTATCTGTTCGGGCGTTGGCATTACGTCCTCTACCTCAAACCTCTTAAAAATTGACTGTATTTCCGTGTAATACTCCAAGAGCGAAGCATTGATTTCAGAAGCCGATTGTTTCAGTTTGTTGCTACAACCATTCTTCACACGCTGCTTATCTGCATCCCACTTGGTAGCATCGATGCGGTAGCCAGTGGTGAACTCAATCCGCTTGGACGCAAAATTAACGCGCATACGAATAGGCACGTTCTCTGTGATAAGAACTCCGTCCTTCTTCCTGCTCTCCAACGTGAAGATGATATTCCGTTTGATATTCATACCTTCGGGTGTATTGTTTTATGCACCCAAAGTTACACCCTAAAAATGATATTACCAAAGATTTTCTGTGAAATCTCATTTTATTAACATTTTGCGTAAACTACTATATTACAATAGATTGATACTATTTGATAATTTGTGATAGTTCGAGAGAAAGAGCCTCTCTCCGCTGGAAGTACTCTGGGAAAGACTTCAGAAAACGCTTCGCAAAATCAGTAAGTATCGTAGCTTCAATAAGTTACGATACTTTTGTTTTATACTTACACGTTTTTTCAGAGTACGTAAGGAGGGTGCCGAAACGCCCAAAATACTCTCCTACGGTTACAATCTGGTTACAAAAAGATGAACCGAATAAAAATTGTAACCAAGAGTACGTACAGAGATTGTTTAGAGTACTCATATATTGCTGTTATTCAAATGATTATGTAGAACTTTGCAGTGGGATATATGGAAGTTCATTCCATCCATTTAGGCGATAAAATTCCTTTCGATGTGGAACAATTTCCCATGAATCCAGCTACAATTAAAAACAGTCAATGTATGAAATCAATTTTCAGAACAGTCTTCTATCTCAGAAGCAACTATGTAAACAAGGAGGGCAAGACCCCTGTGATGTTGAGGATTTACCTTAACAACGAACGGTTGTGCATAGGCTCAGCCGGAGTCGCCGTTGAACAGAACCAATGGGACAGTACGCGAGAACGGGTGAAAGGACGCAATACCGAAGCCCTAAGCATGAACTTGCAGTTGGACAGCATCCAAAACGACCTGCAAACCATCTATCGCAAGTTGGAAATGACGGACGACCTGTGCTTGGAACGCATCAAGTCTGAGTATCTCGGCAGGCAGGACAATGTCTGCACACTCATGCAGCTTTTCGAGAAGCATAATACAGACATACAGGAACAGGTTGGTGTCTCGGTGAGTGTGGCAACATTGCAGAAATACAACGTGTGTAAGAAACACTTTGCGGCCTTCTTGAACGAAAAGTACAAGCGTTGTGACATTCGCCTGTCTGAACTGACATTCACCGTCATTCATGACTTTGACATTTATCTGCGTACAACCGCTGGGCAGAATCCCAATACAGCCACGAAAACGATGAAGACTTTCAAGACCATCACCATACTGGGAAGGAAGATGGGCGCGTTGAACCACGACCCGTTCATAAATCATCATTTCCACTTGGAACCGGTAAACCGTGGCTTCCTCACTGACGAGGAAATCATGAAGATTGCCAACAAGGATTTCGGTATCAACCGCCTGGAACTGGTAAGGGATGTTTTCATCTTCTCTTGCTTTACAGGTCTAGCATATATAGACGTGTCCAACCTTACGCCGGACAACATCGTTACGCTTGACGACAAGCAATGGATCATGACCAAACGTCAGAAGACAAGCGTGGAAACCAATGTGCTGCTTCTTGACATTCCTAAGCGTATCATCACCAAATATGGGCATAAGACCTATCGGGACGGTAAACTCCTTCCGGTACTTACAAACCAGAAGATTAACGCTTATCTCAAGGAAATTGCCGACCTTTGCGGTATCAAGAAGAGGCTGACCTTCCATATGGCTAAACATTGCTTAATTTACAAGTAACTATATTTCAACGGATTGAAATAATGAAAAAGAAGAGTCGGTAACGATAAGGAAACCAGTAATACTCTATATTCTTCCTTATTTTGCATTTTCAAAGAATCGCTTTTGAATACGGCAAAGGTAATATTATCTACTGAGAAAAACGAAACTTTCTCCATTTTTGTTGTGACCATCTGGAATTTGATGCTGCCATTTTGACGCCAAGACTGGCAAGATGTTGACTTGGTATGATTTTTGCACTAAATAAAATATTGTTCCTATTCTATTACTGAGACACTAGGTATGGGATATGTTATTAACGTCTTTGCAAGAAGACTAGTATTAATTGGCCATTATGGCCCAAAAACGGATAAAGTATGAAGAAATTCAAAAAACCGATGTTGATGGCCCAAGGTTCTGTAAAAATGGCAGATTGCCGTCCTAATAGCAGACCTTGCGGTAGACCTTGTAATCCTCCTGGACCTGGAGGTCATCGCTAAATTTACATATCAGATGGAATCGTTGAGACTCCGTCTGATATGTTCAATTACTTCTTATGGCATACTATAAAATTAATCCGCTTATACTTTTCCGTAATTACGGAGACTTTGGGTATATAACGGATAATCGAAATTTTGGCTATAATTTCACAGGTACTAATTTTATTCTCGGTGATCAAATTGTTTCAGAGACAGGTGCAGATATTCTATCTTGTCTCGAAAAACGCCCTCTTTCTCTCAAAGAAATTATGGATAGGGTTTCTTTGCTTTTTGAAATTGAAGAAGGATACGACTTACAGAAAGATATTGTTGAATTTCTTGATTTGCTAAACTTAAAAGGATTTGTGATAAAAGGCGAATCTCTACAAGAATGTAATAAGCATAATGTTTCTCATATTCGGGTAGTAAATGGGATCATTTCTCAAAATCTAAACAAAGGAGAATATGAGTTGATCGAAACTCAAGAGTTTTTGAGCAAACGTTTTGGAGAATCTCCTTTTCCAACCAGTATTCATGTGGAGGTTGTTAGTGAGTGTAATGAAAGATGCATTCATTGTTATATACCTCATGAGCTAAAAACAGAATTGATGGATGACAGATTCTTTTATAGCATTCTTGACCAAGCCCAAGAGATGAAGTTACTTCACATTACAATAAGTGGTGGAGAGCCAATGCTACATCCACACTTTATTGATTTTGTAAAGAAGTGTAGAGAATGCGACATGTCTGTCAATATTCTTTCTAACCTCACATTACTTGACGAGAATATGGTAAAGGAAATGAAAAAGAATCCCTTACTTAGCGTTCAAACTTCCATATACTCCATGAGACCAGAGATTCATGATGGGATTACTATGCATAAAAATAGTCTGAAGAAAACCTGTAGTTCTGTTCTTAAACTAATAGAGAATGGTATCCCCGTACAGTTAAGCTGTCCTATTATGAAGGCCAATTATGATAGTTATAAAAGCGTCCAACAGTGGGCGTTTGAGCATAATATTCCTGTAGGCTTCGATTATTCCATTATTGCCAAATACAATCATAATAAGGATAATCTAAACTGTAGACTATCAGACGCTGAACTATACGAATTCATTGCAGATAAGATGACCAACGATTCTTCTTATATGGAAGATATTGAAAAAGAAATCGCAGATAATAAAAAGAAATCTGCCGACGATTATATTTGTAGTGTTTGCAATTCCTCTATCTGTATTAGTTCTCAAGGAGATGTCTACCCTTGTGTGGGATGGTCCGATAGAATTGTAGGAAATCTACATCAGGACACTCTTAAGAATATCTGGTTTAAGTCAGAAGAAATTAAAGAACTGCGTTCAATACGACGCAAGGATATTCAAGAATGCAAATCATGTACTCAGAAAGATTATTGTTCTGTTTGTATGGTTAGAAACTCGAATGAAAGTTCTATGGGCAACCCTTTTGAGGTGAGTAAGTATTTCTGCAATATTGCGAAAACAAAGAAGATATTGTATGAAAGTAAAAAACAATGATTGCGATAAGTCGTGTTTTGAATACAGACAACATAAGACTTCGTAGTGTTTGTTTTTTTATTTGCAGCATTTTATGTCGGATTTGCTCTGTATAAATTGCAGAAAGAACTGCTATTTCTGTGGATATTTTTGTTTTATTTAATTGAATATTAAAAAATATAGGGCATACAATCAATGCTTGTATGCCTCGCTTTTTTAATGAAACAACTTCTTGTGTCTCTTTTTTGCTTTAAATTCTATCTACTTATGCTTTCTTTATTATAGAGTCTTATTTATGAATCCTGCTTCTCATTTTTTCTCTGCCATCTATGGTGTTTCTCAACATTAGTTCAAGTTTCTCTTTGAAAATTATTTTCGAGGATATTTGTGCGGAAATTTGAGGGATGTTGACGTAATAGTATGATTGTCAAATGCATTCTATCTGAGAGAAACGAGAAGGCCGAAATATAGGACTCATTTATATCATATTTTTGTTACTTTAACAACAAAGTGGCGTATTACCCCCCTAATCAAATCTAAAGCAAAAAACATAGAAAAACAAGCAAATTAGAAAGATTAAATCAGAAAAATCAAAATATTTGTAGATCACAAAGAAAACAGGCGCAATCAAATGAATTATAGGTGATTACGTTTGGTTATTGTGACATTTGGATTAGATTCGATATTTTCGCGTCGGATGATTCGTTCTGTCTTCTTCGGCGAAGGTAGTTCCGGCGTACTGCGGGCAAGAAGGTCAAGCGGCAAGCCGTTAGGGCAACAATCTCCACACTTCCATTTCATTACAGGTAGTATTCTTGCCCTAAACCTTGTTGTCCTTGCCCCCTACCTCTTTGTTGCCTCGAAACGAAAACGACCAACCCGATGGAAAGACGCATAAAAATGTTGATAACGCGAGGACAGAGAAAAAGAAAAATGGAAACTCAACTCCCTCTTCTCTGGAATCCGCATAAAATCAAAACATCCGATTGGTCATTATTGAAGAGTAGCAGGATGTTGGCGAAAGGCGATTTACAATAGCTTCCTAAATTTCATCTCAGCCAATCTGTTGATTTCATCTTTGTAGGTCTCAAGGTGGTGGAGGATGATGTTCTCCACATAGATGCCGATGGTCATATCTCTGTTTCTCATCGACATGACTATCTCCGCCAACGTGTCTTGCAACTCTTTGGCAATATAGATGGTCTTGCGATTTTTCAAAGTGTTGCGACAGATGAAAAGTGACTCATAATCACCTTTGTCAGCCTTTCGCCTTTCTCTTCTTGGGGCTTTTGAAAAATCCTTTGACATTGGTTCGTCATTGGGACGTTCCGATTCAGTACACTGCTCTTCTGATTGAGAGCGTTTTATCTCGCTCTCTTTTCTTTTCATGGGAATACCCTGTGAAATAAGTTCTCGGATGGCAACGGGATCTACCTTGCCGTTTTGTTTTTCTGTCATACTTACTTTTATTGTTATACAATTCACTGTTCATTTCGTTGTCGGTATATTTACCGATGAAGATGAATACGTCTGCTATCGAAGATATGCCCAACAGTCGACTTGTACCAGCAGGGCTACATCCTTTCGTTCATACCCTTTCAGTGGAGATGTTCATTGATGTCCATCAATACAATCATTTGATTGTATCTGCTTTCGCACATTCCCACGTTCAAGTGAAAGAATCAAGGACATGTTCTTTGATATACACCCTCGCTCATATCGCTCATCGAAACGTGATATTATCGAAGACGCATCCCTCCACCGACATATTCGACAGTGCAAATATATGGCTCGGAGATGCTGTAATCAGCGTGATTTCCTTTAGTGCGTACTTGTGGCGTTAATTTGGATAGTTGTGGCTTCATATGAGGTAACGGAGTTAGACACAACGCTTAGTAACTTTGCACCCAAGCGGTAAGCCGAAGCCTTCGAGGCATAAAACCTTTCTTTTAGAGAAAGAAATGCTCCGTTTTTCGGGATGGATTTATTTGCATCGGGCAAATAGCAAGGTATGTTTTATGCAGCACGACTCCGTTTTTGCAGCATAAAACCCTTGCTCCCCGAGAGAGCTGAAAAACTCCGAAGTCGTTTTTCTTGAAAGAGACAATATCATGTTTCGAATACTGCTTATGCCGTGAAACACTAAAATTCAAAGTAAGAAATGAAAATGAAGAAAATTCGGAGCGTACGTTCCAAAGAGAAGACAGAGAAGCGTGTTTCGGTCAATTTCACACCGACGGAATACGCTCATTTCCTCACGATGAAAGAGGAAAGCGGTGTACCAAGTCTGTCACTTTTCATCAAGGCAAGAATCTTTAATGAGACTTTTCTGGTGATAAAAGTGGATCGTTCGTTGCTTGACTATTATCAAAAGCTGACGACTTTGTATGGACAATTCCGCAGTGTGGGAGTCAATTACAACCAGACAGTAGTTACAATGAAGAGCAACTTTACAGAGAAGAAAGCCTTTGCCATGCTCGCAAAGTTGGAGAAACTGACACTTGAACTAGCAATAATCGGAGGTGAAATCGTGCAATTGACTCGTGAATTTCAAGAGAAATGGCAACAACGGCAGTAGCCATTTTACATCGCTTTGTTCTTTATGGGTAAAAAAAATCAGGCTCCCCTCTCGTTTGGGGAAGCCTGATTGATTATTTGAATGCAATTACCGTTTTTTGAATTTTCCGCCTTTTAGGTCGCTTTCCTTCATTCGCCTGTTCAGCTTCTCCCTAAGTTCGTCAAGGAAATAGGTGCGGCTGTCATCCTTGCGGCGTTTCATGTTCATGTAAACATTGTAGCAGTTCTTGATTTCTACTCCGAAGATTTCAGAAAAGGCGTCTGCCAGTTCTTCTATACCGATTTCACCACCGTTGATACAGTTACAGGTGTCGAGTGCGTAAAGCAATTCAACTAAATCTGTCGCTTTGCCTGTCCAACGGAGTTTCTTGGCTGGTTTGACGGGCAAAGCAGGAAGAAACCCCTGTATTCGCATATTCAACAGTTCCAGTTCTGTATCAATGACAGACAATAGCTCTGCCACATTTTTCCCCCGCCCTATCCGACGAGGGTTTCTCTTGCAGAGATTGCAATCGGAAACGGGTATAACGAAGAATACGGAGTACAAAAATGTTATCATTCTCTTCCGTGTTCAATTTAATGATCTCTTTTATCAAGTTATCAGTTGCATTCCGCTGCTTGTCAGCGGACGATTCATTCGAAGAGAGTACTCTGAATGAAAATGTCTTAACTAATCTTTCCATATGCATTCGATTTTGAATTGTGGATTGGTATATAGCAAAGTCAACTATCATTTCATGAGCCTTTTGTAGAAATCTTCTTTGTAAGTATTGACGATACCGATTTCATATTTTCCGATGAATACGTCGTTGGTGTCGAACGATTCTATTTTCTCTAAGTTCACAACATAGGATTTGTTGATGCGGAAGAAAACAGACGGAGGCAGAAGTTCATGGATAGTGCGCAGGTACATCTTGGTAATGATGCGTCGATTTTCTGTTTGTATGATGACATAATCCTTTAAGCCTTCTATAAAGAGGATGTCGTCATATCTGATTTTGAAATACCTACGCTCTGATTTCACGAAGAAGAAATCCACATCTGCCTCCACACTTTCTTTCTCTGCATTGATGAGTAGGGTATGATAGGCAGAAACCTTTTCCACTGCTTTACGAAAACGCTGTTCCTCGATGGGTTTGACGAGATAATCGGTAGCGTTTACCTCATAGCTGTCCAATGCGTATTCTGAATAGGCTGTGGTAAAAACGACAAGTGTTTGTTGTGGGATTTTACGGGCAAAATCAAGCCCGTTTGTCTCAGGCATCTCGATATCAAGGAATATTAAATCCACAGGATTATCTTTTATGTATTCAGTCGCAGATTCTGCAGACTCAAAATTGCCGACAAGTTCCAACATTGGACTCTTGCGTACCAACCTTTCCAATCCTTCTCGGGCGATAGGTTCATCATCGACGATAATACATTTTATAGGTTCACACATAAGCATACAGTATATTTATTTTCTTCTTCCGTAATGGATAAGGTATAAGACTTTCCGAATAGCAATTCTAGTCTCCGTTTGATGTTTTTCAACCCCAAACCTCCGTAATGATTCGATGTACGAGAAGCGGCCTTGGTGTTTTCGCACTGGAAGTGCAGTTGGTTTTCGGATGCGGCAAACGTGATGTGTATGTTTGTCTTTCCTTTGACTTCAACACTATGCTTGACTGCGTTTTCTACAAAGGGAATAAACAGTAATGGGTATATAGATATATCTTCCACCACGCCCTCTGTCTTGATTTCGTAATACAAGTTTCCACGACGTGTACTTTCCAGTTCCAAATAGTCATGCAAGAAGGAAATTTCATTCCGTATCAGAACTTTTTCTTGCGAGGATTCGGACAACTGATAGCTCAACAAATTTTCAAGCCGGGAAAGAATGGCATATGCCAGTTGTGGTTCTTGCTCTGCTTTAATGTTGGCATTATTGAGCGTGTTGAAAAGAAAGTGCGGATTTATCTGGCTTTTCAGTTGTTGCAATTCTGCTTCTGCCGTCGTCTTTTCCAATTCCGATACTCGACGGCTGTTTTCAGCCCAGCAACGAAACAGTGGTACTACTGAAGTAGAGGCTATCGTCAATCCCAACAATAACATATTTCCCGCGATATTGAAACAAAGAGAGGTCAGCCTGTAACTTTTGGGAACATCGTACAGGGTGTTTTGCACCAGTATGATAAAAAGCATCAACAGAAATACGCACAAACCGATGGAAGCGAAATATCCTGACAACTTATTGCGCAATAGAAAACGAGGAACCAGCAGGCGGGCGTTAGTATATACGGTGCAGGTGAAGACAATGAAATATGCCATCCATTCGTAAAACCTTGCATTCGTGAGCCGTCCGTGTACACTGCCAGTGTTATAGACCATTTCCATTGTCAAGACAACTATAATGCAAAGTACAAGCAGGTTTCCCATTCTATGGAATCCTCCTGTTTGGATTTGTGTTCCAATCTTTTTATTTATCTCTTTCAATAATGCCATTCGATTCTTTATGTTTATTAATTCCCAAAAACTTTATCGGAAAATTTCTTGGAAAGCTTAGGAACTTTTCAAACTCGTTTTGTGTGAAGCGTTTTCTGGTCTTCTTGAGATGGTAAAAATGCGCTTACCCGTTTTGGGAGGATTGCTATTGTTTGTACAGGTACAGACAAGCGTGTCGGCGCATATTTCAATCTCAATTTCCATTCGGTCTTTTCCCGGTGAATTGAATAGATGTTCTTCTACAAACGATAGTAACGTCAATGGAGGAATAAAACAAATACCAGTCCTCATTTGGCAAGAGAGTGTGAAATCGGCGAGAGTCCCGCACTTCTTTTCCAAATTCAGGTAGTCTTTAAGGATTTTGATTTCGGAATTGAGTGGTACAACCGGATTGCTGCAATCGTATAGGCGATAGCGTACAATCCGGCTCAGTGTCAATAATAGCGGAGATACTTCCGGGGGTTCGGTCAGGCATAGTGCAGTTGCTTTTTTCAATTTAGCCAAAAGAAATTCCGATCCGATATTGTTTCTCAAATTTTCCAACTCAACGGTTAGCCTGCGAGTTCCGATTTGTTCCTCCATCTCAGTCATTTGAATCCAATGTTTATAAAAGACAATTACAGTAATACTCGTCACCGACAATGTCAGTACCGAGAAATCGGAGAAGAAATCGACTGCTTTATTGCGTCCGTCAGAAAAAAAAGAATATGGACCGAAAGGTATTTGATACTTAAAATGAATGTAATACTCCAAGCCGATATTCGCTATCACGAATGTGAATATTGCAGCGAGCAAGACAGCTGCATATTGCACATACCTTTCTTGTTGTAGCAATTTAGGAATAAAGATGTACATATTCAGATATATCAGCAACAGATAAGCTACTATATGCGCAAATATAATACCACAAACATTTCCGCCTCGAATCTGTTCTCCATAGGTAATAAAAATATGGTTTGTGGAGATAATGCCGATGGAGATGATAAGCAGGAAATGGCGAGTCCATCTGTATTTCTTCTCCATAAGAAAATCATATAATACGCTTTGTTTCTTTCTCTCTTGCATTTATATACTATTACTTTTTTGCCAAGTCTTCCATTATTTCAAAACACAATGCGTCTACATTTTCCGCATGAGGATGCAGAAAAGAAACATTGGAAAGAATAATGACTCCACTCTTTTCATTCATATCGAATACCATAGAGGAAGAAAAACCGCCCGTACCACCATTGTGCCAATATAAATCGTTTCCGTTATCTGCCTTTACGATATGCCATCCAAGTGCTACGCTAAGTTTGTCGTTTACTTTGAAAGTCGGTTTTCTTGTCATTGCAAGTTCTTTGTTGCCCATATCAAATTGAGCCTCTAAAAAACATGCCATATCGTTTGCAGAAGAAAGAATACCACCGGCTCCTAAAAACACATCCGAATCCCATATCCAATTGCCGATAGGAACACCTGTGAGGCTTATTCCTTTGACAAGACCGGTTTCTACTAATCTTGCATCTGTATATGAATTATTCATTTTGTACTTTTTAAAGATTTTATTGGAAACGAGTTCCATGAAACTGCATTTTTCCATTTGACATAACGTATATCCCAACAAACCTGTTCCCAAATTTGAATACAGATATTCTTTCCTATCGGAAGAACAACATAATTGCAACTGATTTCTGAGGTAATACTCTAATTCAGAATCGCTGTATTTTTGAAAAGGATTTTCCCGCTCTGCTTTTGTACTGTCTGCCAGAAACTCTGAAAATTGCAAATTGGAGGGATTTTCTCCCAATCCGGATGTATGATTTGACAGGCTTTCAAAAGTTATCCGCACATCATCCTTGAACGTATAAGGGTAAAATTCGTTTATATCGTCTGTCTGTTTAATCTTCCTTTCAAGTATTGCATCGGCGAGTAATGTCGCAGTAAAGACTTTTGAAATTGAGCCAATTTCAAAAACCTTATCCTTGTTCTCAATATTTCTAATCGTGTCATTTTGCTTTATCATTCCATAAAAGCGGGATATCCCATTTTTTATGAGTACGATGGACAGTTGAGTTTCATTAGACAAGTCCTTTGTCTTTTCAAATATTTTCTGTGTCAGATTTTCCTCTAAATCTGTCAGGTTATTTACGACATTCTGTGAAAAAATTATTCCATGTCCAAACAGGTTTATCAAAAGGAATAGCGCGAATTTTGTTTTCATATAATCTTATGATGTATTGAACGTTATGCCTGAGCATTTATTATAATCCGTATCGTATGCCTATTGAAAAATAGGGGGATACACCGAAATGAGGGTAGTCGTCTTTGCTGCTAAAGAAAGCCTTCAATGTCCGTGAACGAAAATAAGCTTCTCTTGATGCGACAATTCCTCCGACAATAGGGATAGAAACATATTTCCCAATTCTGAACTCTGGTTGAATGCCTATATAACCATACTGCATCACGAAATACTTCTTACTGCCGTCTTTCTTTACTGCAGCCATAAGCCCTTTGGATTCCGCATGTATTCCCAGATTAAAACTCTTGCTAAGTTGTGTACTGATTTCAGCTTCGAATGTATTATACATGGATAATTTGAATTTGTATTTTCCCTCTATTTTCCAATCCAGATATAAGGACGGAAAAATCATTGGATACCCCAGCGCATTATTCAACACGATACCGGCTCCCAAATCCAAATTCTTGTTTGCGTGTCTGATAAATAATACACCTCCCTGACCGAGAAACGAGCTGCCCGATATTTTGTTCAGATCGGATGTGTACATTCCAGCTCCTAAAATAGCGAGTATAGACCATTTCTCATTAAGTGGTCGCAGATGCATAACTCCCATTTGAGCATTCATAAGTTCTTTCTCTGTAAAATCCGATGGCATTTCTTTATTTTTCATGGAAGCGTATGTGCCGCCCAAAGCAACAATCCAAGCCGTCAGTCTCTCGTTTTCATTCTTTCTTACATATAAAGGAAGTCTCGCTGAGCCTTCAAAGGTCTGCAAGTTTCCTTCACCACCAATTTTATTACCATTCTCATCTTTATATACAGACGGAGCAATATATTCTGACTTTAATTGAATCTGGGCAAACACATTCGCTCCTCCCGAAAAGAGGAATAGCATAAAAATATATACTCTGAGCATTTTTTGTTCCATAATAGTATTATTTCAACACAAAGATATCGTATAAAATAATCAGGTTTCAAGAAAATAGACAAATTATAGGTTTTCAACATACAAAATGGGGTGTTTGAATATACTAACATTCTTCTTCATACTTAGTTCCACCATCCGTGTTTGCTATGATGCACAATTAGTGGAGAAAAAAGTATTTTCTTCTCAATGAGTTTGCTAATTATCCATTTTCGGAAGAGCTTTGCTTGTGGAGAAGGAAAGCGAAACGACAACATCGTTATCATTTCAAGGTTGTATAAATCCACTGCACCGCCCTTAAACGATAGCGTTTGCATCACCTCATCTTCTCTGAGCAAGCCCTCTTTGAGGATAGACTTGATGTGGCTGCTTACCTTACCGGAGAATACACCGAACAAGGTGGCTATTTCGCAAGCCGACATCCAAACGGGAGTTGTCGGGATATGTACTTTTCCGTTCTCTCCAATGGTTATGATTTCTCTTTTCATAGTAATTCAATATTCATTGTTTTTCTTCTTTCGATTAACTTATCCATATCCTCTGCAATCTTCTTCTCGGAAATCTTCGCATAGATCTGCGTGCTGGTGATGGAGGCGTGCCCCATCATCTTTGCGATACTCTCCGTACAAATCCCCTCGGAAATCAAAAACGAGCCGAAGCTGTGTCGGGCTTGATGGTAGGAGAGGTTCTCCTTTCGCCCGATGATGACACCGAGTTCGTGTATCTCAAACCACATCATGCTGTCTTAACCGGCTTTAGCTTGTCATATTTCCTCCACCTTTAAAATC
>OGGL01000192.1_pt1 | contig 29023 bp, 17 predicted proteins | sample 1571221 | NCBI WGS metagenome assembly OGGL01 (sample SAMEA2582062, study PRJEB24529) | metagenome | biome: Human gut stool | place: China | collected 2011
GGATGCCATCGAGTAACAAAGTCAGAAAAGTCACCTCCGAGAACTATCCTACAGACGCAGGACGCGAGGGTGAAGCAATTTTCCGCCGTGTGTATGCTCTTGCCGGAAGCAAACTCCCCATCAAGCGGTTGTGGATCAGCAGTATGGAGGATGCTGCCATCCAGCAGGGCTTTGAAAACCTGAAAGATGGCGCGGCCTACGACAACCTGTTTGCAGCGTCCGAGTGCAGGGCAAAAGCAGACTGGCTGATCGGCATGAACGGAACCCGCGCTTTTACAAAAAAGTACGGCAGAAAGCAGACCATTGGCCGGGTGCAGACCCCGACGCTGGCGATGCTGGCCGAACGGCAGGCCAAAATCCAGAACTTTGTAAAAGAACCCTATTACAAAGTGGAACTGTCCGGTGCGGGTGTCGTGGCGGTATCGGAACAGATGGGGCGGGAACAGGATGCCGATACCATGCAGGCCGCTTGTGATGGTCAGTGCGCGGTGGTCGGCAGTATTGAGCGCAAGCGAGTGGAGAAGAAGCCCCCGAAGCTGTATGACCTGACGACCTTGCAGCGAGAAGCAAACCGCTATTACGGCCTGACCGCCAGCCAGACCTTGCAGGCATTGCAGGAACTGTATGAAGAAAAGCTGGTGACATACCCCAGAACAGACAGCCAGTTTGTGACCGAGGATATGCGCAAGACAGTGGAATCTCTGGTGCTGGCTCTGGATGGCCAGACCGTGGATGTGAGTTGCGTTATCAACAACAGCAAGGTTACAGACCATCATGCGATCCTGCCGACGATGCAGGGTGCAAAGTGTGATAAGGAAAAGCTGTCCGAAACCAAGCAGAAGATTCTTTCGCTTATCATCTGGAAACTGGTGCAGGCTGTGCAGCCACCGCTCATCTATGAGGATGTGCTGGTGACGGTATGCTGCCAGGGCAGGAACTTCACGGCAAAATATAAGGATGTTCTGCAGCCCGGTTATACTGCAAAACCTGTTCCGCTTGTGGAGCTGGAGAAGAACAAGGATGCGTCACTTCCGAAAGACCTGGAACAGGGGATGATTATTCCGGTGGTACGGGCAGAGAAAAAGCAGGGCTTTACTTCACCGCCGAAAGTCTATACCGAAGATACCCTGCTGTCGGCCATGGAAACCGCAGGCAACAAGGAATTTGAAAAGGACACCGAGAAGAAAGGTCTGGGAACCCCTGCAACGCGCGCCGCGATTCTGGAAAAGCTGGTATCCTCCGGCTATGTTGAGCGCAAGGGCAAGCAGATGATTCCGACAGAGGACGGTGTGGCCGCGATCCGCAATATCCCGGACTACCTGAAATCCGCCAGCATGACAGCTGAGTGGGAAAATGACCTGCTGCGGATGGAGCGCGGTGAGATCAAGTCCCACGATTTTATGCAGGGCATCCACGGATTGCTCGATAAAATGCTGGCTGACCTGCGGCAGATTCCTACCGTCGCGGCGGCTCCCTATTATAATAAGGTAAGCGTGGGAAGCTGCCCGGTCTGCGGAAACCCTGTACATGAGAGCAAACTCAGCTTTTGTTGTGCAGACCGCAGCTGCAAATTTGCCCTCTGGAAAGAAAGCAGATACTTGTCCAACATGAGAAAAACGCTGGACAAGAAGATGGCGGTAGACCTTTTGAAGAAAGGCCGCACCCATGTAAAAGACTTTTATTCCGCGAAAAAAGATAAGACATTCGCCGCTGACCTTGTGATGCGCGTCGAAGAGGGCCGCGCACAGTACAGTCTGGAATTTCCCAAAACACCGATGAAAACGAAAACGTAAAGGAGGTTTGACCCTTGCCACAGATTAACGATATTCGAGAATTGGCGCAGCAGAACGCCAGGTATGTCAGTAACTCGCCACAGGACTGGATGAGTTATCTGGATGTGGCGGCGCGGCTGTATCGCTATTCGTTCACCGATACGCTCCTGATCCACGCGCAGCGGCCTGATGCAACCGCCTGCGCAGAACTGGAACTCTGGAATCAGAAAATGAGCCGCTGGGTCAACCGTGGCGCAAAAGGCATCGCGCTTCTGGATGATACCGGACCGCGTACCAAGTTGCGGTATGTGTTCGATATTGCTGACACCCATCTGGTACGCGGCGGCAGAACACCGCTCTTATGGAATCTGGACAGCCACGAGCATGAGCAGATTATCCTAGACCATTTGGCAGATACCTATGGTTTATCCCAGACAGACAGCATGAATACTGCCCTGCTGGAACTGGCACAGCAGCTGACCGCCGACAATCTGGATGAAGCGATGGACGGTCTGGCCTATGAGGTGGCAGGCACATTTCTGGAAGAACTGGACGAAGATAACATCCGCGTCCGCTTCCGGGAACTGATGACCAACAGTATTTTCTATACGCTTTCCCGCCGCTGCGGGCAGGAGCCTATGGATGTGCTGGACGATGATGACTTTATCCGTATCGTGGATTTCAACAAGCTGCCGGTGCTGTCGTTCCTTGGCAACGCGGTTTCCGAACAGTGCGAGGCGGTTCTTTTTGACATTGGCCGAGAGATGCGGAAAATTTACAAAAAAGAAATCACGCATCAGCTTGAAAAATCCGTTGACAGCTTGTATAATACCAATACGGACTTTAGCACATTAAAGCGCGAAATCAAAGAAAACACGACCAAAGGAGGACAAGAAAATGGAGTTGACGTATTACCGCAAGGGAGATTATATGTTCCCGAATCTGGCCGTGAAGGACGAGCCGCAGATTATCGGGAAGTACGGGATGCTGCGCAGGACGTACCTGAAAGAGAACCGCAAGAACTGGTATCAGAGTATGCTGATGAGCGGCAGACTGAACCAGCATCTGGCGCAGATCGAGGAAGCAGCGGAGAACCGGATGGAAACCCTGCTGGACAGCCTGAACGAGAAGTTTCCGGCACCGAGCAAGGAGAAGGACCCGCTGGCATGGGTGGCACACCAGAACAACCTGACGGCGATGGCAGAAGAGATCGTTTTGAAGGAATTGGTGTACAATTAACTGAACCGACAACGGAACAGGATTTGAGCGAAGCAGAGGAAGAAATTGCCTCTGCTTTTTCTTTTCCTGATTTGCCGACCGTGGAACAGCAGATCCGCGCCATTGAAGCACCGATCCAGGCGCGGTATGCGGATGAAATTGCACTTGATTCCGAGGTTGTTGATGAAATCCTGCGCACGGGCAGCAACCGCAGCAAGGGCCAGCTGCGCCTAATCTACAATTTTATGGTCGAGAAAACCCCGGAAGAATACACAGAGTTCGTGAAAAACGAATATGGTACGGGCGGCAAAGGCTTTGAAATTGGCGGTGCGAAGTATGCCGTCTGGTTCGATGATTTGGGACTGCGCATTGCAGCAGGTGATACGGCTAAGGGCGGCACGATTGTCAATGCGTTTCTTTCGTGGGAGGATGTCAGCAACCGTATCCATGAACTGCTCCGGCAGGGCGAGTATGCGCCGCAGGCGGTTCTGGATGCTGCACGGCAGAACGCTTTGCAGGAACACGCGCAGACGTTGGCTTATATGGAACGTGATTTGGCCGATGGCGTTGCCGAAGCAGTGTTTCAGGATACAGAAATCTTCAGGGGCGGTTTCCCGGAACTGACAGACAGACTGGCAGGCTTGCTGGACGATGCGGATTTTCTGACTGACCTAAACGACAGATTATCTGCGCTGGGGGAAGCCTACGCCGAAGATAAAGACCTGATGCGGATGCACTTTTATAAGCCGGATAAAGTAGCGGCTCTGTTCCAGCAGTTTGCAAAGCCTTATCAGAACTACTCGGCGCGAGATGGCTTTCACTGGAATGAGTACAAGAAGTTCATTACGGAAGATGAAATCAATGGATATTTCACGCGGGAAAGCAATTATTCGGACAGTCGGCTGGCAATCTATTCGCTCTTCCTGAATCATGAGGACAAAAAAGAACGGGCTGACTTCCTGAAAAAGCATTACGGGATCGGCGGCAGCAGCCATGCACTCTGCGGGGCAGACGATTCTCACGAAGATCACGATGGCAGGGGTATTGCTTTGGAGCGTGGCTCATACGGAAACCCGTATGCCAGCGTTCATCTGAACTGGAATCAGGCCGCAGGCCGAATCGACCAGCTTATCCGTGACAGTGAGTATTTGAAGCCGGCAGACTACTCCCGGATGCGTGCTTATGAGCGCGAGCGGATGGCAATGCGGGTGATGGGCTTCTATCATCACCTGCCGAACGAAGTGGAACGGCCTTATCCGCAAGACCTTTACCATGAAGAAGGTCGAAAGGCTCTCGTCGAAAAGCTGGCAGACCCTGAACAAGCAACGGAACTTCTGGAGCAGATGGACACTGCACTGCTGTCTGTGCCAATGGATTCCGAAGAATATGAGCGCAAGGCAGAATCCCTCTCTATCCTGCACCAGTATGTCGAGGGAACGTACACGATTTTCCCGGAGAAGAAGAGGGCTGTTGAGATTGTGGGTCCTGAACAGGGGCAGATGTCCATGTTTGACTTCATGGAGCAGGAGCCGCAATCGAAAGAGCAGTCAACCGTCGCAGCGGTTGAGGAACCCCAAAAAGATGCGCCCCTTGCAGATGAAAAGCCCTCGGAGCAGATGCTGCAGCCCATGCCGCTGGATGAAGCCAACGAGTATAACGCTCTGAAAGAACGTTACCCGGATGCTTTGGTCGGCTATGAGCAGTACGGAAACTTTGAGTTCTACGGCGAAGATGCAAGGCGCGTTTCGGCACTTCTGGGAACAAAAATTCTGGAAAAAGAAACTGCACTTGGCAAAGTAGATGTATCTGGTTTCCCGCGTGAGCAGTGGGTTTGGCAGGCAATGAAGCTCTGGAAGCAGGGCGAGAATGTTTATCTGTCCGGCCAGCAGGAAGATGGGAGCCATACGCAGACAAAGTATTTTCGTAAAGAGGAATACTTACCTGTGAATACCCTCATTGAACTGGACAGCAGAGAGTTCCGTGTGGATTCGGTCAACTTTAAGCAGGGAACGGTCAGCTTGCAGGATATGACCCTTGCGAAAGAAGCCCGGTATCCGATTTTCCGAACGGAACCGCTGGAGTATATTCGGCATTTGTATGAACAGGCAGATGTACCGATGGAAGAAGCGGTTGAAATCACAGTCTTTACGGCTCTGCACAATGCTGGTGTGGCCTACGAGGATTTTTCCCCGGAGCAGATGGATGTGATCTATTCGGTGGCAGAATCGGGCGGCGAGTTGGAAGATTTGCTCAATCCTGAGTTTCCGCCGGAACAGATGCAGCTGATCGCAGATGTGCAGAACCGAACGGATGCCATCAGCCGTGCGGCGGCAGAGGAAGCCATGGAACCGCTGATCAAACAGCCTATGACCCCGGCAGAGGTCAACCATGCACGGCGGCAGCACAATCTTCCGCTGGACAGTGGAGCAGAAACAGAACTGCCTGCACAGCCCAAAAAGGAGCCTATGAACTTCCGTATTACGGACGATGATCTCGGTGCAGGAGGGCCGAAAACAAAGTATAAAGCCAATGTGGAGGCGATTCGAGTGCTGCAAACACTGGATGCAGAGCAGCGGCAGGCCACAGCGGAGGAACAGGAAATCCTTTCTCGGTATGTGGGCTGGGGCGGCATTCCGCAGGCGTTCGATGAAAGCAATGCGGAGTGGTCGAAAGAGTATGCCGAACTGCAGTCCCTGCTCACGGCTGATGAGTATAAGGAAGCCCGCGCCAGTACGCTGAATGCATTTTACACTTCTCCTACGGTCATCAAGGCAATGTATGAAGCCCTGGGCAATATGGGATTGTCCAAAGGCAATGTGCTGGAACCGTCCTGTGGTGTCGGCAATTTCATGGGTCTGGTGCCGGACAGCATGGAAAAGATTCGGATGTACGGTGTGGAGCTGGACAGCATTTCAGGCCGCATTGCACAGCAGTTGTACCAGAAAAACAAGATTGCGGTGCAGGGCTTTGAAACAATGCAGTTCCCGGACAGCTTCTTTGACTGTGTTGTGGGTAACGTACCGTTTGGTAATTACAAAGTACCGGATAAGCGGTATGACCGCCACAATTTTCTCATCCACGATTATTTTATCGCCAAGAGCCTTGACCTTGTGCGTCCGGGTGGTGTGGTGGCGGTGGTAACGTCCAGCGGTACGATGGATAAAAAGGATTCCTCTGTCCGTGAGTACCTTTCCAACCGTGCCGATCTGGTAGGCGCGATTCGACTGCCGAACAATGCGTTCCAGCGCAATGCCAACACGAGCGTGGTTGCTGACATTCTGTTCCTGCAGAAGCGTGACCGTGCAGCGGTGGAGCGGGCTGACTGGGTGGATCTCGGTGAAACGTCGGAGGGATATTCCATCAACCAGTATTTTGCGCAGCATCCTGAAATGGTGCTGGGTGAGATCACCACCGAAAGCACCCAGTACGGCAAGCAGGAAACTACGGTCAAACCCATCGAGGGCGCAGACCTTGCGCAGCAGTTGAAAGAAGCGGTCAGCAGCATCCATGCTACCATCACAGAGCCGGAAATCTCCGACGACGAACTGGATGGGCAGGAAGAACCCATTCCGGCAGACCCCAGTGTGAAGAATTTCAGCTTCACGAACGTGGATGGGCAGATTTACTACCGTGAAAATTCTTTCATGAATAAGGTAGAACTGCCTGCCGTAACTGCAGAGCGGGTGCTGGGCATGATCGCTCAGCGGGAAACCACCCGGAAGCTGTTGGATTGTCAGCTGCATGATGGTTCGGATGCGGAAGTACAGCTTTTGCAGAATGAACTGAAACAGCAGTACACCGCATTTAAGGCACAGTATGGTCTGATCAACAGCACGGCCAATAAGCGGGCTTTCCGACAGGACAGCAGCTATTGTCTGCTGGCATCACTGGAAATTCTGGATGAGGAGAAGAATCTCAAACGGCTTGCCGATATTTTCACCAAGCGCACCATCCGTAAGCCGGAGCCTGTTACCTCAGTAGACACGCCAAGCGAAGCTCTGGCACTTTCCATTGGAGAAAAAGCAAAGGTGGATATACCGTTTATGGTGCAGCTCTGCGGTAAACCGAAACAGGAGATCACGGATGAACTGGCAGGTGCGATTTTCCGAAATCCTGTGACACAGCAGTGGGAAACCTCGGATGAATACCTGTCCGGCAATGTTCGTGAAAAACTGGCCACAGCAGAAACCTTTGCGGCAAACCATGCTGAATATCAAATCAATGTGGATTACCTGAAACGGGTACAGCCCAAAGATCTGGATGCTTCGGAAATTGAAGTGCGGCTGGGTGCAAACTGGGTGAAGCCGGAGTACATCACGCAGTTTATGAAAGAAGTGTTTAAGACCCCGAACTACTATGCCGGGATTGACATTAAGGCAACTTATTCCGAAATTTCAGGTGCATGGAACATTTCGGGTAAGTCGCTGGATCGCGGCAATCCACTTGTTACCAATACTTTCGGAACGATGCGTGTCAATGGTTATAAGCTGCTGGAAGATGCGCTGAACCTCCGTGATACCAAAATCTACGATACGATTCACGATGCGGATGGCGACCATCGTGTGCTGAACAAACAGGAAACCATGCTTGCGCAGCAGGCACAGGAATCCATTCGGGAAGCGTTTAAGCAGTGGATTTTCAAGGATTTAGACCGCCGTGAGGATTTGTGTGCGACCTACAATCGGATTTTCAATGCGATTCGTCCCCGTGAGTACGATGGCAGTCACATTCGTTTTGAGGGCATGACCCCGGAAATCTCTCTGATGCCGCACCAGAAAAATGCGGTAGCGCACATTCTGTACGGCAACAATACGCTGCTGGCGCATTGCGTGGGCGCAGGCAAGACCTTCCAGATGATTGCTGCCGGCATGGAGAGCCGCAGGCTGGGCCTGTCGCAGAAGAATCTCTATGTGGTGCCGAATCACCTCACCGAGCAGTGGGGCGCAGATTTCCTGCGGCTTTATCCCAATGCCAATGTGCTGGTGGCAACAAAAAAGGATTTTGAACCTAGCAACCGTAAGCAGTTCTGCTCCCGGATCGCAACCGGCGATTACGATGCCATCGTGATCGGTCATTCGCAGTTTGAGCGTGTGCCGCTCTCCCCGGAACGACAGAAAGCTATTGTAGAGCGTCAGATCGATGACATTACGCTGGCCTTGGCAGATGCCCGGAGCGAGGATAGCCGCAGTTTTACGGTCAAGCAGATGGAAAAAACAAAGAAAACGCTGGAAGCAAAGCTGCAAAAGCTGAACGACCAGACGAGAAAGGATGATGTGGTTACATTTGAGGAACTGGGTGTTGACCGTCTGTTTGTGGACGAGTCACATTTCTATAAAAATATGTTCCTCTACACAAAAATGCGGAACATCGCAGGTATTTCCCAGACCGATGCACAGAAATCCAGCGATATGTTTGCAAAGTGCCAGTATCTGGATGAACTGACAGGCGGCAAGGGCGTGACCTTTGCAACCGGAACCCCGGTCAGCAACTCGATGGTGGAGCTGTACACCATTATGCGGTATCTCCAGTATGACACCCTGCAGAAGATGGGACTGAGCCACTTCGATGATTGGGCGGCATCCTTCGGTGAAACCGTCACGGCAATCGAGCTTTCCCCGGAGGGGACGGGCTACCGTGCGAAAACACGTTTTGCCCGGTTCTTTAATCTGCCGGAACTGATTTCTCTGTTCAAGGAATCTGCAGATGTACAGACAGCAGATATGCTGAACCTGCCTGTGCCGCAAGCAGAGTACATTAACGAAGTGCTAAAACCGAGCGAAACTCAGGAAGAAATGGTGAGTTCCTTTGCAGACCGCGCCGAGGCCGTGCGTAACGGTAATGTGAATCCCAGATTCGATAATATGCTCAAGATCACCAACGATGGCAGAAAACTGGCACTCGACCAGCGGCTTATCAATGATATGCTGCCGGATGAGCCGGAAAGCAAGGTCAATCGCTGCGTGGACAATGCGTTCAAGGTCTGGGAAGAATCTGCGCCGGACAAGGGAACACAGTTGATTTTCTGCGACTTATCGACACCAAAAGCCGATGGCACATTCAATGTTTATGATGATGTGCGGGAAAAGCTGGTGGCGAGAGGTATTCCCCGCGAGGAAGTGGCGTTCATTCACGAGTACAACACAGAAACCAAAAAGGCAGAGCTTTTTGCAAAGGTGCGCGCCGGACAGGTGCGTATTCTGATGGGGTCTACGCCGAAACTTGGCGCAGGAACCAATATTCAGGATCGACTGATTGCCCTGCATCATCTGGATTGCCCATGGAAGCCGTCTGATCTGGAACAGCAGGAGGGACGTATTCTCCGGCAGGGAAACCGGAATAAGCAGGTAAAAATCTATCGTTACGTCACGGAAAATACGTTTGATTCGTATATGTGGCAAATTCTGGAAAATAAGCAGAAGTTCATTTCTCAGATCATGACGTCCAAATCTCCTGTCCGTGCCTGCGATGATGTGGACGACACTGCACTGTCTTATGCTGAAATCAAGGCACTGGCAACGGGCAATCCCTACATCAAGGAAAAGATGGACTTGGATATTCAGGTCAGCAAGCTGAAGCTGCTGAAAGCCAATCACACCAGTCAGATTTATAGCTTGGAATCGGATATTGCGCGCCGCTATCCGCGAGAAATCGCTGCGGCAAAGGGTCAGATCGAAGCGCTGAAAACCGATATAGAAGCGGCAAAACCGCTTCTGGCGCAGGACAAAGACCATTTTGCTATGGAGATCAGCGGCAAGGTGTACACCGAACGCAAGGAAGCGGGCGCGGCCATCATCGAGGCTTGTAAGGCTTTGAAGGCGGCTGGTACCGAGGGCAGGATCGGCAGCTACGGTGCGTTTGAATTGCACTCCCGGTTTGACAATTTCGATAAGGTGTTTCGCTTGTCCATCAAGGGCGCATGGAACTACTCTATGGAAGTCGGCAAAGACCCGCAGGGCAACATTCTGCGCATTACCAATGCACTGGCAGGCATCGAAAGAGCGTTGCCGCAGGTAGAACGCAGACTGGAAACCTTGGAACAGCAGTTGGCGCAGGCAAAGGAAGAAGCCAAACGTCCTTTTGCGCAGGAAGCAGAATTGGCTGAAAAATCCGCGCGCCTTGCAGAGCTGAACGCTCTGCTCAACATGGATGAAAAGGGCAATGAGGATGCGCTAGGAGTGGACGAGGACGCAGCCGAAACCGAAGTCGCAGACAAGCCGCGACAGCCTGTGAACTACGCAGGCCGCGTTGCAGAGCGCACTGCGGATGATGTGCGGAAACCCTCTGTGCTGACACGGCTTCATGCAAAGCAGGCAGAGCGCACCGCAGAACCGCAGAAATCCAAGAAGCGGAAAAGTCACGATATGGAACTGTAAATAGGATAACCCCGTTAGATTTCTGCAAGGAATCTAACGGGGTATTTTTGAACAAGGAGGGCATTTGCTGACATTAACACCGATCAATTTGAAAACGGCAAACGCATTTGTGCAGCAGTATCACCGCCACCATAAACCGACGCGAGGGCATAAATTCTCAATCGGCGTATCGGACAATGGTGCGCTGGTGGGCGTTGCTATCTGTGGCAGACCTGTGGCGCGGCGGTTGGATGATGGCTATACGCTGGAAGTCAATCGCCTGTGTACGGATGGAACTCCAAACGCTTGCAGTATTTTGTATGCGGCGGCGTACCGTGCAGCACGGGCAATGGGCTACCACAAAGTTATCACCTACATTCTGGATACGGAAAATGGAACATCCCTGAAAGCTGCCGGGTATACCTGTGAGGGCAGAGCCGGAGGCTTGGAATGGAACGGTGCAAAAGCACCAAAACAGGCCGGCCAATATCCGCGCCAGATGAAAACACGATGGGTCAAGAAAAAGGAGGGCTTGCATGGCAGTTGACCGTAAACAGCAGATGAAAGAAATCACGGAACGGTTGGAGCAGGGCGTAAAGGACATTTTTACATCGGAAATGTACACGACATACCTACGCACGATGGCAAAATTCCACAATTACAGCTTCAACAATACGCTGCTGATCGCTATGCAGCGGCCTGATGCCACACTGGTGGCAGGGTTTAACGCATGGAAGAATAAATTTAACCGTTACGTCAAAAAAGGCGAAAAGGGCATCCAGATCATTGCTCCGGCTCCCATCAAGGAAGTCGAGGAGCGAGAGAAAATCAACAAGGATACGGGTCTGGCGGTGCTGAACGAAAACGGTGAGCCGGAAATGGAACGTGTGGAGTATGTGATTCCGCGTTTCCGCGTAACAACGGTCTTCGATGTTTCACAGACCGATGGGGAACCGATTCCGTCGTTGGAAGTGAACGAACTGACGGCCAGCATCAAAGACTATGCGCTGCTTACGGCGGCAATCGAGCAGGTATCGCCTGTGCCGATGCGGTTTGATGAAATCGAAGGGGATGCCAAAGGCTATTACAGTGATGCAGACAAAGAAATCTGCATTCAGGTCGGCATGGGCGAGAGCCAGACCATAAAGACGATGATCCACGAGGTTGCTCATGCGATGCTGCATAACAGCGATTTGATGAAGCAGCGCGGCGAAGAAAAAGACAGGCTTACAAAGGAAACCGAAGCCGAAAGTATCGCATTTACGGTCTGCTCGGCTCTGGGCATTGATACATCTGATTATTCATTTCCATATGTGGCAAGCTGGGCCAGCGGCAAGGAGATGAAGGAACTGAAAGATTCGATGGATACGATTCGATTGACCGCTGCCGACTTTCTGGAAAAGCTGGAAACGGCGGTGGCAGAAAGGAGTGCAGAGCGCATGACCGCAATGCAGTATGCGGAAAAGCTGATTGTCGACAAGGAGCAGGAAAAAACGATTTTCGATGATGAACAGCGAAACCTTATCGTAAAATTCGCCTTCAAACTGGATGACCGGGCTGCAACGGAAGAACTGGTGAACGGTATTGCAGCTGCACTGGCCGAGGATGACAAAGAAGAAGCCAACCGTCTGATGTACGAAGCACAGGAGAAGATCGAAAATCTGCCGGATAGAATGATTGGCCTTTCAGAGATGCACGACTATGGTTATCGGAATGACGATATGCTGCCGCTGATGAAAGAAGCTGCGTTGGAATGGCATCGGGCTGGCGAGAAAATCTATCCTCTGTTTTCGGATGGAACGGCAGGCGAGTTTGCCAGCAAGGAGCAAATCGCACAGCATGACGGTATTTTCGGTATCCGAACGGATGCATGGCAGAGTGTTCTGCTGGAACAGCAGGAAAACTATCTGGAAGATGATTTTACATATCCGCAGTTCCCGTTTTCGCCCATCACCAGAGAACAAGCCCTGCAGCTGTACGATGAGGGGAAGCAGATCTACTTAGTCCGTACAAGTCTGCGGCCAACGATTGTCACGGAACGCGCAGAAATTGAGCGTGGAAGCGATGTGTTCCAGATCGCTACGGCAGACCTGGAACTGGAACATAGCCGAGAGGAATCTCTGCTGCAGGGCAGTGAGAAACAGTTCGGCATTTATCAGATTACAGAGCGTGACCCGGAACATAACTATCGTTTCATGGGGCTGGACTATGTGGAGAAGAAAGGCATGACGGTTGCTCGTGCAGATTATGACCTGATCTATACCGCGCTGCTTACGGAAAAGGATACGCTGGATGGCATTTATGAACGGTTCAATATCCAACGTCCGGCAGACTTTACAGGACATTCGCTGTCGGTCAGCGATGTGGTGGTACTCAATGATGGCAGTACGGTCAAAGCCTACTATGTGGACAGTATTGGATTTGCTGAACTGCCGGAATTTTTCAAGGAAAGGAATCTGGATTTGCAGAAAGAAAACCTTTTGAACGAAGAACTGCAGGAAATCGAAATCTTTGATAAGCCCGGTCTTTTCAGCAATGGCCGTCTGCGGGATGAAGAAGTGCCGGAGGGCTTATATCGCTATGATCTGCGCGGTTCGGACTATGACCCAGGCCAGCCCATTACAGTGGAGAAAACTGTGGTGGTGAACCATGCGGCATCTGTTCTGATGGTCGAAGAACTTGACCTTGGCGCAGAGGGGCGGCTGGAACTGGGTGAGGAAGGGCTGAACTTCACAGGCGCAGAGTTGACCGTGCGAGAGTTCATGGAGAAACAGCAGCAGAAAAACAATGCGCTGATCCATGGCGATTCCGATCACATCGCAGTCGAGGGGCATCTCGGTACATGGTATGCCGTTGATGAAACGGAGATCGGTGGGGAAAAGTTCTTCCTGCTTGAGCATGAGGAACACGGCGATATGGCGGCTTGTGTTGCAGTCGATGAGCAGGGCAAGCTGGTGGCAGAGGATTTGTGGAACGGCTTCGATGATGAATTTTTGGATGCGGTAAAAGAGTATCTTTCTGAAAAATGGAATATGCCGAATAAGGATGATGTGGTATCGGAGATCATTGAAAAGGCTGCGCCGGTGCCGGACAACAGCGCGCAGGACTATTCGGATGTGCCTGTCTACTATGAGCCGTTCAGCTATGCCAAAGAAAATGACGAGGTGGATTTATACCGTACCTCCTATCGGCTGAACGGCGAGTGTAAGCAGGCAATCCATGAAGCGATTGCGGACAATTATGACGGGATGCACCTTGGCGACGATGCAGTCAATCAGGTGGTGAAGCAGTATGGTATGGAGCGTGTGGGGTACATTCTTGCGAATACCTTGCGCTACAAAAACTATGATGACCGCTTTTCTCACAGTAATAAGGAATGGGCGGAGCAAGTCGGCACCCCGGAGAATAATGCGAGAATCATTAAATTTCGAGCAGATTGGGTAGTTACCAGCCATTCGGCTGTACTGGATGGCTTTGTGACGATGTACCGAGAGAAACTGGAAAAGCAGAAAGAGTTGAAACAGCCATTTGTAAAGCGATTCTATGTGGTCGAGAACCGGCAGGCTGTTCCGCTTGAAATTAAGCGGTTTGGCAATCTCAACGATGCAATGTCGCAGTATCAGGTACTTCCGAACCATTATATGAAAGCCTTGGGTGTGGAGAAAAATCCTGATCCGCTGCCTGGTTCACTGGATATTTTGCAGTGCAGGAACGGCCTTGACACCATCGTAGAGGACTATAAAATGGTTCCGGGCTGGAATAACCCATATATCCAGAATCATATTGTCCAGCCGTTACAGGGGGCGTTAGCCGTGCAGGATGTGGAACTGGCCTACGAATTGCCGGATGCCTATTTTCACATCCAGACCTGTGACGATGGCTTCGACTATACCTTATATAATAAGGACTTCACGGAACGGGATGGAGGCATCCTTGAAACGGATGGAGATAAGCCTGTGCAGGAGGCTATGACGGAACTGCTGGCAGAGTTTGGCTGTGATGTAGCACAGGGCAGGGTCATGGACGCGGCAGAACTGCGGGAACAGGCCGATATGGTGGCAGAGCAGCAGGCAGAGGTTTTGAAAGAAAAACTCGCCGCAGAAAGACCTGCGCCGGAAGAAACGCTCAGCTTTTATGTTGCGGAGTGTCTGGAGTTTACGTTTGCGGGAGAGTTCCACGACCATCTGACAATGGAAGAAGCCTTGGAAGCCTATGACAAGATTCCGTCCGAACGGATGAATGCTGACAAGTGCATTGGATTCTGCATCGAGGAAGATGGCGGCTTTGTTGGAATGTATGAGCTGGTCGTGAACGACAAAGTGCAGCGTGAGAACATCAACTCCATCAACTATTTCAGGGATGATAAGCTGGTGCAGCAGGCTATCTCTGACATGGAAAAGCTGATGGCGGCACGGCAGCAGAACAAGGAGCAGGAACGCAGCAGTACGAAAAAGTCTGTTCTGGATGCCCTGCACAGTCTGAAAGCCAAAAAGCAGGAGCAGCCTGCACAGGAACAGGATAAGCCGAAGAAAGCAAAAACGAAAGGAATGGAGTTATGAGCAATGTACGCTTTGATGAACTGGAATTGATGCTGATGGCGATGTTTGAGCAGCCGACACTCAAAGATACGATTCAGGTGTTGACAGAGGTTCAGCCGCTTTTGGCGGCGGATGCAGAGATGGCTGCGATTGTCCAGCAGACGATTCCGAAGATGCAGCAGTTGAATGAACAGCAGTTCAAGGGGCTGGAGTTGGAGTGGCATAGGCCGGAGGAGCCGGAAAAGGAGAAAACGTAAAATGATAAACCAGTATAGAGTTTTCCAAATCAAAGAGGTACATCATCAGCATTGGGCAAAATCCTATGCGCAGCAGGTAGAGGACGGCTTTTTGATTCATCATCAGAATTACCAGAGTGCATATAAAGGAAAGCCTGCCCCCAGCGATACGCCGATGACAGCCCGGAAGCGGTTGGAAGAAAAGCGGCCAAACACATTTATTGGCCGCTCCTTTGGTGTTGGCGATGTGATCGTATGGGATGAAGAAAAGGGACGTAAGTTTTTCTACGTCGATAAAGAGGAACTGGTAGAGTTCGGTGGCTTTATGGATGCTGATGCAGCCGGAAACACTGTCATCTACATGGTTCCCAATTATCAGATTGATGGAAAGACTGGAACGTGGCTTCCGTATGACAGCGAAGTTGTCGAGGGTGTTTGCTTTTTTATGATGCGCAATGAGCAGCGCAAAGATGCTGTTTCTCCAGTCGTGGTAGACAGTAAAGGCGTATTTGTGACGGATGCTCCGAACGGCTTTGAAAATGTTCGCTCCACACTTACAGAGTATGTTCAGCGTGCTGAAAAAAAACAGCAGGATATGACCGAGCATGAAAAATGCTTGACGAACGGAACGTATGAACGTGCGCGGGAATCCGGCACAGAGCAGAATTACGACATGATAGATGGTTGCGTGAACAACGTGCCGAAAAAGCCACGGCGCATTGGTGGCAGATGGTCGGTGCTGGATCGGTTGCATATCAAGCAGGCACAGCGGAAACAGAAAGACCAGACCCAACAACAGCAGCAGGAGAGAAGCCGTAAAAACTAAAAATCCGTTATGACGCAGAGTGGTGGTTTCCTATAACAAGGAGCCGCCACTCTTTTTTTTGTGTGGAAAACGAAGATGTCTTGATATTTTTGAAAATCACGAGTATAATAATAACAGAACAGAAAATATAAAACACTAAAATGTGAATGGAGGGCAGTATGGAAACATTATATGAGTATCTTTTAGAAAACTACAAACCGAATGAGCCGATTTTCCTTGCTGAGCTTCAAATTGAAGGTATGAGTCGCGCCAACCTTCGACAACAGATAAAAAAACTCACGGATGCTGGAAAGGTAAAGCGGTTTGATAATGGAGTTTACTTCTTGCCGAAAAAAACGATTTTCAAATCAGGGTCACAGCTTCCACCAGAAAAAGTGTTGGAATGTAAATATCTAAGAGATAAGGATAAGCGATGCGGCTATGTGAGTGGTTTGATGTTCTTTAACCAGATGGGGCTGACTACGCAGGTTCCGATGTTATATGAAGTTGTATCAAATAAGGCTACGAATGAATACAGGGAAACATCTCTGGCAAAGTCGCGGGTGATCGTTCGTAAGCCGAAAGTGCCAGTGACAGAATCCAATTATAAGGTGCTGCAATTTCTTGATTTGCTGAAAGATGTAGATGTGTATTCCGAAGTTACGGGAAAGCCTTTGCAGGAACGTTTGTACCAATATATGAGCGATGCAAGTTTGAGCCTTTCGGAAATGGAACCGTATTTTTCTTATTACCCGGATAAGCTATACAAAAATCTGGTAGAAACGAGGGTGATTTATAATGGCATACTTGCACAGTGATAGAGAACAATTCCGGGATGCGATTGACTTGGCTTATGAGCAGACTGGTGTTATGGTACAGGCAATCGAAAAAGATTATTATGTTACGATGTTGCTGCGGCTTTTGGCGCAGAGGATGCCGTATATCGTTTTTAAGGGCGGCACATCACTGAGCAAGTGTCATAAAGTGATTCGCCGTTTTTCTGAAGATATTGATATTACGATTGATACGTTGCTATCACAAGGGCAAAAGAAAAAGATAAAGCAGGCAATCGTGGAGTCGGCAGAAGAGCTTGGAATGACGATTGAGAATCTGGACGAAACCAGAAGCCGCCGTGATTATAATCGCTATGTGATCGCATACGATTCAGTCATTCCGATGGCTAGTGATGCGCTGAAAGCTGCGGTTTTGTTGGAAACGTCTTATACGGCAGTATCCTTTCCGACTGTTTTATTGCCTGTCCATAGTTACATTGGTGACATGATGGAGCAGGAAGCCCCAGATGCGATTGAAGAATATAATCTAAATCCGTTTGAAATGAAAGTGCAGGGAATTGATCGAACACTGGCGGACAAGGTTTTTGCAGTTTGCGATTATTACTTGCAGGGAAAAGTTGCAAAGCATTCTCGCCACCTCTATGATATTTATAAGTTACTGCCGCTTGTTCCACAGGATGAGAATTTTAAAGAATTGGTAAAAGAGGTACGAGCAGTTCGCGAACAATCGGTCATTTGCCCATCTGCATTGCCGGAAGCCAATGTTCCAGAATTACTTGAAAAAATCATAAAGGAAAAAGCATATAAGCAGGACTATGATAGCCTGACAATGCAGCTATTGGAAGAAAACGTGCCGTATGATACGGTAATAGCTGCATTGAAGCAAATTGCTGGTGGAGCAATGTTTGATAATACTTATGGAGGTTGAAAGTTATGGGAGCGGATATTGTTAATCAAGCAATGAGTATGGGAAGCATGATTCAAATGGCGATGGAATCACTGGTGTCACCAACAATTACCGCTGTGACGACAGCTTTGTTTACAGCAATGTTCGTTGGAAGAAAGACTGAACAAAAAGGACTTGCAGGAACAAAGACGACCATTTTTGAAGAAGAAATAAGAACTTTGTTGGATAATGGAAGACTTTCTTACAGAGAATTTAATCAGATAAAAAACTATTTAGAAGTAGCAGAAAAGGCAGATGAATTTCATAAGGAGTGCGGCTACGACAAAGTAGAACCCAATACACAGTATGACATAGACTGGTTTATTCGTTTCTTTGATGCTGCTAGCAATGTAAGTAATGAGGACTTGCAGAAAATTTGGGCCAAATTGTTGGCAGGAGAAACAATTTGTAAAGGATGCTTTTCGCTGAGAGCAATTGAAACACTGTACAATATGAGTCCCGATGAAGCGCGGCTGTTTTCGGAAATTGCGGATATAGTAATTGACGGACGGTACATTTTTTACGAAATGGGAAGTATTGGCGAAGAAATAAATAAGAAATATGGATTCGATGTTCCTTCACTGCGGTTATTAGAAGAAGTGGGCATTGTAAATGCTTTGATCGCAGAGGCAGAAGATGCTATTGAACCTGATGAATGTGCAGGTTTTCAATGTGGTCAGTACTTACTGCTTGTAAAAAGTGAAAGCAGTACGGCACTTCACTATAAAATGCTTCTTCTCACAAAGGTTGGAGAAGAACTCTATCTGGCCTTTCACGAAGAAAAAGACAATTATGCCTATTTGTACGACTTGGGAAAGGCAATGGAAAAGGAACTAAATGTAAAAGTGGGACTGTACAGGATTACAGGATACAGTGATGCAGACATACCACAGTATGACGAAACAGTAAATTTGATGGACGAGTAAAGAGCATAAAAGGCCAGCCATAGGACTATGGAAAAGTCTTATGGCTGGCCTTTTCATGCCATCGCTTAGAGTGATGGTTCGTGACTGTGCTTGGGCTGGGTACGGCTGTGTTGCTGCGTGTGTTCCGTTTCGAGAATCATAGCAACATTCCTGCAAGCGGTTTGCAGTTCGTGGTAGTAACCTTTGAAATAGGTGTAGCTTTCGTATTGTGCGGTTTGAGCAGAAAGCAACTTTTCCTTTTCTGCTCGTAAATTTTTCATCGTGGGAATTGTGCCATCCGTGGAATTGCGTTTCAAGAATTGAACGGCTTCTTCGTATCTGGCAATTTCATCCTGATGTGCAGAACGGTACATCTTCTTGTTGCCCGCCTGCAAAAATTCTTTGTATGTAGCCTTTGTGGAAAGATACTGCCCCAGATAGTGAATCTTCTCATTCAGCAGCTTTAAGTCGGCATCGGTAGATTTGGCGGTGTTGCGGGCATCTGACATTTTGGCAGATAATTCATCGCGCGCTTTTTTCAAATCATCGTAGCTGTCGTAGCCGTGCTGCTGTACATAGACGATGGTATTTGCCATCTGCTGCAAATTGGAAATTTTGACTTTCTGAGCATAGGCGCGACTTTGCTGGGCTTTTACGCAGTCCTGCAAATTCACTACCAGACGAAGATTGGACTTGATATAGAGAACGGCAATGGGGTCAGCAACACTCCATTGCTTTTTTTCTTTTGCAGCGGTAATCGCATTACTTTCAAAAAGCGTCAGAAGATGTTCACGGTCAAAACTGGTTCCCAGAGTTCTGGCAGAGATGTATTTTTCTCTGTCCGGGAGAAGGTAACTAAATCGACCACGGTGGTCTTTTACCAAAATGTTGGATTCGGTTTGGAGTAGGCGGCTGAATTCTTCAAAAGATTTTGCTTTCTTTGCCGCAGCAGTAATGGAATCGCGCAACTTATCTTTCTCCGTTTGAAATTTGGTTTTCATGGGAGTGAAACCCTCTGCAATAAGCTCAGCGTTCAACTTGTCCAGATTGATCTGCCCGCGCTGTTTAGCATAATACTCCTGCTGTGTAATTTTGTTGACAGAGGGAGAAAGCAAATCAACTTGATTGAGACTTTCCCTCATACAGATATTCATAAGAGATTGCTGTAAATGCTTTAGGTAATCTTTCGTCAGATGGTGTTTGTAGCCCGCCTTACAGTCGATGGGACGTTCCATAAAGGGCTGTTGCGGAACATTCAGCTTTCGCAGACTGTTGATTACGATATGCACATGGATATTGCCGCTGCCGTTGTGACCGTCCATGTGGGTGCAGACCAACGCCTGATGCCCCGGAAAGTTGGCTTTTACATATTCCATGCCGATGGCCTGCGCCTGTTCACCTGTCAGTCCACACTCGTCTTTGTCGGCAGGATCGAAGCTGATGAGGTAGTGGTGCGTCTTGATTTCGTCGTAATTCTGATTCTTGTGGTACTGCGCATTAAGCATTTCGCACTCCACATCAAAAAGTTCCGGTTCACAGTTTATGCCCTCCAGAAGAATATCTCGACGGAGTACCCAGTTCCCGTTTGCATCCAGCAGGGGTCTCTTCAGAACTTCGTCATGCTCATATTTCAAATAGTCGAGTGCAGCACCATAGTCTGCACTTTTACCCGCGACGTGTTTTAAGATTGCCACGATAATCACCTGCCAGTCCTGCAATTTCTTTCCGCATAGCGCGGAGGTCGGTCATGCAACGATTGATTTCTTCCAGCATGGCACGAGATTGGATGCCGCCGCTGTTGAAAAAGGCTGCAATTTGGTTCAGGTTATTTCCGATATGGGAAAGCTGTCTTGCAAAATCTCGCAGTTCTGCAATGTCGGCAACGATGTTGTAATGAACGTGAAGTTTTTCGGTTATGGCCTGTTTCCTTACATAAACGGCAACGGGATAGCCAGCCTGTTCAGCAGAACACGAAACCAGTGCGTACTCCACATCGGTAAAACGAACCATTACATTCTTAGTCCGTTTGATGCTTTCATCCTTTTTGGGGCGAGCCATAGTGTGATCCTCCTGCATTTTATAGTTGCGAAGCAACTCCCGATAAGCCGTAGGCGTTCGGCTGCGAACACATTCATGTGGAGCCAGATAGCCAAAATCCAAGATTTTGTGCGTACCGTGGGGATGGGGAACGGAATCCCCATCAAGATTGCCGGGAATGAAAAATCACGAAAGTGAGTTTTGAGTTACCATAGGCGAATCTTGCTCTAAGACAGAAAAAGACCTGTCTTTTATCGTATGCCGTAGACCTATCAAAAGAAGTCCTTCTATAAATAGGAATCCGCAGCCCCTATTTGGAATACACTTTTCAAATTTTTTTGAAATTTTTTCAAAAACTGTATTCCAAAATGCCCTTCTGGATTCCTATTAGTAAAGGGGGATTGATTTCTATGAAGCAGAAAGAACGATTTGATGAAAAGCCTAAACAGGAACATACGGAGCCTGTGCATCACAGAAAAGCCATTATCAAGGGCATCACCGTATATGAATCGTTCCGGCCGGAGGGCAGCGAACTGTGGGATTGCCTGCTGCAGAGTATGGGGAAGCACTGAAAAATAAATTTTGAAAAATGTGCGCAGCAGCTTGATTTTTGTGTCACAGCTTGGTAGAATACAGACGGGTTAAGTGAATAGTGCAATCAAAAGCCATTAACTTTCTGGATTTTACCATGCAATTTGCGTGGAGACGGGAGGTTTAATGGCTTTGTTTTTTTACAAGGAAAAGAATAAAGACATACGGGCAGCGGCCTATCTGAGATTGTCCATCGAGGATGGCGACAAGGCCGAGAGCAACAGCATCGGCAACCAGAGAGAACTGATTCGGGATTTTGCAGCAGAACGCCCAGGACTGCATTTGATCGAAGAATATGCCGACGATGGCTACACGGGAACCAACTTTGAACGTCCGGGCTTCAAGCGGATGATGGAGGATATTAAATCCGGCAAAATCAACTGCATCATCGTCAAGGACTTGTCCCGGCTTGGTCGTAATTACATTGAGATGGGAAAGTATCTGGAACAGATTTTTCCCATGATGGGGATTCGCTTCATCGCCATCAACGACAACTATGACAATGCGAACACCGAGAGCAGCGATTCGGACAGCATTGTAGTTCCGTTCAAGAATCTGTTGAACGATTCCTACTGCCGGGATATTTCCATCAAGGTGCGCAGCCAGCTGGACATGAAACGGCGCAAAGGTGAGTTCATTGGCGGTTATGCAATCTACGGCTACTGCAAAGACAAACGGAACAAAAACCGTCTGGTGGTAGACGAGTATGCAGCAGATATTGTCCGCTCTATCTACCGCAGAAAACTGGAAGGAATGAGCGCACAGGCGATTGCCGAGCAGCTGAACAGCGAGAATGTGTTGGCTCCCAGCGAGTACAAACGGCTGTGCGGCCTGAATTATCACAGTGGGTTCAAAGCTGGCACTCATGCAAAGTGGCAGGCGATTCAGGTGCTGAGGATTCTGAAAAATGAAGTCTACACCGGGACGATGGTGCAGGGCAGGCGGCAGAAGATCAATTACAAAATCAAAAAGATTCGGGACGTGGAAGAATCCGGCTGGATCAGAGTTCCTAATATGCACGAAGCCATCATTCCGCAAAAGCTGTTCGATACCGTGCAGGAGGTCTTGAAACTGGACACTTGTGCATCGAAAGGACAGCAGACCGTAAATCTGTTTTCAGGCATTGTTCGCTGCGGCGGCTGTGGGCAGAACATGGTGCGGCGCACAGTGTCGAAAAACGGAAAGAAATATATTTATCTGCACTGCGTCACAAACCACAATGGTTTGGGCTGTTCCTCACATCTAATCAGCGAAAGTAAGCTGGCCGAAGTGGTGCTGGCCGCATTGCAGGGAAAAGTTCAGCAGATCAGCGGACTGGAACATCGGCTTGATGAAATCAATGAGATCCCCAAGAATGAACGCAGACTGAAATCTGTGGAAGAACATCTGAAAATGCTGGAGCAGGAAGAACAGAAATACCAGACCTTGCGCCGCCAGCTTTATGAAGATATGAGCAGCAGTATTGTCAGCAAGGAAGAGTATAAGGAATTCAGCCATTCCTTTAATGAAAAGGTTGAAACCATCCGCAAGGCCAAAGCAGAAATGAACCGCCAGAGGGATTGCCTGAACAATCTGGATGTGGAACATCTGCCATGGATCGAAGATTTCAAGTCCTACCAAAACCTGACAAGTCTGAACCGCCGCGTTCTGGTGGAACTGGTAGAGAGCATCACCGTCTATGATAAGGAACATATTCATATTCAGTATCGGTTCGATCAGGAAATTCGCAATGTGCTGGAATATTGCAGTAGTGTTCCGGCAGCAGAAACGGAGGAAAGTGCAGTATGAAGTGTGTAAGCTATACCCGGACACTTCCTTGGAAGAACCATCAAAGTGAACTGACGATTGCCGAGCAGAATCAGCGTATTGCGGCATATCTGGCGGAACATAAAGAACTGGATTTGCTGAAAAAGTATTCTGACCGCAAGAACGATGAAAAGGCGCGCACCGCGTTTGACCAAATGACCGATGATGGCGTAGAGCGAAAATTTGATTGCATTATTGTGGCATCCATGTACTACTGCGGGCCGGATTTCCCGGCGGCACGACAGGCAATCAAGGAAACGCTCTATGCGACGGGCATCGACCTGATCGTGCTGGATGAGGGTTTGGACACCAGAACAGCCAGCCGAAAAGAAGTCGAGGACTATTTTGAAGCAAAACGCTGTGAGATGCACGCAGAAATCATGTTTGCGTGGAGAAGGAAACAAGGCGCGGGATTCCGGCTGACAAACTCTGTTCCATTTGGCTATCTCCGCAGGAATGGCGAAAGCAACATGATAAAAGATGAAGAAGTTGCTCCTTATTTAAGCGAGGCTTTTTCCAGATATGCGTCCGGTCAGAAAATGCGTGACATTGCAAAGTGGTTAAATGAGCAGGGTGTTGAACCCCCAATGAGACACAAAAAGAGAATTTTGGGAAAGCCTTATGATGCAGAATCCGACCAGTGGACAACTGATATGCTGCGCTGCTTGTTCCGAAATCCTACTTATACAGGTGCGGCGGCAAATGGAAGCCGCCAGATCATTGCGGAAAACTGTCATGAACCGTACATCACAAAAGAACAGTTTCATGCGTTCCCGTGCAATATGCGCGAGGGCGAAAACAAAATCTCCATTCGGAAAAGCTACAAAAAGCCGAATCCGCTGGCAAAGCACATTGTCTGTATCTGTGGACGCGCACTTTGCTGGCACAAGGATAAGAAAACAGGGGAGGAACTTTTCTATTGCCGTTACTGCCGCGCACACAAGGAAAACGGAAAGAATCTGAAAGTTCCGGCAGCTACCATTTATAAAAAGGTGATGGATGCTCTGGAATTGGAACATCTGGAAAAAGAAAAGCTGGCTGCAGCGATTCAGCAGGGAGCGGGCCGGAAAGCAATCGAGGTAGTCCGAGCCGAAAAGTCGGTGCAGATGAAGTCTGTTCTGGCTGAACTGAATATGGAACAGTTTCGCCGTGTACCGCTGTATGAGAGTTATATAGCCGATGAAATCACCGAAGAACAATATCGTGCCGAACTGCTGGACTACGAAGAAGCACATCGGAAATTGAATGAACAGCTTACAACAATTATGGAAGATACGCTGGTATGGGAACGAGCGTTGAGCCTGCGCAATCCATGGATTCAGCAGATGGCACAGTATAAGACCCCGGAGGAACTTGACCGCAATTTTGTGAAAAAGTATATCGAGCAGGTCACGGTTACATTACGGGACGATGGACAGGCAGAAATCAGCCTGACCATGAAAACGGATGAATGGAAACAGATGCTTAGTCGGATAGAAGTGGAGGGTACAGACAGTGGCACGAAAGAGTAGAAAAAATCTCCCGCAGCCGGAACAGGCGGCAGCTTCTGTGCTGCTCCCGGAACTGGAAGAAGCAAAAATGCCTGCGGCAATCTATGGGCGGCTTTCTGTTGAGGATGAAGAAACAGAAGAATGCATGGAAACGCAGATCGCACTGGTGCAGGACTATATCAACCGCAGCAGGGAACTGAGCTATGTGGATACCTACTTCGACAATGGATTTACGGGAACAAATTTCAAGCGGCCTGCATTTACCCGCCTGATGAACGATGTGCGGCAGAAGAAAATCAAGTGTATCGTGGTGAAAGACCTCTCGCGCTTTGGTCGCAACTATCTGGAAGCAGGATACTATATCGAAACGGTGTTTCCATTTTTGGGTGTTCGATTGATTGCTGTTACAGATAATTTTGATAGTACGCGCACAGAGGACATGGAAAGTCTGGCTCTCCCGATTCGGAATATGTAGAACATTGGCGAGATCAATCAAGGTTGGCAAACTGGGAGTCTTAGTGCCACTTTCAAGGTAAGCAATATATTCACGACTACAGTTGGTCAAGGCTGCTAGCTTTTCTTGAGTTATATTGAACTTCAAACGATAAAAACAAATTCGTTTCCCCAAAGCAATACAATTAATGGACATACAAAACATTCCTTTCAAATGCCCACATAAGTTAATACTATTATTTTTGATTTTTAGCACTATAACAATAGAAAAAAGCCAAATGCATAGCTCAGAATTCGGTGGGTACACCTCTAGCAGTCGTGTATTCTGAGAGCGAAATGTAAACTACTGGTTTACATTTCGATGCACATGTAAACTGGTGGCTTACAGAAAAAAACATCTGACAAGCGTATAATAAAAGCATGAAATCAAACTGTGAGACTAAAGTGGGGAAAATGAAATGGAACGGCTGCTGACACTGTACAGCGAAGTTCAGTCAACAGATGTTCGGTGGTTGTGGTATCCGTTTATCGCAATCGGGAAAATCACACTGCTGCAGGGTGATCCCGGTGACGGAAAATCCACCATGATGATGAATCTGATTGCGGAACTTTCAATTGGTGGTAGGACCCCGGACGGATGCAAAATTAGTGCGCCGCAAAAAGTGATTTATCAATGCTCCGAGGATGGGGTTTCTGACACGATAAAGCCCCGTCTGGAACGCTGCGGGGCAGACTGCAGAAAGATTGCTTTCATCAATGAAGAAGTTTATAACGGCCTTACATTGGACGATGAACGCATCCGTCAGGCAATCATTGAATTCCGGCCGCGATTGGTCGTGATCGACCCGATTCAGGCTTATCTTGGCAGTGATTCCGATTTACAGATCGCAGGCAGGGCACGAAAACTGATGCGCCGCCTTGGAATGTGGGCTGCTGGCTATGACTGTGCCATTGTTTTGATTGGTCACCTTAATAAAAAAGAAGGCTCCAAAGGGCTGTACCGCAGCCTTGGCAGCATTGATGTTGTGGCAGCAGCACGAAGCGTCCTGCAGGTGGAGCGAGATACAGAGAATCCTGATATAAGAATTGTACATCAAATCAAAAACAGTCTTGCGCCTACGGCAGAAGACATCCGCTTTTCCATTTCCGCCGACAAGGGCTTTCAGTGGCTGGAATGCAGGCCGCAATCTTTTGAAAATCAGAAACCAGATAGAAAACCCGAATTTGAATCGGAACAGCAAAAAGCGGTCTATTGGATTAAGCATTTTCTTGAAAAAGGCGATATGAGCGCGAATGAAATTTATTGCCGTCTGGACAATGAGGGTGTCAGCAAACGAGTGGCACGGATGGTAAAAACAGAAATGGGAATCCACTGCTACCAGAAAAAGCGGAGATGGTATTGGAGTGTTCAGCCGGAAGAAGGTGCTGTGAATGGACCACAGGTATAAAGTTGGCGGCTATGTGAAACTTGCAAAATTGTGGGAGCGCTCTAAGGATGCAGCAGTAGCCTATCACAGTTCCTACTATGCTGAAAAGTTTAAAACTGATAGCGATAAAAAGCTGGTTGGTGTTTATATTGACATCACAGGGAATAAGGAAATTTATAAACGCCCGGAAATGGTGCATCTGCTCAAAGATTGCAAAAATGGTTCCATAAATCTGATTTTCTCGCAGACAAGGGCCTATCTTGCAGCAAATACCTGTGATTTCTGTTTTTTGTTGAAATATCTGTTTGACTTGCCGATGCGAGTGGATATTGTTACAGACGATGATGACCAGAGAATCGACACCATTCTTGACGTTGATAACCAGCGGCAGAGCCTGAAAGATTTGGCTGAAAAATATACATCGATCCGAAGGAAAGATTATCTTGAGTGGAGAATCCGACTGGAACATGAAATGACAAAGGCTGAAAAAAATGAACGTGGAAGGACAGTATAATCCAAAAGACGTAGAGTGTATTCCGGTAGAAAACCTTGAAGTGCTGCCGAGTGGGGCAGACTGGCAGAGCCGACATCTGGAATCTGAAAGGCGAAAAGCAGAGATTCGTGACAGAATCCATAAGCAGACAGAACAGGGGCAGAAAACGGCAAAAGATTACTTTCGTCCGGCGAAACCGACACCGTCGATTTACGACAGCGACCTGAAGCGTGTGGCGGTTTATGCCCGTGTCAGCACTTCCAGCGAAGAACAGATTTCTTCCATTGAAAACCAGACTCTATATTACACCAAAAAGATTGCAGAAACGGAAAACTGGAATTTGCAGGATATTTACAGCGATGAAGGAAAATCGGGTACTTCACTGCGGAAACGGGATGCGTTTAAGCGCATGATGCGAGATGCCAAAGACCAGAAGATGGACTTGATTATCTGTGCCAGCATTTCGCGGTTTGCGCGAAATTTTTCGGATTGTATGACGCAGATTGCAGCATTGAAAACCATGCACCCGGCACATCCCATTGGCGTGTACTTTGAAACTGAAAACATCTACACGCTGAATCCAAGCAGCCAATATAGTTTGGACATTCAAGCACTTCTGGCAGATTGGGAATCGGGCAACAAGAGTCGCCGGATGATCCTTTCGTATGACCAGCGTATTATGACAGGCCAGTACCCGGTGGCCGACCTGATGGGATATCGGCATACGAAGGATGGACGGTTGGTAATTGAGCCGGAAGAAGCAAAGACGGTGCGGTTTATTTTTCTGGCGTTTATCCAGGGCTATAACTACGATCAGATCGCGGCAGTGCTGACACAGAAAAAGCGCAGCACCCTGCGCGGTAGGCAGGAGTGGAACGGCATGATGGTGGCAAACATCATGAAAAATGAACGCCGCTGGGGTGATCTGGAAGCTAGGAAGAGCATTGTGGTAGATTACAAACTGGGCAAGGTCACGAAGAATAACGGCAATCGCTGCTCTGCCTATGTCCCGGAACATCACGAAGCGATTGTTTCCCCAGAAATCGCACGAGCTGCACATCTTGTGGCATCCAGCAGCAAAAAGTGCGGGGTGCAGGATATTGTGGTAATCCGGCAGGGAGCATTGAAAGGCTTTGTGGGCATCCATCCGAACTGGAGCGGCATCAATGCTGAAAGTATCCGCAGCCTTTGCCTGAGCACCTATCTGCCGGAAGAGGTGATGAAACTGAACGATATAGCAGAGATGAGGGCTGGGGCAACACTGGGAAAGGCACTTCAATCTGAATATATGACGGTTTCAGGTACTTGCTTTATCAACCAGAGTAGCCCGGTTATGACGATTTCTAAAAATGGAATCCGTTTCAGCAAGGCCTGCCATAGCCGGTTGGACGACTGCGAGTATGTGGAACTGCTCTATCATCCGATTCTGCAGGTCGTGATTTTGCGAAAGAGCAATCACGGCTTTTCAACAGCGATGCACTGGAGAGATGACAATGACGTTCATAGTGTTTTTTCAGCCAGAGCATTTTCTGGGCTTGTCTTTCAAACGTTGAACTGGAAAATGAATTACCGCTACCAGTGCCGTGGTATCTGCCGGGGTCAGGGAAATGCAAAATTTCTGATTTTTGAATTAGATGAGTCCCGGATTTTGACTGGGAGAAATCAGTATGAACAAGAAAATTGTTCGATGAATCTGAAATGCCGGTTATATCGGAGTAAATGGGTTCAGAGCATTACAGTTAATGATGTGATGGAATCTGGCCAAGTCGTAGAAAATCCCATGATTGGTGCAATTCCAAGCAAAAATGAAGTTCAACGTGAACTGGATGATCTTTTGATGTCGATGTAGGAGGAACTTATAGAATGGAAGAAAAAAGCAGGGCGCAGGAACTGAGCGTTCGGGAAATCTCCTTGATTCGTGAACTTGCACAGATACGGAAAGAACATAAAAGAGAACTGGAGTACGAAAAGTTCGATGGCTATGAACTTCCGCCGCGCACCCAGTTTTCCATGCTGAATAAACCTGCAGTGAGCATAAAATATGGTGTTATGAAATTTAATATGGCATGCATTCGGCTTTTTGAAGGAATCAAGTATGTCCTTCCGATTTTGCACCCTAATAAGAAGCGGCTTGCGTTGATTATGTGCCCGGAAGAGGAC
>OGGL01000219.1_pt1 | contig 25833 bp, 26 predicted proteins | sample 1571221 | NCBI WGS metagenome assembly OGGL01 (sample SAMEA2582062, study PRJEB24529) | metagenome | biome: Human gut stool | place: China | collected 2011
GAGCCTATTTTTAACCTCATGGTTCCGTCCCTCCTGTTTTAATCAGAATCTTCATGTTCGGTCAAGCAACTGCGCTTCAAGGTCAGAAGTCGAGCATCTACATAGGTTCCGTTGTCAATACGAATCTTTTTGGCAGTGCTGAACTCAGAGAGCAAATGCTCACTTTGCAAATTCGAAATAATGGCAGATGCACTATAGCCCTGTGCATATTCGCAAATCAGATATTTTAGTAAGGAACCTTTCAACAGAAAGTCACCTCCTTTTTGTACGATATCCCGGTCAGGATCATAGCTAGAATCGACCTCTCCATAGCGGAGAAGACGAATGTCCCCGGCTTCTTGTGCGAAATAGAGTACCCTGCGTAAAATCTCTTTGGCGTTGCAATCCAGAGAGCTGTCCCACTCGGATAAACAATTATTTATGTATGCCTGACAGACCTCGTGTGCTGTTTGTGCTAAATCCGGTTGTTTAAGGAGCTTTAATGCCCAGCAAAGAACAACGGATGAAACGTTTAGAAGTGCGATTTCATTCCGAAAGGCGCACTCTTCATCCAAGGAACCTAAAGCGGTTATATAAGACCGCTCAACGATGCGCTCAAAGGCATCTGGGTTGTGCTCAACAAGGGCACACAGCTTGCTAAAGATTTCGGCCAGAGGCAGCGCGGCTGTATGGCTTTCCTCGTGAGGCAAGAACAGACAGTGCTTCTGTTGCAACTCAGTAATGCCGTTCGTAGATACGATAAGGCATAGCGGAAAACGAGGCTCTGTCATAGTCCTTGTAAGCAGAGTGGCAAAATTTGTCGCTGAACGGTAGTTGCCAACGGTAGCGGCAATTCCTGGATTGTCACCGTAGACTGATAATAAGACATCCGGGCCGTGCTGATCGAGCATTTGATTGAAGTGCTTTGGTATGTCGTCAACCGTCATTCTTGTTGAAGTAGAAACATCATTGTCTAAAAGAGCAAAGAAACGATGAATGCCCTCAAATTTATCAGAGATTCTAGTTTTGATAATCCCTAAAATCCTGACCAAAGCCAAGGGCAACTTCTCTAAGTCAGTGGTGTCCAACAACGAGGTAGCCAAGGTGTCCTTCATCTGCGGCGTATAGAGCCAGCGACCATCCTCTAGTTGATACCATCCAACAGGAGGCAGCAAGTAAGGGGATTCGGTGTTCAGAATTGAACTGATGAAAGCCGCCAACAAATCTGCCCACCGTTTACTGTCCTCGGTATAATGGATCTGGCCACCTGCAGCCATGAACTTCTTCAGCAACGTCTTCGGACTAAAATCGCCTTTCTCCAGCCAGAATGCTCCGGACGGTTTGTTGGGAATACGGAACGATACATAAATCCATTCGGTTGTTTTGTCACGCTCAATTTTCCTTACAACAATAGCCTTGAAATCATAGCAAGATGTGAATGACCGCCGAATCGGTCGAGGATCGTTTGGAATCCGCTTCTTAATGATCCAAGGGCGTTTGTAAATATCTACATCGAATCCAAAATTATCGAAGTGATTAAACTCGGCCAAGAGCGCTTTTAGTTCAGCTTTTTGGGCAGGATCACTCTGTTGCCGAACTAGTCGATTGTGTACTTCTTGTCGGTAGGCCGCATCTCTGGCATCTATATCCATTTGATGCGTTTCCATGTCAATGAACTCCTGACCACTGCTGTTGATATAGGTACAGGCAGGTACAGAAGTAAAATCTCTGGGTGGATCGTGAACTCGATTTGAGACTATGAATTTGCTACTCATGGTAAAAACCTCCTTTTGTGAATATGTCTTCTTGTGGGCAGTCTGACCGTTCCATTGGCGTATGCTACCCACTATGAAATTTTCAAGGTGCGATGCAGTGGGCGGCTACCCGTGAGAGGTGTCCGTCACTGTGATGCACAGTATACAAAAATCGAGAAAACTTTAGAATCAAAAAGCACTCACAAAAAGGTCAATTTGTGAGGACGTTTTAATTGACAAAAAGCTGATAGATGAAGGACTATAACTATATGGAGAATGCAAATGACTTTGAACGCTTTGTACTTTATCGGACGGAAGAAGCACTACAGATGGATTCAAGGGGGCTGGAGTGGAATATTCAAGAGAAGTCTGAGCTTTTGCAGAATCAGTATACAGACAGATACAGGTGAATTACAAGGACATGATTTTATTTCGCGGCTGTTTTGCGGAACTGTAAACTGGTTTGGTCATCTAATGTCAGACATCGCAGGTAGTTCTGGTGGTCGTGGAAATGCTAATGGCGGTCGTGGAAGCGGCATAGTGATTCCATTTTACGAACTATTTGGTTTGTGTGATTTTGGCAGTTTCCAAGTTGGGGAAAATCGCAATACATTAGCAGTTCTTGCAACGAAAGCTTTTCAAGATGGATATGATGCGCGGTGGGGTCTTACCATGGCGATTCCCGTTGTGCTGTGTGATTTAAGTATCCGCTTTATCTGGTCAGTTCGCCGGTTCTTTGGAGATAAAAAGCAACTTTCTGAGTGCATACCATCCGACAAGCAGCCTGACTTGCGGATGATGGTGTTGGTCGGAAATGGCACGCTCTGTATTGTTGATGGCGTGGATGCAGCAGTACGGTCTGGCGGAAATATGCTGGTTTTCTTTATGCACCTGAATTTGATTGCGTGGTATAAACTGGTAAAACGTGTGCTTGCAGAGTTGATCATTCGATATGACCTAAGCTATGCGGACCTTGCAGTATATATAGAGAAAATCAATCAGGAACTGAATCAGCAACTACAGGTGCTGCGAGCGATTGATTATGATGCGTATGAAAAAGAGCTTGCACAAATCAACACAATAAGTGGGTTACTGGACGACAAACAGACTTGCACCGATAAGATCTATCAGAAACTCAACGAAATGAGGGTGAATATGCAATTCCATAGCAGTGAAGAGTTTGATGAAAAAATGATGGATGATGAATTTGTTCTGGAACTTTAAGGAGGATGCAATATGTATTACGAACAGCTTTTCCAAACAACCGAGGCTAAGATGAACTTCGTCAAAGGTCTGATCCACATTTCCAAGGCAGATGGTGTCATCAGTCCGGAAGAGCAGACGTTCTTTATTGATGCGGCGCGGGGGCTTGGAATCCCAGAAGATGACATTGCAGTCCTGCCAGCTGTAATGACGCAGACAGAGGAAATCCCTCTGACATTTGCATCTCGGCAAGAAGCTCTTTGCTTTTTGAGGGAGGCGCTGCAGCTCTGTATGGTCGATAACGATTACTCCGAGAGTGAGCAAAAAGAAATTATGAAGCTGGCAAAAGAGTTTGGCGTAGAGCCGGAACGTGTCTATGCGCTTGAAAAATGGGTACAGGATGGAATTGAGTGGAAAAAACAGGGTGACATACTGGTTGAGGATTGATAAAAAGGAGAAGATCAATTATGGGACTTGGTAAAATTTTTGCAGCAGTCGCCGCAGGTGCAGTGGCAGTGGTTGCGGCTCCCGTTGTACTGCCCGCAGCTGCCGCAGTAGGAGCAGCTGGAGCAGCCGCTGCTGCCGGAGCAGCAGCAACCGTAGCTGCTGGCGTGGGAACTGCTGCCGCAGGTGCAGGCGCATTAGCTGCCGGTGCAGCAACTGCGGTTAGTGGAGCCGTTGCCGCAGTAGGTACAGCAGCTGCTTCTACCGCAGTGGGTGGAGCGGTGGTTTCGGCGGCAACAGCAGTGAGCGGTGCCGCAGCTGCTGTTGGAACCGCTGCTGCATCTACAGCGGTTGGAACGGCTGTTACGGGCGCAATGGGGGCAGTTGGTGCTGGTATTGGAGCGGCAGCTACGGCAGTAGAAGCAGCTCCAATCATTGGTGGTGTTGCTGCAAACATTGCAACGGTCGCAGGAACAACAGCAGGAGCTACCGCAGTTGGTACAATTGCAACAACAGGCGCAGTGGGTGCAGCAAATGCAGCTTCCGGCGTGAATAAACGCAAAGTTGCAGAGGGTATCAAGAGCGTGTCAATGATGAACTATGACGCCGAAAGAAAAAAGCTGGAAACCACTCAAGACGAGACCAACAAACGATTAGCCGAGCTTGGACAGCTCAAACTCAAGGCTTGGGGGGAAGGCTACCCGAGATTCTGCGAGATGTACAGCAAAGTAAAACTTCCTCCAAACTCGAACGGTGAAGTTGCGCTGGAAGGAGATTTGTCGATAACTCCGGAAGATTTGAGCGAATTTCGCACCCTTGGAATAGGCATAAAGGAAGCGATGCAAACCGGTGCAACAGGTTATGCAGTAGGTATGCTGGCTGGATTTGCAGCGCAAAGCGGCGCAACAAGTATGGCTATCTTTGCTTCAACGGGTACAGCTATTTCCTCTCTTTCTGGTGCTGCAGCAACAAACGCAACATTGGCTCAGCTGGGTGGTGGCGCGTTAAGTGCAGGTGGCCTTGGAATGGCAGGCGGTCAGGCGGTGTTGACAGGATTGAAAGCTGCACCGCTTCTTATGGTAGAGGGAATCCTTTTTAACATCAAAGGAAATAAAGTTCTGGAAAACGCTAAGGATATTGAGTACCAGACGTTTAAGGCTGTTGGCAAGATGCAAGACATTGAGATTGAGCTGAAACGGCTTGCACTTTTGTCCAAGAGCGTGCAGGACGAGCTGCAGCAGTTGTATGATGTTTATTTGCGGCTGGTTGCACAGGCAGAGAAGACTGTGGAGCGTACAACAGAGTACGTCAACTTTACAGCAGCGGAAAAGTTGAATTTCCAAAAGACTTGCTTGGCAATCAAGCTGATCTCGGTGCTTTCTAAGCAGGATCTTCTGGATGAGGCTAAGGAGGGTGAGATGAATAAGGTTCTGGATAAGGAAACAAAGGAAACCATCCAGAAAGTTCATCAAGCTGCGGGAGACGGAAAACTGCTGGTAGCCTAAAAAAATAAATCCGGGACGGCTTTTGGGGGCTGCCCCGGATTATTTTTAGGTAAAGGACTTGAGCACTTCTTTCAGTGCTTCACGCTGTTCCGGGGAAAGTCGGGCCAGAAGTTCCAAAAACTCCTGCTTTTCCTCTGGGGTGAGCCGGTTCTCTGGCTCAGAATGATTTTGGCGGTTCATAAAAGATACTTGCTCCTTTCGACAAATCCTGTTCAGCTATCAGTTCAGCACGAATCTGACGCTTGTACTTATAATAGGTATTCCGGGCAAGACCGGTGAGCTTCATGCACTCGGCATCGTCAAGTGTGCCGCCAAAGGTCTTGCAGTGAGTGCGGATGATCTGCTTGGCTTCTCTGGCTTTCTTCGTTTCAAAGCCAACACCCTTTTTGCGGCCAACCTGCTTGCCGTTCAGCCGGGCGGTCAAAAGGCCCTCACGGGTGCGCTGGTGCAGATCGGCAACTTCTTTTTCGGACTGCTCAAAGGCCAGTTTGATCTGCTCCTTTGCCAAGGCCATCAGATACTCGTTGATGCCCTTCAAGATGAAGTCCACATTCGTCCCTGTCATGGCAATGCTGCCGGACAGGGCTTTTTTGTAGGTCTCGGTGTCGATGTGGTGCTCTTTCAAGAACACCAGCCGGATGCCCTTATGATAGAGGTCTTCGTACAGAGCAAAACCTTCTTCTGCATTTCTGGACATCCGGGACACTGAATCGAACACCACCGTATCTCCTGCTTTCAGAACCCGGTAAAGCTTCAGCCATTCCGGGCGAAAAATGGATGTGCCAGTATAGGCTTCCTGCACGATATGGGCAGTAGGGTATTCTGCCTTGATGTTACGGATCTGGCGGTCGATACTCTGTTTTGCAGTGGAAATTCTGCAATAGCCATAAATACTCATAACTTTTTTCTTTCTGTATCAAAAATGCCGTAGGTGCAGAAAAGTATCAATTACAGCGAGATTGGGCAATTTATCTTAGCAGATTGATAACGCTAAAATGACGAACGGCATTTTTAATACCTCTCCGGCACAAGTTTTCTGTTATTCCTGCTTCACATAATCTGTCTTCTCCTCATATAAGAAGCAGGACAATCCACACGGACTGCCCTGCAAAAGTAAAGGGAGAGCATCCGAAGACGCTCCCCCAGTTGTACATATGAATTTTTTAGCTGATGCCCAACTCTTTCATCAGCCGAGTGCGGTACTCCTTATCTTCAGAAGCCCGTTTTGCATCCTCAATGCGGTTTTGATCGAAGAGATTCTTCATGAGCAGAGCTACACTATCTGCGCCTTCAGCCTTTCCACGATTTTCCACTTTATCAAGCACATCGCACATATTGCGTGGGCCTCCGGTCTTATCGAATGCCAAATTCTTTTATCAACTGATCGCGGTACACTTCATCTTCAGATGCCCGCTTGACATCATCAATACGGCCTTGATCGAGGAGTTTCTTGACAAGGAGAGCCATTTGATTTTTGCCTTCAATTTCACCCTCAGCCTTACCTTTCGCAACGCCTTTTGCAATGCCTTTTGCAATGCCTCTGCTTTCCACTTTATCAAGCACATCACACATATTGCGTGGGCCTCCTTTCTGGCCATCGGTATTTGTATTGTACGCTTCCTCAAACCGATTATCATTCGTCATAATACTTAGCAGCTGAAGCGTTTCCTGCACATGGGTCAAATCCTGCGAACTCGGAATGTAGTCGCCGTTTTCCCGCTTCTGCACGAAGTAGTCTGCAACAACCTTAAAATCGCTCTGGAAAAGTTCTACCTGCTCGTGGGTCAGATATGCAATCTGGAACAGATTGATCTTATAGTCGTTGACATACGGCTCAAACTCTTTGGGAATATTCAGTCGCTCTTTCAGGGAAAGCGGCCCATTCCACGGTTTATCATGGCCGAAGTAGAGCACCAGCGTCACGACCGGATAGAGATTTTCGCTATCGCCAAGTAACTGCGCCCGGTACTCTGCGCCATCGTAACCCATGACACGGAGCGGCATATTGGGATCAGAAGCGGTCTGGTTTTCAAAACCGATACAGGCCACGCGAATATTTCCGTTCTTCCAGCGTTTGGCAACATCTCGCTCAATTTCACGAATCTTGCCATCTGCCTTGTAGTAGGAGCGTGGAGCCTGATCTTCCAGTTCATCTGCAGACAGAACCTGTTTGCCGTTGAACAGAAGCACGTTCACAATGTCCGAAAAGACATCGTTATAGGATTCCAGAATTTTTTCAGATGTATCCTTTTGCGCCATCCCATCACCTTCTTTTCTCTTGTTATTATAGTAGCATACAGATGTGAAATTTACAAGCATTTGCCTTATGCTACGTTCAATCTGGTGGCTTTACTCATCTCCTTCAATCAATTCCTCTATTGATACATCCAGTGCTTGTGATATTTTGTAAAAGGTATCCCATCCTATATACACATTGCCAGTTTCAATTTTCGATATTCGTTTCTGGTCAGTTTCAATTTTATTCGCCAAAGTAGCTTGCGACCATTTTTTTGTTCACGATAATCTTTGATATGTATACCAAGCTTATATGCGGGACTTCCTACGCCTTTCTTTTTCATGTCAAAAAACTCCCTTAATTCGTTTGTATTTTGACATGGCCATGTCATTGACTGTATTATATCAGTTCACCTTTCAGAAAATAATGGCAGTTCAAATTTAATTATTTCAGCTTACAGTCGTTGTTTTTTTCTGCATTCTAGCCTCGTTCATAATTTATACATTATTTAGAGAATAAAGCAGAAGGAGCTGAGCCATTTCGGAAAAGGCTCAGCTCCTTCTGCTTTATTCTCTATTATCCATTTTAATTTACATCTTTTGATAACATTTCAAGATCAATTTTATATTCATCATGCATTTTGTATAAGTTCGTTTTATTGCCTTCTTCCCGAATTTCAAAGTCTAGTTCTTCTAGTTGCAAGGCAATTCTCTCATCCAAAAGTTTTACTATATCATTCGTACAATTGACACTACATTCTCTTCGTATTATAGCTATCTCATCTTCCAACGACGTTGGTATCACTGATTTTTCTCTGCTATCATCCAATACTCCTACTTCTACAGCTTGTAGCCAAACATTTATTATGCATTCCTTCCAACAACATCCTACTATTAAGTCAAACCACTCTTCATCAAATTCATCCCCTGCCATTTTCTTCCGATCTTCTATATATGCCCACGTCAGATTTAATGATTCTAATGCATCTTTGGTTTTGGCTAATTCTCCTTCAAATAATTCCTTCCATCGCCTTTCAACAGTTTTTTGTTTTATTCCTATTGCAGGGTTCTCAATCAATGAATCAAAGCCGTCTCTAATCAAATTTTTCAGCCATTCACTTGCTTCATAATTCCTTTCGTTCTTTATTAACCACAAAATATCGTCATTGTCGGCTCTATCTTCATTGCACCAAAGCAAATACATAAAAAATCCCGCATTTGCTGAAGTCACATAAAATCGTCCTTTTGATTGACTTTTTTTGTCTGAGCAGCTCATGTGCATTGATACTTTTCGATTTCATTGGAATTGGTCCAACGACTGTGTCAATTGCATAATAAAGACGCTTTCGAAGCGATCTCATAAATTCCGTTTCATCTGTTTCTTCTAATACACCTCGATTGTCTAGATAATTTATTACCATTTCGCATGTTATTAATTTACTTTTTTCTTCACTTTTACCTACTATTTTTCTGGATTTTTCATCAGAAATATCATAATCATCCACAATCCACTGTAATATTGCTTGATCAAGTGACATATCGTCTCTGGGATTGTATTTTTGCTTTCCTTTATTTTCCACAATTTTTCTCCTGCAATCTGCAAAAACAAACCCTCCCCGGCAAAACCATTCAGTTTCACCGGGGAGGGTTTATCATACGCTTATCTTCCCATGTTTTGCAGGATTAGTGCATCTTCATGCAACAATCTTACTTTCTGGGATTTTTGATAGCAGCCTGAGCGGGTGCCAAAATTACAGAGCGTTCGGAATAACGATGGTACATCATTCATGATTTTTCAGTTCGCATTACTCCATTCCTGCAATGATTTTCTCCAAATTTTCTTCCTGCAAGTAGAATTCCGGCAGCTTCGCCTTGTCATACCGCATATAGGGGATATTCTTCGTCCGCCGTTCCAGCAAGTTTGTAAAGAATCGCTCCCAGCTAAAAAATTCGCTGCTTTCGATGAAATCTGCCGGGTGTTCCAAAATCTCAAGAATCTCCGGCTGTCCAATCAAATCTGCTTTCAGGAGCAACCACTCCAGCGATTCCGGCAGGTACAAACTAAATTTTGCGCTCTTTTCCTGCATCAGACGGTAAATATCGTTCATCTGTGGGCCAAACGCCGCACCATCCGCAATCACCAGAACTTTCTCTGATTTCAGCGGAAGAATCTTTTGTTTGACGTTATCTTTGCCTGCCGCAGGGATACAGGCAATGCCGTATTTCTCACCGATTTTTGTAAACAGCTGATACCCGGAGTTGGCATCTTCTGTCAGCAGCTTCTCAACGCTTCCCAGCTCCACATCGCTGGCGGACAGAGAATCGTAAATGGGGTATGCTTTATTATAGGTCCGCTTAAATCGGCTGGTCGTCTTTTTCAGCTCCAGAATTGCATTTACGCTGTACGGCAGGGTACTCAAATCTTCTCTCGTCACAAGCACATAGTAGTTGTCCGTTTTCTGAATCGCACGGGCAAAGTCAAGGCTTGAAACAAAAGTGCTGCCTTCGTCCACGAACACGATAGCATCCTGAATGTCTTTCAGTTGAGCCTCCCAGAGCGCACCGGACAGGACTCTGCACGTTTTGTCACAGACGATCGTAATGCCGCTTTTTCTGCCATAGTTCTCATAGGCACTCAGCATCTCAACCAGCGTCGTCTTGCCTGTTGCACTGTCACCGCGCAGAATCGTGATGTTGCGTTCCAATTCTATGGTAAAAACTATTCGTTTGCTCCGAACTTCGATTTTATGTTTACCCTTCATTTTATAGCCTCATACGAACTCGAATGCAATCGGCATCAATTCTTCCATGTTGTGCACCACATCACCTGTATTCAAAACTTTTACATCCACAGGGAATTTTTTCTTTCCAAAATCCATCAGGTGACGTAGATTGATCGTCAGGTCTTTTTTCTTAGCTAATTTGAGAATAAAGGGTGCGCAGTTGTCACCGCAAGTCGAGGCATTGAATACCTTTTCCGGGTCATTTGCCATCAACAGAAGCGTTTTCGTGCCGCCAGACAGGTTCTCCGGCGGAATTACACCTAAAACCGGGCTTTCGATTGCATGAGGCCCCAGAACATTGGATTTGTCAATTTTTTTGATAACTTCTTTTGCGAAATCAGAAGTCAGCCATTCATCCTCATAAGTGTAGTTGAAATAAACCGACGTATTGTAGACTGCTTCTGGCATATCCCCAAAGTAGATGTTCAGCATCGTATCACCTCGCAGATGTGAGTCACTTGCTATTATTGTACCTTCTTTCTGCTCACAAAACAAGACGTAAAAGGCTCTTGACCTCCTGAAGTCAAGAGCCTTCATCTGCTTTATACTATTCAAGTTTTGTTTTCGAGACGCCTCAACTGCAATTTTGACAAATGCTTTTTTAATTGATTCCAAATTCCTTCAGCAGACGGTCACAATATGCTGCATCCTCGGAAGCCTTTTTCGCATCGTCGATGCGATTCTGTTCAAAAAGCTTCTTCATAAGAGTTGTCACCTGTGCCTTGCCTTCCATTTCGCCCTCAATTTTTCCCTTGGCAATGCCACGGTTTTCCACTTTATCAAGCACATCACACATATTGCGTGTGCCTCCTTTCCAGCGTCAAAATCACTGCGTGTCCAAAAGATAAGGTCTCAACATCTCAACCAGTTCATAAACTTTCGTTCCGGGTGCTGACTCAGAGGGTTTCCGTCCTTCATTCTGCTTGTCCAATCGCTTTGCATTGGCAATCGCAATGTCCATGTAAGGTCGCAGAACTTCATACATATCCGGGCGGTTCTTCTCGTAACTCCCTGCACCCATGTTTTTCAGGCAGTCGCTTAGCTTCGGCCAGTAACGAGATCTATCAATATCAGTATCCATATACATAAAATGCAGCAAATACCACAGTTCCACGCACTGGTTCGACCATACAGCATGGTAAATCGTCTCACCTTGTGCATTGTATTCTTGGCACAGCTGTGCTACCATATCGATATTTTCTGCCGGAAAATCATCTGTGTCATAGACAATCCAGACGTGCTTAAACACAACGCCGTTATTCTGAACGTATTGACGAGCTTTCATCAACAGATTCACCGTATTGTCGCCAATGCCCTCTACCTTTAGCTGGATTCTATCACGGTACTTAGAATTGATAATCCGTTGAATTGCGCCAAAATACTGCGGCTCGGTTTCTGTACCTTCAGATGCAATCAAGTGGTATTCCGGCTGAATCATCCTCGCCTTATCACGGCGATTCTTCATCCAGCTTTTTCCAAGGTCACTCTTTTTCGGAGGCTTCAAACTCATGCCCAGTCCCTCCCTGTCAGCATATTGGAAAGGTAGGGATCTGCACCATATCGACCTTCCAGATACTGCTTGTCAAAGGCCGCTGTGCTCTTGACGCGAGTATTGTCCTCCTGCCGGAATTCGTAAAGCGAATAAATCTCGCTCTCATGATTGTCATTCATTGCGGCAAACCAAATTTCATCACGGCGAAAAACAGTGTTTTTCATCGTAGTCAGGTCATGAGAACTGAATAACAGTTGTGCGCCCTTCTTGTTCAGTTCCGGGTTCTTGAACATCTGAATCACATACCGGAGCAGCTTCGGATGCAGCTTGGCATCCAATTCGTCCACAACCACTGTGCGGCCTTCCTGCAATGCTACCATCAGAACCGGCAAGGCTGCAATCATCTTCTTGGTTCCATCCGATTCCGCTTCAAAGGGAAGCTCATAGACTTTGCCATTGATTGTTCTCTGCGTAAACAGGTGCTTGCTATCCTCATCATAGCGATAACCGGACAAATCAATACCTACATCATTCAGTGCATGAATAAGGCTTTCCTTAGTCGTCTCACTCTTGGACACCAGCACAATGTTTTCCGCTCTGGGGTTTGCGTAGCTCTGTGTAATACAGGATTCAAACCAATTCTGCACTTCTGCAATCACAGGAATATTGTAGTTGATCGCCAAAAAAGAAAGATACGGCATCTTCGGGTTGACGTCCAAGTTGATGCTTGCCTTATTGATACTTGCACCCAATTCAATCTTCTGACCGTCTCGCTCAAAAATCAAACCTGTCTTCTTGCCGCCCAGTGTACGCCACAAGAGGGACTCAAAGACAATTTCTTCCTTGAGCGAAATGTAATACTGGTATTCCTTCTCGCCTACACGGAAGAACACCTGAAAAATCGTAGGCTCATTTACAGAGTTTTCATCCAGCATAAAGGGAGTCACACTGCTGCCCTGCTGGAAAATCATCGGCTGTCGGTTTTTCTCCAACGCATGAATCGGCTTCACAACAAGGTTAATTAGACAAAAGAATGCCTGTAGCAGATTCGTCTTCCCACCACCATTAGGGCCGTAGACCGCACTGACCGGAAGCAAATCTTCCGCTTTCTCCTGCCGAATCAAAGCATCCTGAAACTCTGGAATTGCCATCGCACGAAAATCAAATGTGGTTTCATCCTTATAAGACTTAAAATTCTGAAAAGAAAACTGGCAAAGCATTCTTTCAACTCCTTTCTGCTATTAGTATACCTCATTTTCAGTTTTTATTCTAGTATTCAGGAAATTTTATTCCTTAAATGCCGCTTAAAATCAAATTTTCTATATCATTAGCCAAAAACCGCCCCGGATATCTGTTACGAAATCCGGGGCGGTTCATTCTGTTTACTGATGCTTTTCAGGCTCTCAATATTAGCCTCTTGAGATTATTAGTCGTATCTGTGCTTAGATGACTTCCCGTACACTTTTCGGAGTGATTTTTTCAGATTGACCACTGTTTCTTTGATGATTTTCGCTTCATCGGCCGAGCAATCCGCAAGCTGTTCCGTCATCCAACTGTCGAACACAGGCTTTGCTTTCTTGATTTCAATACAGAGCAGCTCGTCCGCCGAACAGTCCAGCGCGTTGATAATGTCAATCAATGTTTTCAGACTGGGTACAGAGTTTCCTGTCTCAATATGGCTGATATGCGTGACCACAACGCCGACCTCATTGGCCAGCTGTTCCTGCGTCATGCCTTTTGAAAGGCGGCAGGCACGGATGCGTTTTCCGATGTCAGCGTAGTCCACCATAGTACAAGTACCCTCCGTTCCATGAAGTGATACTTGTATTGTAAGTGCAACCGACCAAAATTGTAATAACCTGAAAGTGCAGTAGACCTGTTAGTATTTATCGTTCAAAAATACTTTTACTTCCTGTCTACCATCAATCGTCGTCTCTGCGGTGATTGCATCTGGACGGAATGAGTCTCCGGGATAGTGCATCTCAAGCTTCAAATAAACCTGTTTTCCAGCTTCCAGTTCTTGTGCCAGCTTACTTTCAAAATTTTTGAATTCATTTCGATTTAAACCTGCATCTTGCGGAACCAGATTTTCCAGATCATTTGCACCATCAAAACGGTCTGCAATCGCGTGTCCACGGTCATCTGTGCTTTTCTCATATCCTTTACCGATGTCATGGATGTTGTCTTTAATTTGCAACCGTCCGTCATGCTCTTTTAGGCGAAGATCTCCTTCCGCTGTGAAAAGTCTTCCAAGGTGGTCTGTCGTATACTCATATCCATTCCTTTTGTACTCTGCATCAGACAGAAGATCTTGCTCCATGCGATATGGTGCACCACTATCATTATAGCGAGTTCCCGATTCTGGTTCCAGCTTTTCAAACGATTTTGCCGCGCCAGAACCAATCTTTTCGCTTTCAGACACATCTTTTTGGAACTGCTCAAATGATTGCCTTATATCCGGGGCAAGTTTCTTCTCTGCTTGAGAAAGCTTGCCCTCTTGCAGCCGTTCAAAAGACCTTCTAATTGATGTATCAAGTCCACTGGAGTTTTGGAACTCCGTTACCTTGACTTCCGAAAGCTCGCTTTTCACATCACCTTACCTCCCTGCTCCAGAAAGTTTTTCCTTAGCTCTTTCGCCGCATCTCGGTCAGGATTCCGTTGGAGTCCTTCGGTCATCAGACAGTTTAATGCCCACTCCGCAGTCGATGTTTGCAGGGCATATCTTCCCTGCAACTGATTCACCAGTTCTCTGCGTGGTGTCAATGTTTTTTCCGCTTCATAGCAGTACTGTATAAGCGTCTCCATGCCACCAAAGAAATCAAACACCATCTTCCGAGTCTTATCTCGGTCTTTAAGCTCGCCCTGAAACACTTGTTCGATGTAACGTCGTTCCTCAGGCTTCATCCAAATCTCATGCCGCTTCAGCCATCGTTTCAGCTGTTCCATCTCTGAATCATTCAGACACTTTGCAGGAGCTTCCTGCGCCAACTGTCCGAATATAAATTCCGTATTGATTTCAACTCCTGTTTTTACAGGCTTGTGATAGACTGCACTTTCCGGCATCGGATACGGCTTCATCTTGCAGAGAACCGCTTCCGGCCACTCATTCTGGTAAACAGCAGCTACACCCAGCGGCAGCTTTGACAGTTCATCGATTTGCGCTTCTTTCAATCCGGCAGATTTACCCACCAGCTTGCGGTCTTCTTCGTCCGGCAGGCGCAGAATGATTTTTGTATTCGTGTTACGGATGACCGACACATCCAACAGTCCGGGAGCCTGATCCGCAATGATAAAGCCCTCGCCGTAAGTACGCATCTCCGCAATGGCGTTGGCCAGCATCTCCACCGACTTGCCCTGTACGTTTACGCTTTCCTGCACCTGCTCTGCCGATGTCTTGCGAAGCAGGTTATGTGCCTCTTCCAACACCGTCACATGACGGAGCTTCCCATTCATCACACCGCTGCACATCCGATATTCCTGCAACTTCATCACCAGAATGCCCATCAGCAGCGACTTTGTTTCCATTGCGCTCACGCGGCTCAGGTCTACAATGACGTTTTCATCGAATAGCTCCGCATCACTCAGCGCATCTTCTGCACAGAACACACTGCCATAGATGCCGTTTGTCAGAGATTTCACACGGGTACACAGTGCGCCTACATAGTCACTTTGGGTATCATTAGAATAATGAGATTCTTCAATGACCGTTGGCAGAACTCGCAGAAGGTCAAAAAATGTGGGGAAAATGCCTCTATTGCTTTCTGACTCTCGCAAGTCCCACCCTGCGTTCTGATAGCTGCGCTCAATGGCATCTTTCAGCACAGCAGGCATTGCCGCATACATCGGCCAGCAGGCACTAAAAATTTCCACCAGACGGTCAATATGCTCCAAGATATGAATTTCTGCCGGGAAAGCAAACGGATTGAGGCGCAGCAGCGGCGTTTCTCTTGGATTGGTGCCGTAAACAGCAGCCTTTCCGTTACCGAACACCGTCTTGTATTCGCCCTTAGCTGGTTCCACCACAAGGAAAGTTGCATCGCCATCCTTTGTAAGCTCGTCCAGCAGGTGATAAACTGCGTTGGATTTGCCTGTGCCAGTAGAACCTGTAATGAACGTATGTGCCGCCATCGCTTGACGACTCAGAATAAGGTCTGCACTTTCCGTCTGACCCATGTGATAGATTTTGCCCAAGTCGATTTTATCAGCCTTTTCAATAGCAGCATCCGGCACATTGCGGCCAAATTCTGCGTGCTCAATCACGGGCAGGCCGTGTACCGAGCGTGTCGGCAAGCCAAGGTGCATCGGAAGTTCCCGCCCACTAACCAGTGTTGCTGGCGTGTAAAGCAGGCTGTCCGGCGCACCCGCCCACAGCGGACGGGCAAAGACCGGGTGCATGAATCGCTTGAGGTACTTTCGCAGCTGGGCCACCTGTGCCTCATCGTTCTGCCAGACATTCACAGCACCACTTTCCACCGAGGAGCCCTCACCTACCATCAATGCGCGGTAAGTATTGGCCGCCAGTATCGCCGTGGACGAACTGGACGAAAGGAAGTAAGCGGCACATTTGTAGCAGCCGTAATCCTCGCTTTCCTTGGCGCGCTTGAGCTGGTTTTCAATGCGTTCCAGCAATTCTTCTACCGATTTGTTGCACAGCTCGACCTGCTGGGTACGGCCCATGCCGCGGGTGTCTGTTGTGCCGTGGCTCTCCTGCTGGCTGATGGTGTCCGATGTTCCATGCGACGTCCCATCGGAGGTGCTGTGCGAAGTGCCGGTCTGCTCGGTGGTGGAGTGACTGGTGCCCCACGAGGTGTTTACGCCCATGGAGCCGCCGATGTTCCGGGCAATGCTGTTGAAAGCCGTTCTGGATGGTGCCATGCCTCCTATGGCCCTGCCAGCCGTGCCCAGCAGCGGTCCAATAACAGCACCTGCCACCGGAATCGCAACCGAGGCTACTGCGCCGCCCAGACCCAGAATGCCTGCAATGCCGCCAGCCACCGGCGAGACCTTTGTGACCGAGGTGCCGGAGCTGCTGCCGACACCGCCGTTGATGCCGCCGCTGACCCCTTTCGTTTTCTGGGTGCCATCCGTCACCGAGGAGGACTGGCTCGTGCCGTCCGTTGTGGTCGTGCTGACGGTATCGCTGATGGTGTGGGAAGTCCCGCTGCACAGGCTCTCCATCACAGCCGTGCTCTGATTCTCGCTATAGGACCATGTGCTCTTGCGGAAGGGCGAAAGACTGCTGTAGAGGTTTTCGTACCCGCTGCGTATCTCCGCCTGCGTTTCTGCCGAGACAGGCTCTGCCAGAAACAGCGCCGTGTACACCTCGCCGTCCATCGCGTCCATAAAGCGCTCGATGCCCTGCACAAAAGCTTTGTCTTCCGTCCTGGATTTATCCCGCAGTGCCGCCACGCAGGACACCGAGGCCACAGCTTCCTGCGTATCGCCAAAGGCTCCGTCCAGCAGCTCTTTTTCCTCCTGCCGCGGAATGCCTCTTGTCTCAGAGCCGGGGAAGTTGGAGCTCAGCACCTTTTGCAGCGCCTTGCTGGAAGTATCCAGGTCGCGGCTCTTCATGTTCTTTTTCAAGGGGTCCTCACGGACACCCAGATAGATATTCGCGCCGACATTCTCCTCCGGCACATCGATCATCACCGCCAGACTGCAGCCCTGCGCCATGCTGGAATAGTACACCGTAGAAAGCTTCTGGAACATATCCTCGCCCTTTTTCAGGGTCAATTTCTGCAGCTGGAACAGCTGGATGCACTGGGCAGGGTCCTGCACGTCCAGCATCTGCTGGGAAAGCTCCACCATGCCATAGTTCTGCAGTTCCGTCAGATATTTTTTATACACCAGATGGTCTGCAAGAGTCAGCTGGTCCGTCAGGTCATTCAGCGACCGCTGCGCGGAAAGCTGCTGTTTTTCAAGCACCTCAAGCTCGTCTGCCATGATTTATTTTCCTTTCTGCTGTTAACCCCTCAAAATTTTCCAGAGCAGGGCAGCTCCGCCCAGTGCCGCACTGGCTGCGACGGCAGAGCCAAGGCCGCCGCCTTCCAGTCGCTTGACATCCTTTTCTGCCTCTGTATGGCCTTGCTCTGCCGCCTTCTGATACAATTTTATTGCTGTTTCCTTGTCTTTTGGGACACCTTCTCCATATTCGTAGCATACTGCAAGATTGTACAGAGCATACATATGGCCTTGCTCTGCTGCTTTTCGATACCATTCTGCTCCTTTAGCGAAATCTTTTTTCACTCCTCCTTCGCCACGTTTATAGTCAAGCCCCAGAATAAATTGCGCCTCTGCAACCCCCTGTTCCGCAGCCTTATAATACCACTTTAAAGCTTCCGCTTCATTCACCTTTATACCGCCATATCCATTGCTGTAAAATGCTCCAACGATATATTGTGCATCTGCCCAGCCTTGTTCTGCGGCTTTGAGATACCACTCCATAGCTTTTTTTAGGTCTCTCGCCACTCCCTGTTCATTATGATAACAACGGCCCAGATTGTACTGCGCCCGCGCATATCCCTGCTCCGCAGATTTGCGGTACCACTCCACTGCCTTGGCAAGGTCTTTTGTTACGCCTCTGCCATTCTCATAAAAAATTCCGAGATTAGATTGTGCAATAGCATTCCCCTGCTCTGCAGATTTCCGGTACCACTCCGCCGCCTTGGCAAGGTCTTGTGTCACACCCCAACCACACTCATAGCAGTAGCCAAGATCGCATTGCGCCTGTGCATATCCCTGCTCTGCGGCTTTTCGATACCATTTCGCCGCTTCTTCTTTGTTCTGTGCCACGCCATACCCATTGTCATATAATATTGCAAGATTAAATTGAGCTCTTGCATATCCCTGCTCTGCAGATTCACGGTACCACTCCGCTGCCTTGGCAAGGTCTTTTTCAACGCCTCTTCCGTTCTCATAAAAATAGCCGAGATTGCATTGTGATATCATATCACCCTGTTCCGCGGCTTCGCGGTACCACTCCGCTGCCTTGGCAAAGTCTTGCGTTACACCTATGCCTCTTTCGTAGCAAAAACCCAAACTATACTGCGCATCTGCATTATAGTTTTCCGCTGCTTTCTCATACCATTTTACTGCCTCTCCCCTGTTTTCCAGCACGCCATTACCCCAGTAATAGCATTCGCCAAGAGTACATTGTGCCTCTGCATGATTCTGTTCTGCAGCTTTCTGGTACCACTTTACCGCTTCCGTTTTCTTTTCATTTACGCCATTGCCGAAGTAATAGCAGCGGCCAAGCTGATACTGTGCGTTTCTGTTTCCATTTTCCGCCGACTTCTTATACCACTCTGCTGCTTTCTCCGTGTCCCGATCTACGCCCACAGCATCATCGTAACATTGTCCCAGCTTATACTGTGCTTCTTCATCATTCTGTTCCGCCGCTTTTCTGTACCATTCGGCGGCCTTCTTTTCATCTTTTTCTACGCCTTTTCCCTTGAGGCAGCAGTCACCAAGTGTACACTGCGCCTGTGCATATCCCTGCTCTGCCGCTTTGCGATACCACCTTACGGCTTCTTCCTCATTTTTATCCACACCCCAGCCGTTATAGTAGCAATCTCCCCATTCGTACTGTCCTTTCATGTTTCCCTGTTCCGCAGCTCTCTGATACCACATTGCAGCTTTCTGCATTTTCTCATCGGTATCATCCAGACTACCATCAACGAACAATTTGTCCGCCAAGGTCAGCATTGCCGTTTCATTTCCATTTTCTGCGGCTTTCTGATACCACTTCTCAGCTTCATTTTCATCAACTGCCACGCCACTTCCATAGTCGTAGCACTCGCCGAGTTTGTTCTGCGCTTCCGCATACTCCTGCACTGCCGCCTTGCGGTACAGTTCTGCGGCCTTTGCCTCGTCCTTGCCGACACCGTCGCCGGCCTCATAGCACACACCCAGCTCATACTGTGCTTCCGGGCATTCCTGCTCTGCCGCTTTGGTGTACCACTTTACAGCCGCCTCATTGTACGAGAGTTCCGCATACAGCCGCCCGGTCATATACTGGGCCGTCACATTTTCCTGAGTTGCCGCCGCTTCGTACCATCTGCGGGCCTCTTTGTCGTCCTTTTCAACGCCCCGAGCCTGATAATAGCACTCGCCCAGTGCGCACTGTGCCTCGGCATCGCACTGCTCTGCGGCCTTTTTGTACCACACGAGCGCATTTTCTTCGTTTTTTTCCACACCAGTGCCGCTCTGATAGCACCGGGCCACTTCAAACTGTGCCTCGGGATGTCCGTAATCTCTGGCCGCGACCATGTACTGCTGGAACGCCATTTCGGCATTGCCGGCCTGCTGATTTTTCTTAGCCTCCTGCAGGTAATCCTGCACAGTCTTCTTTTTTGTTTCCTGCTGTGCTTCCTCGCCCAGGCAGAAGCGCTCCACGCACTCCATAAACTCCTGCTTTTTGTCCTCCGGGCCGTTGAACAGGAAACTGTACGCGGCATCCTTCTCTCCGCCGAAATCCATTTCCTTTATCTCAGCGCCCAGTCCGCCCCACTTCACGCGGCCCGCAGCCGGTTCAAACCACTCCTCGACGGGCTTTGCCTTCACGGCTTTCGGGATCTCCATCCCCTTTCCGCCCACGCGGACAGACTCCAGCTTGTCCGTAAAACACACTTCCACCTGAATTTCGCTCATATTCTATCGCTCCTTATGGTTTTATAATCTTTAATGTAATCTCCCTGACTTCTCACCCACATCTGGATACCCGTTCCAAACACCTCCGCTTCCACAATCCAGCCCTTTTCCGTTACCTGCAAAACCTTTGCAGTGGGCAGTCGGTCAAGCACCGATTCCAGACTTGGCCCGGTATACTCGAACCGGATGGTCTGCAACTCGCCGCCGTACATAAACTGGATGCGCTTGCGCATCTCGCCCTCCTGAAAGCGGTCGGTGTATCGCTGGGCAAAATGCCGGTCGAGCGTCTTATAGTTCTGGATGCGGTCGATGCGATAAATGGTCGGAGAATTATCCTGTGGATTTTTGAAGTGCTTGTCCTTGTCGATGCCCTCAATAAACGCTGCCAGATAGAAATAATATTCGCTGAATAAAATACCTACTGGCTCGATGGTACGCACTCGCGTTTCGCCATCATGGGTGCGGCAGTAGGTAATTTCTAGCAGATTGTGGTTTTCCACCGCCGTTCCAATCTCCCATAAGCTTTCGATAAACTTCCGGCCATGCTGCGGCTCAACGTAATGGAAGCGTTCGTTGCTGATGAGGTCTTTCACTTGATTCAACCTGTCCAGTGGTGTACAAGCCAGAATGAGCTTATCCAGAATCGGGAACATCTCTTCTTTTACCATCGAGCGGCTTTCCAGCAGAATTTTGCAGACGGCCAGAATCTCACTGCTCGTCAGAAAGCGAGACAGGGTATCATCCAGCAGATAGCCGCCCTTTGCGGAGTTATACAGAATCTCCCGGCGCGGCTCGCTGTCTGCAAAATGATTCCGCAGCGTATCGAGGTCGCGCTGGATGGTTTTTTCGCTGACCCCAAAGCGGTCGGCAGTCTGTTGTTTGTTTAGTACACCACCCTGCACCAGTACTTGTTGGATATAGAGTATACGATCTAATCTACTATTGTGCACAGTTCATTCTCCTTCTCTGCTCATTGTAACACAGCACAATTACCACTGCAATTCTTTGTGGAAAGTTTTGTCGTTTCACGGAAGCACAAAAAATTTTTGTTCCTTTTGTACAATTTCAGTATACAAAAAAAGATGGACAGACTGTCTGTCCATCTTCTCAAAAATCAAGGTAGATTATTCTTAAATTGCCAACCTCTTTTGAAGCGATATGCACTGTTCATCAACTCATCCGTGATTGTGTGAAACGCCTGTCGCGGCGAAATGCACTCGCCAATCATTCCAATCACAAGCGCAAAATTCAGCGCAAATGCAACACTCAGTAGAACTATCAAGAATTTTTTCATACACTCTTCTCCTTTTATCTCACAATCTTATCAGCTTTTCTAACCTCATTATAAAGATTTTGATGGACGGTATGTCTGTCCATTCTACGATAACCCACAAAAAAGGAACACGGTATTCACAGAATTCACCGTGTTCCTGCTATCATCTTTTGCGATTGGCACTTTTACAAAGCTCAACCTTGCGTTTTAACTTCCTCCCGAATCTGCCTCTTATACTTATAATAAGTATTCCGGGCAAGTCCTGTCAGTTTCATACACTCCACATCGTCCAATGTACCGCCAAAAGCCTTACAATGAATACGGATTTTCTCTTTGGCCGCTTTGGACTTCTTGGTTTCAAATCCAGTGCCTTTCTTACGTCCAACCTGTTTTCCGTTTAACTTTGCTGTCACAAGGCCCTCACGGGTACGCTGGTGCAAATCGGCCACTTCTTTTTCAGACTGCTCAAAGGCCAGCTTGATTTGCTCTTTTGCCAATGTCATCAGATACTCGTTGATACCCTTTAAGATAAAATCCACATTGGTTCCTGTCATGGCAATACTGCCGGACAGGGCCTTTTTGTAAGTTTCGGTATCAATGTGATGCTCCTTCAGAAATACCAGCCGGATGCCTTTATGATAGAGGGCTTCATACAGTGAAAATCCCTCTTCTGCATTTCTGGACATTCGGGAGACAGAATCGAACACCACAGTATCTCCCTCTTTCAGAACCCGGTACAGCTTACTCCATTCTGGCCGAAGGATGGAAGTTCCCGTATAGGCTTCCTGCACAATGTGAGCAGTCGGGTACTCAGCCCTGATATTGCGAACCTGACGGTCAATACTCTGCTTTGCAGTGGAAATTCTGCAATAACCATAAATGCTCATAACCGCTTTCTTTCCGTATCAAAAATGCCGAACGTCATTTTAGCGTCACCGATTTGCTAAGACAAATCGGCTTCATCACACTATGATTGATACTTTTCTGTACCCACGGCAATTTTAATACTTTTTCCTGCGAGCCTTAGTCATCCCTCATAAACTTCAAAAGATTATCTCCGTTGACGAACGGTTCGCACCGTCCGTCCCCTGCGATGACTTTTGAACTTTATAAGGAACGACACGGCTCGCTCTTATCAACAGTTCAGATACTGATTCATAAACTCTTCCACCGTCACGCAGGGCTTTTGATTTTTCTCTGCTCCTCCAAACGGATCATAGTTCCAGTCCGTCTCTTCATCAATGTACCGCCGTCCGTCATTGGGCAGCTCCAACGGCTCTGCAAGAATAATCGTTCCCCAGTGATTGACCATGATAAATGGTGCAATCTCACAGGGAATCCCCCGGCAGTCATCATCATGCCGCACATCGTAGGCATACAGACCAGCAGGAACAGAATCCCGCTTAATGCGGACACTGGTGAACAGCGCAGGTTTGTCGCAGACGGTGATTTCCTCATAGCGTTGGGTCGTTGCATCAAAAGTCACAGAAAAGCCTCCTTAAAGTGCAATCAAAAATGCATTCGCTCAAACAACATCTTACTCTTAAGTCAAACCACTCTTTGTCAAACTCACCTCCTGCAATTTTCTTCCGATCTTCTATATATGACCACGTTAACTTTAATGATTCAAATGCTTCTTTAGTTTTGTATAACTCTCCTTCAAATAGCTCCTTCCAACGTCTTTCAATAGTTTTTTGTTTTATCCCTATTGCAGAGTTCGCAACCAATGAGTTAAATCCGTCTCTAACCAGATTCTTCAACCATTCACTTGCTTCATAACTTCTTTCATTCTTTATTAACCACAAAATATCGTCATTGTCAGCTCTATCTTCATTGCACCAAAGCAAATACATAAAAAACTCTGCATTTGCTGAAGTCACATGAAATCGTCCTTTTGCTTGCTTTTTTTGTCGCAGCAATTCATGTGCATCGATACTTTTCAATTTCATTGGAATCGGTCCAACGACGGTGTCAATTGCATAATAAAGACGCTTTCGTAGCGCTCTCATAAACTCTGTTTCATCTGTTTCTTCTACTACGCCTCTATTGTCTAGATAATCCATTACCATTTTGCATGTTATTAATTTACTTTTCTTCCCACTTTCGCCTACTATTTTTCTGGATTTTTCATCAGGAATATCATAATCATCCACAATCCACTGTAATATTGCTTGATCAAGTGACATATCGTCTCTGGGATTGTATTTTTGCTTTCCTTTATTTTCCACAATTTTTCTCCTGCAATCTGCAAAAACAAACCCTCCCCGGCAAAACCATTCAGTTTCACCGGGGAGGGTTTATCATACGCTTATCTTCCCACGTTCTGCATGATTAGTGCATTTTCATGCAACAATCTTACGCTCTGGGATTTTTGATAGCAGCCTGTTCTGCACTTTATAAACAGAGAGCACAAGAAAGCGCACATTTACGATATTTATTTTTTCAGGCATTCGATTTTTCGTCCACATTGTAATATTTTCAGGAAATAACACATTTTTGGCTTTGAAGTTTTTGGAACAAACTACAACGCATTTTTTCATCAATTTTCATATCCATTTTTTCTCAAAAATTGAACTTCAAAAAATTTCCATATCACAAAGAGGAGGTGTTTTTCCACATGAGCACACCCATACAGTTGAAAATCCGAGGTCACACCAAATGACGCTGGACTACTTTTATGGGCAGTCGGGCGAGTTGTTCTCCTACTTCCGCATCCCGAAAGCACTGTTCCAAGACCACCGTTTCCGGAAGATCTCCACCGATGCCCGGACACTGTACGGCATCCTGCTGGACCGCATGAGCCTGTCCACCAAGAACGGCTGGCTGGACGAGCAGGGACGGGTGTATATCATTTACACCGTCCGGGAAGTGCAGGAATCCCTCTGCTGTGCCGAACACAAGGCGGTCAAACTGTTCCGGGAGTTGGAGGACATCGACCTCATCGAGCGTAAACGCCGTGGTCTGGGTAGACCCAGCCTGATCTACGTCAAAGACTTTTCCTCTGGCTTGCCAAAAGCGCAAGTACAGAATTGCCCAAACAGCAATTCTGGTGCTGCTGAAAGCGCAATTCTGGAGCAGCCAAAACCACAAGCAAATAAGACTGATAAGAATAAAACAGAGTGGAACGATCCTGACCCTATCTATTCCGGGGGCATCCGGGAGCAGCTTGAGGATTATTTTTATCAGGCGTTAGAGGTGGAACTGCTGCTCCGGCTCTGCCCGGATGATGAGGACACCATCTATCAGATCGTAGACCTGCTTGTGGACACCTGTTCCACCAAACGCAAGATGTTGCGGATCGCCGGAGATGATAAGCCTGCCGAGGTGGTACGCAGTCGGCTGAAAAAGCTGAACGCTGACCACATCCGTTTCGTGCTGGGTTGTCTGGCAGAAAACACCGCCTCGGTGCGGAACATGAAGCAGTATCTGCTGGCAATGCTCTACAATGCGCCCACCACCATGAACCTCTACTATCAGAACAAGACGAACCACGACTTTGCGCGCGGTTCACCGAAAGTGGGGTGATGTTATCGCAAAGAAAGCTACGATTATTGCAGTCACCAATCAAAAAGGCGGTGTCGGAAAAAGCACCACCTGTGAAAATCTGGGCATCGGGCTGGCGATGGAGGGCAAGAAAGTTCTTCTGGTGGACACTGACCCACAGGGCAGCCTGACCATTAGCATGGGCTGGCAGCAGCCCGATGAACTGTCCACCACTCTTTCCACCCTGATGGCAAGAGCCATGAACGACCAGCCCATTCCGCCCGGCGAGGGCATTTTACACCATGCAGAGGGCGTTGATTTGATTCCGGCGAACATCGAACTGGCAGGGCTGGAAGTGGCTCTGGTAAACAGCATAAACCGGGAAAAGATGCTGAAACAGGTGCTGGACAGTGCCAAACGGGAGTATGATTTTATTCTGCTGGACTGTATGCCCTCGTTGGGAATGCTCACCATCAACGCACTGGCGGCGGCAGACGCTGCCCTGATTCCGGTGCAGGCGCAGTACCTTTCCGCAAAGGGTCTGGAACAGCTTTTGCAGACTGTCCAAAAGGTACGGCGGCAGATCAACCCGAAATTGAAAATTGAGGGCATCCTGCTGACTATGACCGACAGCCGCACCAACTACGGAAAGCAGATCAGCAACCTGATTCGGCAGGCATACGGAAAGCATCTGAAGGTGTTTGAGCAGACTATTCCACGGTCGGTCCGTGCGGCTGAAACCAGTGCGGCAGGCAAGAGCATTTTCCAGCATGACCCCAAAGGCAAGGTGGCAGAAGCCTATCAATCTCTTGCAAAGGAGGTGCTGGCGGATGCCGATCGACAGCGGAAACTTAGCTCTGAAAGGGCTAGATGACCTGTTTTCCACCGAGGAAAATCGACAGGAGGAGCAACGGGAACAGGTGCAGCAAATTCCCATCGACGAGCTGCACCCCTTCACCAACCACCCCTTCAAGGTGTTGGACGATGAAGCCATGACCCGGACAGTAGAGAGCATTGCACAGTACGGTGTGCT
>OGGL01000247.1_pt1 | contig 22486 bp, 8 predicted proteins | sample 1571221 | NCBI WGS metagenome assembly OGGL01 (sample SAMEA2582062, study PRJEB24529) | metagenome | biome: Human gut stool | place: China | collected 2011
CTTCTTGTGCTTTCAGTCCGACACTTCCCAAGAGCAGTCCGCATAGGATTATTATCTTGTATATGTACATATTAAATTATCAATTACAAATTAGTAATCGTTAGCCACTAATACTTCATTTCCGTCCTTCATCAAAAGAGTTTCATCTGTCCTGTCATCTCGTCCAGTATGTCCCCTTCGCTTTTACCGTGGTCGGGGTCCAGAATTTCCGGTTCTTCATCCGTTTCCTGCTCTTCGGTTTTCTGCGAGGGTTCCGGTTGACGGGTAGGCTCCAGCTCGTTGATGGTTTCTATAGTATAGGTGGTCAGGCGCTTACCTTTTGCTTTGAAGCCTTTCACGGCGATGAATTCGTCGGCTTCCACCACCATCGGCTCTCGGAAATTGTCGTGGCCGCCAAACACCACCTCTAAACGCGGGTAGCACTCGTCTGTCAGCAGAATGAGGCTGCTGTTCTTGTTTTCTCCCAAGTAGTTTTGCTTGCGGGCGGTTGCCTCGAAGCAGAAACGCTTGATGTAAGGATAGTTCTGCTGGTCGGCATCGTAGAGTACGGCGGTCCATACTTTGTTCGGATCGTATTTCTCCAATACGCGTATGCCATCGTCATAGTGATTGTTCAAGTCGAAGTTGGTGGCATAGAACTCTCCGCTGTTCTGTACGACAAGGATGGTGTCTTCGCTCTGGAATTCTCCGAGATATTCTCCGCGCCCGTCGTAGTTGAGACGTAGCACATCACGGTCGAACCAGACTTTCCGTCCACCCAGCGTGGAGCCTCCACGTTGTTTCAAGGCTATCTTGTGTACGGGGAGTTTCGTGAGTATATTTCCCATGGCCTGCCGTCCCTTGATATTGATGTTGCTGAAATCCTCCTCGAAGATAATACGGCGTACACGGGGATTGGGTTTCAGGGTTACCTTGATGATTTCAGCTTCTCCATTGGGATTGGCGGTGAAGTAGGTGATACGGGAGTCGGGAGTACCTTGCGTCACATCGTATTCGCGGTCACGCACCACGGAAGTGACGGCAAAACGCTTGATATAGCTTGTCCCCTCCTTGCCGTCACGGTAGCAGACATTGTAGATGGTACGTTTGTCGTTCTTCTTAAAAATGTTGGCATAAAGTATATTCTTGCCCACGAACTTCTTGTCGGCCACCGGTGTGATGATATATTTTCCATCGCGGAAGAAGATAATCACGTCATCTATGGGCGAGCAGTTGCCTATGAATTCGTCTTTCTTCAATCCAGTTCCGATGAAACCCTCTTCGCGGTTGATGTACAGCTTTTCGTTGGCTTCGATGACTTTGGTTGCTTCGATGGTGTCGAAGTTACGCAGTTCCGTGCGGCGGGGGAAGGCTTTGCCGTACTTGTCCTTCAACATACGGAACCAGTCGACGGTATATTCCACGATGTTTGCCAGATGGCAGTCTATCTCCTCTATGTCCTTTCGCATGCGTGCTATCAGTTCCTCTGCCTTGTCGGAGTTGAATTTGAGGATACGTGCCATCTTTATCTCCATCAGCCGGAGGATGTCTTCCTTGGTCACTTCGCGGATAAAAGTCGGGGAGTAGGGAGTCAGGCGCTCATCGATATGTTCGCAGGCGGCATCCATGTTTTTGGCTTGTTCAAACTCCTTATCCTTGTAAATACGTTCTTCAATGAATATCTTTTCGAGTGAAGCGAAATGCAGGCTTTCCAGTATCTCTCCCTTACGGATTTCCAGTTCCTGGCGTAGCAGTGCCAATGTGTTGTCGACTGATTTGCGCAATACATCACTCACGGTGAGGAAGTGGGGCTTTTGGTCGTCGATGACACAGCAGTTGGGAGAGATGCTCACTTCACAGTCGGTGAAGGCATAGAGGGCATCGATGGTCTTGTCGGATGATACACCCGGGGCTAGATGCACTAATATTTCCACACTGCCGGATGTTAGGTCCTCTACCTTACGTATCTTGATTTTTCCTTTTTCGCTGGCCTTTACGATGGAGTCGCATACACTGGCCACCGTTTTCCCGTAAGGAATTTCCTTAATGGCAAGTGTCTTGTTGTCTATCTTTTCTATTTTGGAGCGCACGCGTATCGCACCGCCACGTTCACCGTCGTTGTATTTGGATACATCGATACTGCCTCCCGTCTGGAAGTCGGGGTACAGCTTGAATTCTTCGTTGTGCAGATAGCTGATGGAAGCATCGCACAGCTCATTGAAGTTATGTGGTAATATTTTGGATGACAGGCCTACGGCAATACCTTCCACACCTTGTGCAAGCAGCAGTGGGAATTTTACCGGTAGTGTAACCGGTTCTTTGTTTCGCCCGTCATAAGAGAGTTTCCATTCGGTGGTCTTGGGGTTGAATACCACGTCCAGTGCGAACTTGGAGAGACGTGCTTCGATATAACGGGGGGCAGCGGCGCTGTCACCCGTCAGAATGTTACCCCAGTTTCCCTGGCAATCCACGAGCAAGTCCTTTTGTCCCAGTTGTACCAGAGCATCGCCGATAGAAGCATCACCGTGCGGATGGAACTGCATGGTATGTCCTACGATGTTCGCCACCTTGTTGTAGCGCCCGTCTTCCATGCGGCGCATGGAGTGGAGGATACGCCGCTGTACGGGTTTCAGACCATCCATGATATGGGGTACGGCACGTTCCAATATAACGTATGAGGCGTAGTCCAGAAACCAATTCTGGTACATGCCGCTCAGTTGGTGCTTTATATTGGCATCCTTTGCGTCCGCAGGTTTGTAATCCGAGTGTTCTTCGCTCCCGGCCGGGAGTTCCTTGTCCAAATCATCTTTCGGTGCTTCAAAATCTTCGCTCATATTTGTTCGGGAATTGTCTATTCTATGATATTACTGATTTTTCAGTCGCAGGCAAAAATACAATTTTTGTTCGATAAATGAGAATTTGCGCGGAACTATTGTGCCAAATCCTTCCCATTTTTTAAAACTTCTGCCCGTTAATGGAACCAATCTGTCTCTTTCCCGTTAGCGGAATTATATTGAGGACGTGCTTCCGCCTCTTTGCGGACAGCGATGTTGCTTTTGTCTTTCTTGCCGACAAGTTGGCAAGGTTTTGCCACCACATTGGCAAAGCTTTGCCAAAGGCATGGCAAAACTTTGCCAATATGGTGGCAAAACGCTGGCAAAGTAACTTGCTGGCTTGTTGTGTGTTGGCTCGAATTGTGCAGCGATATCATCACAAGGGTGAAGAGATACTGGGCAGATTCTGCCGACGGATTCATTATTTTGTGAATTTCCATTCGTCAAATAAGAACTTTCCGTTCCCGAATACGAAGTAAATGTCGTGTTTGCCTTTTATCCGTTTGTCCAACGGCTTTGTCAATGTTTGCCACGTATCGGTATCAAAGGTCAAGGTGGATAGGAGCGGACCGTCTGGACTGTCCATGTGTATTTCGATGGAGCCTTTCCCTTTTATCTTCATCTGTATGGCTTGAGGTGATTGCGGGAATTCCGCACCGCGGACACAGATGGCCTGTCCGCTCTTGTTTCCTACGGCAGACATGTTGCCTGTCTGTCCGGTAGGTTCAAAGGCAACGCCGCGTGTGGCGGCTGTGGTCTCGGCCTGTTGCTGCGCAAACGGGTCGAGAGGCTTGATTTGTGAAACGCCCTTGGCTGTGGCTGTGCCCATGTGGATAGTGAGGTCCTTTTCGTCCACCTCTATTTCTTCCACGCAGATACTGCGGACACCCACTTTGAGGTCGCGGCTGTCCTGCAAGCCCAGTGAGTGGTAGAAGAGATAGTACTTCCCTTGAAATTTTACCAGATGTGTATGGTTGTTGCTGTCGGACATGCCATAGTCGCCGGGATTTTTGAAGTAGTTGTCCCGATAGGTCCAGCTGTCTGTCTCAAGTGGCGTGCGACTCGTCATGTAGCTCATGCAGCACCGGCTCGGCTTGTCTATATCCTTGTGGGGCCATGCATCCCGGTTCTTCCAGTTGGTGTTGTAGGTGTAAATCCAAGTGCCGTTCAGATAGTTCAGTTCGTTTGCTTCAAAGTGGTATGGCGCTTTTATTTCAACTATTTCGCTGTCCAGCGTCTTCATGTCATTTGCCAGCCGCACGATGCGTGCGTCTCCGGGAATGTAGTCGTCGCTGTCGCCCCCGCCAAAGGAGAGCCAGCCGATGCCCTTGTCGTCGATGACTACTCCCGGATCGAAGGGAGCTTTACACTTGCCGAGTCCTGGAGTATTACCGTCTACCACACATTTGCCCAATGGGTCTGTCCAGGGCCCCACGGGGGAAGTGGCAGTCAGCATACCTACACCGGAACCGCTGTTGGAGTAGTACAGATAGAAGTGGGTTTTGCCGTCGGCCTCCTTGCGCGAAGCGATGGAAGGTGCCCACGAAGCCATTCCCCAGGGAGCCAGAGCCTTTACATTGATTACTCCGTGATAAGTCCAGTTCACCATGTCGTCAGAAGAGACCATCGTCAGCGAATGGATGTGCTGATAGGTGTTTTTCCCGTTACGGCCCACTACATCATATTGCTGGTGGTCGTTAGTGCCGTACACATAAATGCGGCCGTCGTGCACCACTGCTGTGGGGTCGGCCATGTATTGGAAGTCGAGAAGGGGATTGGCATTGCCGGTAGAGAACTTGGGCGAGAATTCAAAAGATTCTTCCAAAGCGCTGTCTGTAGAAACCGGAAAATTTTTGTAGAAGTCCCTGTTGCATCTGTAGCAATGCGAATGGAAACCGGTCTTTCGATTCCTTTTACCGGGACAATCAGCTTTCCCCCGTCTATCCTGGCCCGGGCCTCTTGCCATTCCTGGCCGGCTGCGGCCATCATCAGCCCCTCTATCCTTTTCCCGTGTACGGCCAGTCCGTTCTTTATGTCTTTGAAAGAGATTGTCACATGGTTGCCTTTGCGGCAGGCGCTTTCAAAGACCGGGCTTTTATAGGGGCCTGCATATATATGGTATGTATCGTCCAGTGCAAGATTGGCGAGACGTTTGCCTACGCTTCTTTTGTCACGTGGATGGATGTCCTGCACATTGTCCACCAAATCTGACACGGTAATCATCTTGACCTTGTCCAGCATTTCGGGCAACATGGCCTGCTGCTCGCGTAGCAGTGCCGGTCCGTTGTCTTTGGAGTGGTATTGGAAGGGGGCTATCTGGACCAGATAGAATGGGAATTCCTTGTTAAATCCGGTACGCCACGAGCCTATCAGCCGCTGCATCACCCGGGCGTAGGAGCTGGCACGGCCTTGGTTGGCTTCTCCCTGATACCAGATGCATCCGGCAATGCCGTAGGGCATCACGGGATAAATCATGCTGTTGTACAACGTGCCTGTTTCAGCCGGAAACCAAGGATTGGATTCATACGGATAGTCGCACAAGACCGGGTCGCTCATTACGCATTCGCGGGGCGTCCATGTCTCGGCGGTGGTTCCGCCCCATGCGGCTACGATGATTCCTACCGGCACGTCCAGCTCTTCCTGGATGTTGCGGCCGAAGAAGTAGGCCAGGGCACTCGTGCTGCGCATCGTTTCGGGCGTGCACTGTGTCCATTGCGAGAAACAGTTTTCTTGAGGGAACGGGGCGGCTATTCTGGCCACGTGAAAAATTCGGAGATTGGGACAATGGGCATTTGCCGTTTCCTCGTCTCCGTTCTTTATGCCGTGGTTGGCGCTCCATTCCATATTGGATTGTCCGCTGCACAGCCAAACTTCGCCTAGCATGACATCGGTCAAGGTTACTTCTGACGAGCCGCTGAAACGAATCTCATAAGGTCCGCCGGCTTCGCCGGAAGGTACACGGGCTGACCATTTCCCCGTATTATTGACTTGGGTTTTGATTATTTCTCCTTTCATCCATTCGGGGGCGATGGAAATTGTTTCTCCCGGAATACCCCATCCCCAGAAAGTAAGTTCTGAGTTACGTTGTAGCACCATATGGTTGGAAAATATGGCAGGGAGTTGTATCGCTGCTTGCAATTTCAGGATGCCGAGCAGCATAAATAAACTTAAAAGGGTAAGATAATGATGGTATTTTTTCATACGAGTATTTATTTCCATAATGCAAATTAATAGCTGTTTTTAGAAACCATTACATTTTAACCGTTACTTTTTTCCCATTATAAGCCACTGCCTTTTTTGCGCCATCAGCAGTTACTATGTTGAATTTCCGTTCTTTCAACATACCGGAAAACTCTCCTTTCCGATTTTCAATAGTGAGCATGCGAGTACGGTCATTCCATTTCATCGTAATGGTGCTGTACATTCCTTTTTCATAATTGTAGTTGTCATTCTCGTCTTCGTAAAGTGTGAATTCGCCGTTACAACCGGGATACACTTTTATCTCCAAGTTGTCCCATGATTTTTCGGTGCTATACTGCACTTCGGGACCTATTGGCAGGATGGAACCTGCTTTCACATAAAGTGGTAAAATGTCAATAGGGGTATCTTTCACGATATATTGTCCGCCGGAGTGTTTCTGATTGGTCCAAAAATCATACCATTCCGTATTTTTAGGCAGATATATTCGTATAGACTTAACGGTACTGAAATCTTCTACACGGATGGTGTCCGAAACTGTTTGGGTATACATGGGTTGGGTTACAGGGCATACCAATAGGGATTTGCCAAACATATACTGATTGTGGATGTTCCACACGTTGCGATCGTGGGCAAAATCCATTGCCAAGGCACGCATGAAGCTGGACTGATTGGCAGTTACCTCCCAGGCAGTTGTGTAGATGTATGGTAACAAACTGTAGCGTAACCGAATGTATTTCTCAATCGCATCGTATATTGGCTCGCCTTTTTTGCCGAATTGATAGATTTCTCTGGGAGCACCTTCCCCATGTGACCGCATCATGGGACAGAATGTACCGAACTGTATCCAACGGGCATAAAGCTCGCGATAATCCGGGTCATCCAGCATCAAGGGATATTGCCATAGGAAGAATCCGCCGATATCGCTGTTCCAATGGGGAATGCCACATAGTGAGAAGTTTAATCCCGCAGGTATTTGCTTCTCCAAAACTTCCCATGATGCTGTGATATCTCCTGTCCATGTATTGGCACCATAACGTTGCTGGCCGGCAAAGGCTGAGCGGGTAAGGATAAATACGCGTTTATCTGAAGTTACGGCACGCTGGTGGTCGTACACTCCACCTACACTCATTAAAGGGTAGGCATTGCGTACTTTACGGAATGACCCCAAATAGGTGGGCGTGTCAAAATCTTCAGGAATGGGGTGAAAATGGTCGGGTTCGGTAGAGTCCATCCACCAGCCGTCTATACCCACAGAACGTAGGTTCTCGTTCAGGTACTTCCAATAGATGTCGCGTGCTTGCGGATGGTAGGCATCGTACACGCGGGCACCGGATGGATAGTCCATATTGGGAGGCCACTTCTCGGAACCGGATTCGGGCCATGTGCGGAAGTTGAAGAGCATGTTCCCTTTGTCTAACTCGCGATAGGGTTTGGTATGTGGTCCGAAAGCTGACCAAATGGAGATAATAATGTGGGCGTTCATTCCGTGTATGTCTTCCATCATTTTTTGGGGGTCGGAGAATTCTTCGTTCAAAAAATCCATTGCGTTCCACAGGTAGTTGCTTCCCCAGTATCTCCAATCCTGGATAATTCCATCGAGGGGCACACCCAGTTCGCGGTATTTTTGCACTACGCCAACAATCTCTTTTTGGCTTTTGTAGCGTTCACGGCTTTGCCAGAATCCATATGTCCATAATGGAAACATGGGCACTTGTCCTGTGAGGTAGCGCATCTGGGCAACTACTCCATCGGCATTTTCGCCGTACATGAAATAGTAGTCAATGCAGTCGCCGACTTCAGAAAGGAAGGATGTCTCTTCTTGATTGTCTTTGAAGATGGTTGGCGAATAGTTGTCCCAAAAGAGACCGTAGCCTTTGACGGACTGGAAGAAGGGAATCACATCTTCAAGATTGTCTTGGATAAGGCGTTTGGTCTGGTTACGTTGCGACATTTTGCCGTTTTGCAATTGTCCCAATCCATAAATAGCTTCGTCTTTCTCTAAGGTGAACGATTGATAAACGCTGAAGGTTTTTGTGCCGGCATCGTTGAAATCATCAAAACGTGCACCTTTATTTTGTTCTTGCAACAGCGATTTTCCATCGGAAGAGGCAAAAGTTATTTGTCCGGTCTCTTCGTTGAGATGGACTGTAAGCTGATGGCTTTTGATAGTCAATATGCCCCCTTTCGAAGAGACGGATAGTTTTACTTTTTCCGGTTGCCCGATGACCGACAAGCTTTCTTTGGTATACTTCCAGCCGTCAGGCGATTTTAAGATTCTCACTGTGACAGGAGAGAAGAAGCTAATATCTATATTTATACCTTGCACAGTGCTTTTTATGCCTTGTGAGGTGCGTTGGTAGGTTTGTGCTCTGCCTTGTTCTGCTATGAAAAATGTCAGCATCAGCAGGACAAATAATCTTAAAAAAAATCCCTTTTTCATACAATATCAGCAGTTTAACGGTTAGTGATTTTCAGTACCAAAGAAATAGGATTGGGTGTCTTGTCTTTGGGAAGGTCAATAAGCAAGCCTTTGGAAGTTCTTCTGAACTTTGCCTTTCCGCCTCCTAATAATTCTACCTTTTCGATTTCTCCTTTGCAGTAGGGACTGCCGGTAGCCAGTGATTTTATCTGTATTTTTCCGTCTGAGGGCCATTTCATGATATGGGCATACAAGTATTTCCCTTTTTTCACAAACCGGATGTCGGCAGAAGTGTAGGGTGCGTTCTTGCCTTCGTTGAATCCTGCTCCGTCCAAAGGTATTGCTGTTTCTGTGGAGGGACCTTCACCATAAATACACCAGGGACGTGTGTCGAATATTCCTTCTCCGTTCACCTCCATCCAGGCGGCTATGTCTTCCAGAATTTTTTCTTCCTTGTCGTCGATGGTGCCGTTTCCTTTCATTGGTACGCTTAGTAATAGGTTGCCATTTTTACTGACGATGTCAATGAGCATGTGGATGACGGTCCCGGCTGATTTATACCAGTTGTCTTCGTAAGCAGAGCGGTTATAGTGCCAAGTACCGAGGCAACTACAGGTTTGCCACGCCTTGTCCTGGCATTCCGATGGAACCCCTTTTTCTACATCCCATACGATGGCCTCTTTATGTTTAGCTTCCAGCTTCTTTCCGAAGACTACAGCATTGAGATTGCCCTTGTGAAGCTTCATGTTCTGGTTATAGTAGTGCGACACGACTTTCAGCCCCGTATCGTTGATGGGCCAGAAGGGGAGTACGCTGTCATCGAAATAGACCAGGTCGGGATGATATTTGTTTATCATGTCCACTGTGCGGTCGAAGAAGTTGTCGTAGTAACTCTGCGGGGGGACAGAGGTTCCTTCGGGCCAGTCCCATGCCACCCAAGCATGTCCGCTCAGGGCATGATTCTGTACGTATAGCTCTTGCGGGTCGTAGCCTTCCCACCATTTTCCCTTGCCGTCTTCCTTAGTCACTACGCGGGCATCGTAGGAGATTCCTGCGTATGGGCCTTTCTTGTCGGCTCCTTGTGCAGTTTCATACCATGTCCAAGCATGGGAGGAGTGGATGCTGACACCGAAGGGCAGTTTGTTTTTGCGGGCCGCTTTCTCCCATTCGCCCAGTACGTTTCGCTTGGGGCCCATGTTGACGGAGTTCCATGATTGGTATTTACTATCCCACAAGTCCATGTTGTCGTGATGATTACCCATGGCAAAGAAATATCGGGCACCGGTTTTCTTGAAAAGGGCTACCAGCCTCTCCGGATTCCATTTCTCGGCTTTCCATTCGTTGATTACATCCTTGAAGCCGAATTCCGAAGGATGTCCGTAATGCTCCAAGTGCCACTTGTAGGCAGCACCGCCCTCTTCGTACATGCCACGACCGTACCAGTCGCCGGCTTCGGGTTGGCATTGCGGACCCCAGTGTGCCCATATGCCGAATTTGGCGTTGCGGAACCATTCGGGCACTTCGTATTGGGACAATGACTCCCAGGTGGGTGAGAACTTGCCCGGTTCTGCTTTCTCTTGTTGTGCCAATGCACTGCCCCCTTGCAGGATGCAGGCAGATAGGAGAATTGTTTTAAAGATGTTTCTTTTCATACCTTTATTGTTGTTTACAAAATGTTTATTTCCTTTTTGAATACATTGATGAACGGATTATTCTGTTTTGTCCATATACTCCATGATAAACCCATATCGGTAGGAGCGATTGCCGTCAATGGTGTATGGCTTCATGGTCTGTGCGCCCCATCCGTCGTTTCCACCTACTCCGTGTATGTTGGAGTCGATATTCAGGTTGATGAAGTCGCGTTCGGGCAGTTCGTGCGCATGTTCTTTCCCTTCCAGGTCTTCTTCCCCGTAGGGCCATATACGGAAACATAGGGGTTGCAGGCCTTTGACTTGTATTTTCCATCGCTCACTGTCTCCCAGCATGAACCAGCGTGTATCGCACCGGTTGGCATTGTCTTGCGGTACGATGTAGTTCGTGATAAATTCGTGTATGCCACACTCGTAGACTCCCAGGAAAGCGGAGCTCTTGCGGTCGGGATAGTTCTCGAACTTGCCGCGTCCGTACCAGGCTATCCGATTCAGCGCCGAGGGCATTCTCATGCGCATACCGAATTTGGGCATCAGCGGAATATCTTCCTTTTCAGGCTGATAGGTTGCTTCTACTTGTATGCGGCCTTTGCCGTCCACAGTGTAGCGGAGATGGTAACCGGCTCCTATCCGGGGGAGGGAGAGACTGGCATCCACTATCACCATACCATCGTTTACGGTTGCTTGGTATGCCTTTACGATACGTTTTTGCTCTGCATTTTTCCAAGCGCTCAAACGTTCATTGTAGCCGTTGCGGACCTGAATGTCATTTGCCGGTTTCCAAAAATAGGGTTCCAAGGCACTGTACAACAACTCTTCTCCCTTGACTCGCCAACTCACCAAAGCACCGGTACCTTTTTCTATGGTGAACAAGGCATCGGCGGCTATAATTTCCACCGCTTCGGGTGTCTCCTTAAACGTGGCCTTCCCGCCGTCATCCTTCAATTGTGGGAATTCATAGTCATGATACGTAAGTTGTTCCTTGGCAACTTTGAAGCCCTTCTCTGCCCACGTCGTGGATTCCTTCAACGTGGCATATACATTGAGGCAAAGTTCCCCACACTTATCCGGTCTTGAAGGTACCTCCAGCAGATTCCCTTCGGACAACTGGAGGTCGCCGCTGCTTACTGCCTTTCCGTTACATATCCACTCATAGCTGTAATCGAACTCATCCAAATCGGAAAACGCATACCCGTTGGTCAATTTGATTTGCCGCGTTCCCTTCTTTTCAAACTTGATGTATTGATATACTTTTTGTACCTCATAGTAGTGGGGGTGAGGCACCCGGTCGGGAGATACCAGCCCGTTAATGCCGGTGGGACCGTCGTTGGGATAGTCCCCGAAATCTCCTCCATACGCCCAGAATTCATCAGGCAGTAATGGGAGTGACGAGGGGCTCTCGCCGAAACTTAACGGTGCACCGTTAAGCTTTTTAGGAATGCCTTGGTCTACCCAGCACCAAATGGCAGCTCCGATGATACTCTCGTCTTTTTCAATCACATCCCAATACTCCTTGAGGTTGCCGATGGAATTTCCCATGGCGTAGGCATACTCTCTCATGAATACGGGGCGGTCGGTTATTTTCTCGCCAAGTTCCTTCAAAGCGTCGGGATGCAGATAGGCTTCGTCATAGACGTCGGATACGGTGCGGTCTGTATCGTCGTATATCGGCCTGGTGGAATCTAAGGCGCGGACTGTGTCTGCCATGGCTCGCAAATTGGCACCGCTTCCGCCCTCGTTGCCCAATGACCAGAACAGGATGCACGGATGGTTCTTGTCCCTTTCCACCACGGCCGCTGCTCTGTCCACATGGGCCAGTGTCCATTGCGGGTTGTCCCCTAATACTTTGTTCCCCAAGCCGTAGGCATGACTTTCGTGGTTCGCTTCGTCCATTACGTAGATTCCATACTTGTCACATAGCTCGTACAGCAATGGCAGATGTGGATAGTGGGACGTGCGTATCATGTTGATGTTGGCTTGTTTAATCAGCCGGATATCTCTCTCCATCGTCCGGCTGTCGACAAAGAATCCCATACGGGGATGGAAATCGTGACGGTTCACTCCTTTCAGCTTGACGGCTTTCCCGTTGACTTTGAAGACGTCTCCCGCGATTTCTATTTTCCGTATGCCCCAATGGTATTCGAACGATTCCAAAAGTTCATTCTTCCTGCGAAGCTTGATGTGGATGTCATATAGATGCGGTTTTTCGGCAGACCATAGTTGAGGCTCCCGGAGCATTTCGGACAGTGTGACGCTCGTTTCAGAAAAGGCCTGAATAGTACCTACGGGAGCCACCATTTTTTTGTCGAGTTTATTTCCTCTATTGTCTTTCCCCACCAGGTTTATTTCTACGGTCAGGTCTTTTACTTTGCGGTCGGTCTGGTTTCTTATCCAAATTTCGGTTCCGAATGTAGCTGAACGCATGTCGTCCGACAAGTCGCTGCTGAACCTATAGTCCCGGATATTTGTCCGGGGACGTACCCATAGCTCTACCGGCCTGAGTATTCCACTAAGCCGCCACATGTCCTGGTCTTCCAGATAACTGCCGTCCGACCACCGATACACTTCCACTGCCAGACGATTGGTTCCGTTCTTCACAAATTCGGTTATGTCAAACTCGGCAGGCGACATCGAATTCTGGCTGTAGCCTACCCGCTCTCCGTTTACCCAGACATACATGGCCGATTTTACTCCTTCAAAGTGAAGGTATAGGCACTTGTCTTTCATATCGAGCGTCACTTCGAACGTGGTGACATAAGAGCCTGTGGGATTTCTGTGCCCGTAACTGTAATATTCGGCGGGAGGCTCGCTTGTCACTTTGGGTGCATCCTTCTGGAAGGGATAGTTTACGTTGGAATAGATAGGTTTCCCATAACCTTGCAATTGCCATGCTCCCGGTACTATGATGGTATCCCATGTGTCGGTATTGAAATCATTCTTGTAGAAGTCGGCCGGGCGCTTTCCCGGGTCGGCAGACCATTGGAATCGCCACTTGCCGTTCAGGGATATGATTTCTTTGCAATCGGCTTTTTGCGAAGGCAATGTCAGTGTGGCATGATACGGCTCTTTGTTGATGCCGACTACAATAGGATTCTCCCAGTCCGGAACTTCTTGGGCGCCGGCATATAGGGCACTTAGCAATAGAAAGGCAAATATCTTTTTTCTCATTTTTTCTCATGTTTTCTGATGGTCAATAAACTTCCATGATGAGAACTCCCCAGGGGGGCAATGTTACATGGTCTCCTTCTTTTACAGTCTTGCCGGAAATCAGCTCTTTGGACGTCGGATAGTTATGAGTGATTTCTTTGCTCTCGCTGCTGTAATTGAAGAAGTAACGGATGGCTTTTCCGGCTTTGTTTATTCCCGAACGCTGTATGATGGGGAACACGTCGCTCTCTGAAGAGATGATACCGGCATGGATGGCTGCCTTTCGCACGATGGCATTCAGCAATTCCTGCGAAGGGTAGGCTCCTATGTAGGTCAGTTTGCCTTTGCCATACTTGTTTTCGGTGACAACGGGCCATTTGCCGAAGAACGGATGCTCTGCATAAGCCAACGGGGTGGCTGTCTCGGGAATCAGGAATTCATACCAGTCGCTTATCTGGTTCTTTCCCTCTAATTGAAAGGGGTTATCCTTTAATGATAAGTCACCGATAGTGGAGAATTCCTGGTAATGGAAGCCGCAGGCTTTGCGTAGCGGCCCGGGAGCCAAGGTGGCCCGAACTGCGGAGTGCTCATTGCAGTAACCGCTTTTGTGCATCATTACCACGTGTCCGCCGGACTGTACGAATTCATCAATGGCTAATAGCAATTGGTCGGTAGCCACATACAAAGGGGGAATGACAAGCATGTCATATCCGCTGAAATCGGTTGTCTTGTCACAAGGGATGATGTCCGTTTCTATGTTTTGGAAATAGAGGGCTTTATGCACCATATCAATGGGATAATTGCTCTTGTAAGTGTAGGGCATGAAGCCGAGAGCATGATAAGAATCATGACTGTAGAGGATAGCTGCCCGGTTTTTCTTTTTCAAGTTCACGATGTGGCTGCCTATTCTTTCCAACTCTTTGGCGGTGGTGGTGAATTCCTTGTATATGCGGTTGGGCTGGAGGTCATGGCCCAGCACGCCTCGCCAGTATGTCTCCTGCCCGTAGTGCAGGGTAGACCAGTGCCAGTATTCCACCATATTGGCTCCGGAAGCATAATGTGCGTACACATTCTGCCGCAACTGGTTGTCGTAGGGAGGAAACTGGGTGCGGGCATCCCAGCCGATGCCTTGTGCGTTGGTTTCCATGACGATGTAATTGTTGTCGGCCACGGTGCGCACGAAGTCACCGGCATAAGCGATGCGCTGGCCGTCTTGTTTATCCTGTACATCGTGATAGACATTGATGGCAGGATATTGCATCTGCCTGAAACTTTCCACTTGGTCTATATTATGGAAGTCGGGCATAAAGCAGTGGGTGACAAATTGGTCTTTACGCTTGTATTCATTTACAAGGTCGCACTGCCAATTCAGAAAATCGGCCACTTCCTTCCGGTTATAGCGTTCCCATTCATTCTTGTACGAGGGGCTTGTCACTCCATCGCGCGGATAGAACTCTTCCCAGGTGTTGATGTTCATTCCCCAGTAGTTCATTCCCCATTCCTTGGCAAGCAGATTCAGGTCATTGTTGAATTTCTGTTTGATGTAGTTCCTGAATCCGAAGAAATAGTCTCTGTTGTTTACTCCGCGCGCTTCTGTTTCGTTGTCCACTTGATACCCGATGACTGCCGGATGCTGTGCATATCTTTCCAGCATCTTGCGGATAATCCGTTCGCAATAGAATTGGTAGGTCGGGTTTGTAAAATCCATGTTCTGTCTGATTCCATAATAGGCTTTGTTTCCTTTGGCGTGTTCTGCCAGCACTTCCGGGTGTTTGTATGCCAGCCATGCAGGAATGGAATAGGTGGGAGTTCCCAAGATGACTTTGATTCCTGCTGCATGCATCTTGTCCAGAATGCGGTCCATCCATTCAAATTCAAAATTTCCTTCTTGCGGCTCAAATACTCCCCAGGCAGATTCTCCAACGCGCACTACTGTCAGGCCGGCTCTTTTCATCAGCCGGATATCTTCATCCAGTCGCTCATAGGGCATATATTCATGATAGTAGGCTGCACCATAAAGCACGTTGTCGAATGAATACTGCGCTTTTATTTGTAAAGCGCTTAAAAACAACACTAATAGAATAAAGTAATTTTTGTTTTTCATAATCTTACCAGTCCGATACAATATTTTTATTTCATCATAGGTCTTATGCTGATGGTTCTCCGATATTCCTGCGGCATCGCCTTGTAAGCACCGAATACACCGCGGGCCGTACAGCCGACCCCGGTAGTGGCATAATCGAGATTCAGGGTCATGCCTTTCTGCTTCTGCAATTGGTAGGTATACATCGCTTTCGTCAGATTGTCTGTGCTGTACGGATAAATGTTGAAGTTGAACCATTCGTTCATCTTGAATTGAAGGCCGATGCCTTTGTCCGTGGTCAGTTGCAGCCAGCGTACATCTGTCCGCAATCCGTAATCTTGTGGCATTAGATAGGGCTCGTACATAGCTTGTACGGTAGAGGCATATATCCCCGTCGGATAGCCGGTTTTCCGGTCCGGATAGTTCTCTTGCGGTCCTCGGCCGTACCATTTCACTTGGTCGAGCGCATCGCTTACGGTCAGCGTAAGTCCTATGCGAGGAAACCAAAGCGGCATTTTCCCTTCAGGCTTCAATACATGGCGTATCTCTATCGTCCCTTCACTATTGATAATATACTCATAGTGGTTGATGATGCCGTTGTTCTGTATTCCTTCGATGTAGAGGTCTTTTTTCTCTTTTTCTCCTTTGCCCATCAATTCCGCATCAATGATGTGTATATGTACGCCTTCGGTGGTTTCGGACACCGAAAAAGAGAGGGGCTGATGTGTCAGGCGGTCAATCCCTGCAGAATACATTTCTGTGGCTACCGTGTATCCGTAACCTTCTTTCCAGTTGGAGGAGCGGGCGCTGGAGGCATTCCAGTTGTCCAGCTCATTGGCCAGCGGGGCACGCCAAAGATTCAGCCGGAGCGGTGATTCCAGCAGTTCCATATCTTGAACAACCATCGACGTCAGTTGTCCGTCGGTACGGTTGAATACATATTTGAAGCCATCTCCGGAGACAACCAATTCTTTCTCCGAAAGTGAATAGGAAGGTACGCCTTGAGCCTTTTCTTCCGAAGAGCATGGCAGGCTCCAAGGCAGTTCAAGTTCTTCCCATGCCACCTCATGTCCGGCTTTTGCCCACAATTCATCTTTTTTCAGGACGGCATGAAGCATCAGGCGGTATTCTTTGCCGGGAATCAGGGCTGGCTTCTTATAAGGTATGTGCACCAGCTCTTGGCTAAGCGGCGCTGTTGAGAGTGCCAAGTCGCCCGATTGAATAACCTTGTCATCTTCTTTCAATTCCCATCGTATGGCATATCGGGAAGCATTTGTATAATGATTGCGATTCCATAACTCAACGACTCCCTCTGTCACATCCGACATGGAAAAAGAAAGAGGTTGTCCGGTTTTCTTCATTTGCCACATTTCGGGCTGTACGCTACGGTCGGGCCAGATGCTGCCGTACGTACGTGCACCGATACCGTAACTGTAGAATGTACCATTTTCCGTCTCTTGCTCAAAATCTAGCCACAGAGCGGCTTCTTCCGGGTGAAAAGAGGAAGTCAGTGCCTTGGCGAAAATGCCGACTTCGTCCATTTGAGCATCGCAGATGTAGACCGAAGTCTCTTGGCCGTGTGTTTCTGCATTCCGACCGATGTTGACGGGGTAGGGGAAGTTCCGGATATTGCCCGATGCTTGTGTGGAGGCCTTTTCTGCTCCGTCTATATAGATGGACATTTTCTGTCCGTCGTAGACGCACGTCACTTGATGCCAGTTGTATTCCCAGTCAGTAGGCAAGGAGGCGCATACGGAATGCTTTTTATCAGTATAGATATAAAATTCCAGTTTGTCTTTACCGCGTTGTTGCAGCCCGAACTGATAATTGCCTTTTGTGATGAATGAGCCGCAACTGCTTACTAGTTTCCGGGGGTAGATTCTGCAAGTGAGTGTCAGTTCATTACTGTTCAACTCCACATTGTCTGCACGATAGACCTCTACCCATTGGTCGTGACCGTTCAAGTCCAGCACCGTGTTCTTTCCTTCCTTCACTAAGCGGGCATTTCCCATCAGATGGGCGGGAGTATGGAAGGGCGAAAGGTCGTCCACTTGCCTTATCCGTTCGGTCAGTCCCGGACTTACAAAATCCCAGATGGCCCCTCCCATCAGGCGGGGATGTCGGTAGATGGCTTCCCAATAATCGTCCAGGGCACCGCCGGCATTGCCTGCAACCGATAAGTATTCATCCATAAACGATGGTCGGGAATCCTCTCCTATGCCTACCTGCATTTCCAGTTCCATAGGAGTAGGGTAACGGGGTCCGATAATATCTTCTGCCGGATGGGAGAATGCATTTCCGCCATACATCCAGAAGCGGGTGGGGTCCAGCGATTTCCCTTCTTCAATGGTGTGGGTAATGTTGATACCTTCACCGCTTTCGTTTCCTGCGCTCCAGAACAAGACGCAGGGATGGTTTCTGTCCCGTAACACCATTCTGCGGCATCGCTCGCGATACATCTCTTCGTATTCCGGGAGACTTGAAATCCATTCCGAGGCATGGGCTTCATCGCCCACCTCGTCTATGATATAAAGCCCGTATTCATTGGCCAGTTCCAAATACTTATTCACCGGAGGATAGTGAGAGGTACGTACGGCATTGAAATTAAACTGTTTCAACAATTCAAAATCCTTGCGTATGGTGGCTTCGTCCATGACATGTCCCTCTTCGGGATGCTGCATGTGCGAATTTTGTGCATTGACTTTCAGTGGGATACCGTTAAGATAAAAAACACCGTCTTTGATTTCCGTCTTTTTGAATCCGATGACCGTTTCTATCTTGTCTTTCTGCAGACCGGCCGGATTGGATAATTCCAGACCGAGCGTATAAAGCTCGGGTGTCTCGGCTGTCCATTTCCGGGGTTCTTGTACCAAGGTATGCAACTGTATTGTCTTTTCCGCAGCGTCCATTTCAAATGGAGCTGCGGAAAAGTTACAGATAATCTTGCCGTTTTTATCCTTTAAGTAAGCTTTCAATCCATAATTCTCATTTGGCTTCTTTTGGTAGTCCTTGATTTTTACCTGAATACTTAACTGCGAATCGGTATACGTATTATCAAACTCTGTGATTACTTGCCAGTCGAATATCCTGACAGCAGGTGTGGCGTACAACCATACGTCGTCAAAGATTCCGGCCAGTCGCCAATAATCTTGTCCTTCCAGGTAATAGCCGTCCGAATACTTTAGTACACAGACAGCCAGCGTGTTTTCGCCCGGCTTCAAATAAGGAGTGATGTTGTATTCGGCAGGTTCTTGTGCTCCTTCATTGTAGCCCACTTCATGACCGTTGACCCATACAAAAGAAGCGGATGCCACTTTCTCGAACCTTAAAAATATCTGGTCTTTTGCTGCCCAACTTGCAGGTACCTTGAATGTTCGCCGGTATAGTCCGGTAGGGTTATACTCTTTGGGAGCATGTGGTGGATTCACCCCGAAGGGAGCAGATACATTTCTGAACAGCTTGTCACCATAACCTTGCATTTCCCAGTTTGAGGGAACTTTGATGTCGCCCCATTGCTTATCCGGGAATTCGGGGTTAAAAAAGTGTGCAAGTATCCCTTCCGGTGTATCGCACCAGAAAAACTTCCATGTCCCATTCAGTAGCATGCTCTTTTCGGGCATATGCCAAGCGTGTCCTTCCTCTTGTCCTTTTTCAAATACAGAAGGGTTGTCTATATACCAGAGCATATCCTTAAGGAAGGATTTGTCTTGTGCATAGGATTGCAGGCACAAGGCTACTGAACACAATGGCAGAAACAGTTTTCTCAGATTCATTTTTTTGTAATTCGTGCTGTCCATCCACCGCCGGGTGCCAGTTGTACATTGAGTTTGTCTTTGGCAGTGACGATGCGTACTTCTTTTTTATAGTCGGTAGCTTCACGGTCGGCATTGACGCCGTCGGCAAAGATTTCAGCTTCATAGTTTCCTTCGCCGAGGAAGGAGAGGTCGATGGTGCAGCTGCGCGGAGTCCAGTTGGTCATGCTGCCTACAAACCAAGTGTTTCCTTTGCGGCGTGCTATCGTGATGTATTCGGCTATTTTACCATCAAGGGCAATGGTTTCGTCGAAGGTAGTGGGAACCTTGGCGATGAAGTCGGTGCATTCCTGTTCCTTTATGTATTTGCTGGGACTGTCGGCAAGCATCTGCAAGGGTGCCTCGAAGACGGTGTACATAGCCATCTGGTGTACACGCGTACCTTGGCTCATGGGGTGATCGTTGACGGAGCGGAACAAGGAACGGGTGGCATTTACCATAGCTCCCGGCGTATAGTCCATCGGACCGACGAGTTGGCGCAGATAGGGAGCGGTAACGTCGTAGCGTGGAAAGTCATGCAAGGGCGCACCGTTCACGATGGGCTCCCACTTGCTGTTTTCCAGTCCTTTCACACCTTCAAAGTTGAGGATGTTGGGATAGGCGCGCTGGATACCAAAGGGTTTCAGTCCGTGTAGGTCAAGCAACATGTGATGTTTGGCGGCGCATGCTGCGAGCTGTTCGGTAGAAGAGATGGCGATTTGATCGTCGCGGTCGAAGAAGTCAATTTTGAAACCTTTGATTCCCATTTGTGCGTAGTGGCTGATAACTTGTTCCACGGCAGGGGAGATGTCGCCTCCTCCCGTAAGATTGCGCCAGCTTGCCCAGAGGATGATGCCTATGCCCTTTTGGTTGCCGTATGCCACCAGTTCTTCGAGATTGATTTCGGGACTGATGTCTTCCATTAATGATTCCTTTCCGCTCCAACCTTCGTCGATGATGATATACTCCAGCTGGTTTTCGGCGGCAAAGTCGATGTATTTCTTATAGGTGGGCGTATTCATGCCTGCCTTGAAGTCCACGCCGGTCAGGTTACAAGTATTCCACCAGTCCCATGCCACTTTTCCGGGTTTAATCCAGGATGTGTCAGCGATGCGGCATTCGGGTGCGAGGCGTTGCATCATGTCGTTGTTGGCGAGTTGTGTGTCGTGGGTAACAACAAGCACGGCACGCCAAGGATAGGTCTGTTTCCCTGTGGGACGCCCGTTGGGGCAGAAGTAGGGGGCATTGTTGGGCTTGCTGATAACGTCGGCACGTTTGGTAGGGACGAGGTTCAAGCGGTCATAGCCTCCGATGACTGTTTCCTGTGGATAGGGGGCGAATTCTGCCTTCACTCCGTGGGGCATCTGTGGGTTGGCAGTGAGGAACATGCCGGGATAGTTGGACAATCCGGCTTCCATAATGACGGCTTTCTTTCCGTTCTCCAGTTCTACCATCAGCGGAGTAATGGCAAGCGAGTCTTTGTACATGCGAGAGAGGGGGGCCTCATCGTAGTAGGACTCGAAGGAGTAGCAGTAACGCTCGCCGGCGCGATTGTCGTTAATATAGGGCACGAAAGCGTGGTAATCGCGGTCGAAGTTGAACTCGGCAATCTCGTCCTTCACGCAGAAAGGTTTGCGCAGTTCGGAAACAAAACGATAGGCGGCTCCGTCGTCGTAGGCGCGGAACTGTATGCTATAGCCGTTACGGCATTTCAGCGTGAGTTGGTTATAAGTGTCCTTCACATTCGCCTTTTTGTAGAAAGGAGTGGGGAAGGAAGTGTCGACGGAAGTACGGGTAGCTTTGGTCACCTTCACATTTTTGCCGAAGGTGAAAGCAATGGGCTTTCCCTCAGCTTCGGTGCATTGCATGGCAATGTCTGAAGGCAAAAGAACGGTGGTACCGTCGTGGGCAATCGCCCAGTTGAGGGTTTGTCCGGCTTCGATGTTGACAATTAGTTTTCCGTCCGGTGAATTCAGTTGATATTGCTGTGCTTGTGCCGTCAATGCACAAGAAAGCAATAGGCTGGCGAAACAAGTGCTGATTCTGTTCATTTTTATTTGATTATTGATTATGAATATTTGTTTAATTCCGTGGATATTTAACCGGAATAGCCATCATTTCTTCTAAGAAGAGAGGGTCGTCGAACTGGCAAGTCTGTCGGTTGTATTGTCCCCCCGGAGTGTCCCATAGCATTGGGCACATGCCGCGCGAGTAGATGGCTTCGGTTACGGAAACACAGAAGAGTCTTATCACTTCCTTTGTTCTGTTTCTGGAGTCGGCGCAATATTCGCCTATGATGACGGGGATTCCTTTGTCTACGCAATTCTTCTTCAGTAGGTCCATATTGTCGTTCAGTTCCTTGAAGTCAGCTTCCGTTCCCCAGCTTTCCCGGCCTACACCCCAATCGACAACCTCGCCTCCACCCAGTATGGCAAAGTTTGCGGGAGTATAGTAATGCACTGTAAGAGCAAGTCGGTTTGCGGGATCATTCGGCATCTTGAACAAGGGGTCGTAAGCATACTCCAAGTTGGTGTTGTAGATTTCCACCAACAGATGACGTTTGGCGTTGTTGCCGCCACTGTTTCTTACTATGTCGACAAAGAGCTGGTTGAGGTCGTTCACGTATCCCAGTGCCTTTGCCTTGTCGGCTTCACTACCGCTCCACGGAGTCCAAATCTCATCGTATCCGATTTCATTCATTGGCTCGAACAGTAAGTGGTCACCGTACTTTTCGAAGCGTTCACATATCTGTTTCCAGATGGAAGTGAATTTTTCTTTTGCTTTGCTGTCGGTGGGTACTTGTTTAATCCATTCGTTTTCGTGGTGGATATTGATGATAGCCACCATGCCACAGTCGAGGGTCCAGTTTAGGATTTTCTCTACGCGGTCCATCAGGTCAGGATGCACTTTGAAGTCGTCGGACAGCAGATTGCCCCAGCTGACCGGTATGCGCAGAGATGAGTAGCCCGCTTTGGCATATCCTTCAATGATTTCTTGTGTGATAATAGGGCTTCCCCATGCTTGTTCGTAATTGAGAATGTTGCTTGGGTCTATCCAGTCGCCCACGGCATCCAGCGTGTTGCCTAGGTTGATGCCCAGTCCCATTTCGTTAATCAGTTGGTGGGTTGTGAGATTCTCGCGTACAGTGTATTTTTCCGGTTCATCGCTTTGGATATAGGCCGCCTGCTCCACGTTGATTTCTTGTACATGCTCCTTTACGCTGACGGTGATGATGGCGTTGCGCACGTCGGGCGTAGTGTTGGGTTCTACGGTTATGTTATAGATTGCCTGTACGGGAGTGCTGCTTTCCGAGGTTACTTTGCACCATGCTTCCGAACTTTGGAAAGTGGCTGGGTCTTTGGGGGGGATACCGAACTTATTGA
>OGGL01000275.1_pt1 | contig 19661 bp, 10 predicted proteins | sample 1571221 | NCBI WGS metagenome assembly OGGL01 (sample SAMEA2582062, study PRJEB24529) | metagenome | biome: Human gut stool | place: China | collected 2011
ATCTTCTTCGGTCTGTCCGGCACCGGCAAGACCACCCTGTCCACCGACCCGAAGCGTCTGCTCATCGGCGATGACGAGCACGGCTGGGACGACAACGGCGTCTTCAACTTCGAGGGCGGCTGCTACGCAAAGGTCATCAACCTGGACAAGGACTCTGAGCCCGACATCTACAACGCTATCAAGCGCAACGCTCTGCTGGAGAACGTCACTCTGGACGCTGAGGGCCACATCGATTTCGCCGACAAGAGCGTGACCGAGAACACCCGCGTCTCCTACCCCATCGACCACATCCAGAACATCGTCCGCCCCATCTCTTCTGCACCCGCAGCCAAGAATGTCATCTTCCTGTCTGCTGATGCATTCGGCGTCCTGCCCCCGGTTTCCATCCTGACTCCGGAGCAGACCCAGTACTACTTCCTGTCCGGCTTTACCGCAAAGCTGGCCGGCACCGAGCGCGGCATCACCGAGCCCACCCCCACCTTCTCCGCCTGCTTCGGTCAGGCCTTCCTGGAGCTGCACCCCACCAAGTACGCTGAGGAGCTGGTCAAGAAGATGCAGAAGAGCGGCGCCAAGGCTTATCTGGTCAACACCGGCTGGAACGGCACCGGCAAGCGCATCTCCATCAAGGATACCCGCGGCATCATCGACGCTATCCTGAGCGGCGCCATCAACGAGGCTCCCACCAAGAAGATCCCCTACTTCGATTTCGAGGTCCCCACCGCTCTGCCCGGTGTTGACCCCGCTATCCTCGACCCCCGCGACACCTACGCAGATGCCGCTCAGTGGGAAGAGAAGGCCAAGGATCTGGCTGGCCGCTTCATCAAGAACTTCGCAAAGTACGAGGGCAACGAGCACGGCAAGGCTCTGGTCTCCGCCGGCCCCCAGCTGTAAGCTGACAGCACCTCTTACATAAGGCCATAAGATCAAGACCCATCCGATCTCCCGCAAAAAGGAAGTCGGATGGGTCTTTCTTGTGATCCATCTCGTTTTATATCGCAATTTTCAAAAATAGTGCCTATCAAAATAGCATATTTGCGATATGCAGTTTGCGGATGTTGCTTGTGTATTAAAAACGCAAACTGCTATAGCACTTTGCGGAGGATACTGCACATGAAAAAAGCAACGGTCAACGACTACTTCCGACACCACTGGGTGAAGCTCATGCTCTTCGCGCTCTTTACAGCGGCGGTATCCTTTTTCGCGCCGTTGAAAAACTTCCAGCTCAAGTGGCTTATCGACTCCAAGAGCAAGCAGGAGGCACTGGGCTATATGGGGCTGGTGTTCCTCATCACCTTCACCAGCTGGTTTTTCGAACGGCTGAGCCGCCGCTCCTTTACAAAACTCGCCTGCGGCGCCGTGGAGCAGGTACGGGGGCAGGTCATGGAGCGGGTGCTGCGCCGCCCGGTGTCCCAATATCAGCGGGAGGGCGACGCAGCCTATCTCTCCCTGTTGACTACCGACCTGCGCACCCTCTACGACGACTATTATATGTCCCTCTTCAACATCGCGTTCTGGGGCGGCATCATGCTCTGTGCGCTGGGGATGTACCTTTACATCAGCCCGGTGATGCTGGCGGCCATCCTGCTTGTGACCGTGCCGCCGCTGGTCCTGCCCCGGAAGATGAATGAGCGGCTCAAAGCCTCCCGAGACGCTTTTTCGCTCCAGATGGCGGGCTACACCCAGCAGCTCAAGGAGCTTCTGGGCGGGTTCGAGGTCATCCGGAGCTTTCTGCGGGAGGACGCCTATGCCGCCCGCCACCGGGATGCTGCCCGGCAGGCCCGCGACAGCGAGCAGACCTACCAGCAGAGCCTCAACGCCATGGTGGTCAACACCTCTCTCATCAGCAACCTCATCTTCCCCATCGTCATGCTGGTGGGCCTTTTTCTCGCTTTCGACGGGCGGCTGACGATGGGCACCGTCTCCACCGCCGCCAGCATGGCGAACTTCGTCATCACGCCCTGTAATCAGATCGCCCAGTGCTGGGCCAAGGTCAGATCCTCGAAAGGCATTCGTCAGCGGCTGGAAGCAGCCATGTCCGGCCCGGAAAAAGTCTCTGCGGGCCGGGCCATCGGTAAACTCGAGCACATCGAGTGCAAGGACACCGGCTTTTCCTACCCCGGGGCCGCTGCACCGGTGCTGCGCGGCGTCCGGCTGACGGTCTCCGGGCAGGAAAAAGCCGTCCTCGTGGGCGAAAGCGGCTGCGGCAAGTCTACACTGGCAAAGCTGCTGTTCCAGTACTACCCAGACTATACCGGCAGCATCCTCTTCAACGGCCAGCAGCTGCGGGACATCGACCGTCAGAGCCTCTACCAGCGGGTAGGTTACATTGCCCAGACAACCTATCTCTTCAATGACACCCTCCGCAGCAACATCTGCCTCGGCGCGGACTTCCCCGAGGCTCAGCTTTCCCACGCCATCGGGATGGCGGGCCTCACCGACTGGGTGAGCACCCTGCCCGACGGCCTCGACACCCTCATCAGCGAGAACGGCAAGAATCTCTCGGGCGGGCAGCGCCAGCGCATCGGCATCGCACGGCTGGCGCTTCGCCGGTACGACCTCATCATCGCCGACGAGATCACCGCCAGCCTCGACCCCGACACCAGCGGACAGATCATGGAAAATCTGCTCGCTCTCCCCTGCATGGTGGTGGCCATCACCCACGACGTCTCGGGGGCGTTCATGAAGCAGTTTGACAAGGTATACCGGGTGGAGCACGGAAGCGTCACACAAGCATAAAAGGAGAGCCTGTGCCGGGTTTCGGCACAGGCCCTCCTCTTGTTTTTACCGGTTATTTTGCCGCATCAAACTCGGCAAGGATGTCGGCCTCCGGGGCCGGGGTCACGAGGCTGACCACCACGCAGACGGCCAGCGAGACGAGGAAGGCGGGCAGAAGCTCATAGATGCCGAAGACGCCGCCCAGCGGGCTGACGAGGTACTTCCAGACGAAGACCATCAGGCCGCCGGAGAGCATACCGGCCAGCGCACCCTGCCAGTTGCAGCGCTTCCAGAACAGGGCGCAGAGGACGACAGCGCCAAAAGCGCCGCCGAAACCGGCCCACGCAAAGCTGACGATGCCGAAGACGCTGGAATCCGGGTCGCGGGCCAGCACCACGCCCACCACGCTGACGCAGATGATGGTCAGGCGGGCTGCGAAGAGGCTCTGCTTCTCGCTCAGCTTGAGGTGGCCGAACTCCTGCAAAATGTTCTGGGACACGCTGGACGCAGCGGCCAGCATCTGGCTGTCCGCCGTGGACATGGTGGCCGCCAGGATGCCTGCAAGGATGAGTCCGGCCAGAACTGCCGCCAGCACACCGTGCTGGCTGATGAGGCTGGCGATGCGGACGATAAGGGTCTCACTGGACGAGCCGCTGAGGAATTCCAGCGCACCGACCCTGGTCATGCCGAGGCCCACCATGCCGATGACCACCCAGACGGTGGCAATGCGGCGGCTGAGCACCAGCTTCTTCTCGTCCTCGATGGCCATGAAGCGGAGCAGGATGTGGGGCATACCGAAGTAGCCGAGACCCCACGCCATGGTGGAGACGATGTCCAGCAGGCTGTAGGACGTGGACCCGCCGGTCACGGCGTCGTGGCTGGCCGTCATGGTCAGGTAGCCGGAAAGGCTCTGGGCATTCTCCACCACAGCACCCCAGCCGCCTGCCACAGCGATGCCGTAGCCCAGCACCGCGATGAGGGCCAGCGACATGACCACCGACTGGATGAGGTCGGTGGTGGTGACGGCGCGGAAGCCGCCCAGGATGGTATAGCCCACGATGACGAGGGCTGACACCAGCATTGCCGCCATGTAATCTACGCCGAAGAGGCTGTGGAACAGTTTGCCGCAGGCCGCAAAGCCCGAGGCCGTATACGGCACGAAGAAGACGATGATGATAACTGCGCCCAGAGCGTTCAGCAGGTTGCGCTGGTCATGAAAGCGAAGCGACAAGAACTGCGGTACCGTGATGGCGTCGAGGTTGGCCGAATAGCGGCGGAGCCGCCGGGCCACGATGAGCCAGTTGAGCCAGGTACCCAGCGCAAGGCCGATGGCTGTCCAGCCCGGCGAGGCGATGCCTGTCAGGTAGGCCAGACCCGGCATACCCATCAGCAGCCAGCTGGACATATCGCTGGCCTCGGCACTCATGGCCGTGACCAGCGGCCCCATCTTCCGGCCGCCAAGGTAGAAGTCGGTGCTGTCGTTGTTGGTCTTGCTGTAGGCGAAACCCACCAGCAGCATAGCCACAAGATAGACGACGATGGTGACGATGATACAGATCTCACTCATATACGTTCCCCCTTTGGTGCTTTTTTCCTCTATGATAAAAGCATGGCCCGATTTTACCACAGTAAAGCGTCAAAGTGCAAGACCCCTGGGCAGATTCTTCCCCTATGACCGAAATTTCGTCCTTTGCAGCGTCCAAAACCGCTCAATATGCCAACAGGCCGTCCTCCAGAGGAGGACGGCCTGTTGGTTCGAATGAAGAAAATGATGAAAATAAAGAAGATGACAGATTATTTTGCGGCTTCGCCTTCGGGGAAGATGATTTTGTTCACGAAGAAGAAGATGATCATCGAAATGCCGCCGTTGAGTACCGTGGTGCCGATGTTGTAGATGAAATCAGGCACCAGCAGACCGGCCACAGCCACCCAGATGCAGTTGATGGAGTTGACGATGCAGGTGATGAGGCAGAAAGCCAGCAGATACCAGCCGATCTGCTTGGCGAGGTTGCCCTTGCTGCGGAAGACGAGGCTGCGCTGGATGGGGAAATTGATGCACTCGCCGATGACCATGGCCACCATGTAGGCGCAGAAGTAGGGCAGGCCGCCGTGGGCCGCGTCGTAGCCGAGGATGTTCCACTTGAAGGTCTCGCCGAACAGGGTGATGTCGATGCCCGGCCAGCCGAAGTCCACCACCGGCAGGCTTGCAAATGCCTTGGGCAGGAACTGCAGAAGCAGATATTTGAACACGGTGATGAGGTTGGACACGATGACGAACAGTCCGCCCTCCCGCACCCATTTGGCCGCGGCCGGATGCTTTGCGGCAAAGTTATTCCAGAAATTCATGGCCTTATTCCTTTCAGCTGTTTTTGAGCCGGTTTTCCATCTGGCTGTTCAGGATGAGATTCTTGACGAACTCATAGATGACCCGAAGGATGCCCACGAGCCAGAAGCCTTTCAGCTCCCAGACGAGGCCGTCCACCATGCCCATGCTCACCATGCCGTTGGTCATCTTGGCCAGCGCGCGCAGCGGCATATTATACTGGAACACGGTGTTCAGGTCGGGGGTGCCTTTTGCAAAGCTGCTGTCCAGACGGTAGCGCAGCACCTTCTGTGCCACCCAGCCCAGCGGACTGCGGCCATGGTCCATCTCGCCCAGCGTCATGTTCCGGTCGATGCGGACGACATCCTCCGGGATCGGATGGCCCAGCAGAGCCTCGAACTCGGCGTCGGTCACATAGGTGATCTGGCCGGAGACGTAGTGGAGCAGGTCGAGACCCTCGTAGGGGTCGGGAGCGTTGGACCCCCTGACGGAGACTTCCGCTTTCAGCCGGATGTCTGCGCTGGATGCACCCACGCGGAGCTGATAGCTTCCGCCTTCGACTTCCCAGCGGTCAGTCTTGACGTTCCAGTAGCGGAACGCCTTGTCGTCCAGAGCGATGCTCACCGTCCTGCTCTCGCCGGGGGCGAGGAAGACCTTTGCAAAGCCCTTCAGCTCCTGCACCGGACGGAAGATTTTTGCGTCCTGCTTTGCGACGTAGAGCTGGACGATCTCGGCACCGGCACAGCTGCCGGTGTTGGTGACGGTGAGGGTCACGCCCTTCTCATCTGCCTTCAGATCACTGTACTCGAAGGTGGTGTAGCTCAGGCCGTAGCCGAAGGGGAACGCCACCGGCACACCGGCGGTCTGATAGTACCGGTAGCCCACATACAGGCCCTCGCGGTACTCCACGTTCCGGCCCTCGCCGCCGAAGTTCGCCTTGGCGGGGGTGTCGTCGTGAGCCTGCGCCCAGGTCTGGGACAGCTTGCCGCAGGGGCAGAGCTTGCCGGTGAGGATGTCTGCGGCCGCGCCGGCGCCTGCCTGTCCGCCCAGTGCGCCGTAGACCAGTGCCCTGCACTGGCCGACCCACGGCGTCTCCACCGGCGCACCGGCGCTCAGCAGAACGACGACGTTCGGGTTGACGGCAGCCACAGCGGCCAGAAGCTGCTGCTGATTCTCGGCCAGCTTCATGTCAGAGCGGTCAAGACCTTCACTCTCCCGCAGCTCATCGAGGCCGAGGCAGAGCAGAACAGTGTCCGCCTTCTTTGCGAGGGCCACAGCCTCTTCCAGCTTCTCGGCGTCAACTGCACCCTGACGCTCGAAACCGGAGGCATAGCCCACGAAGGTGATGCCGCTGTCGTCGGCCTTGATGCTGTTCAGCAGGGTGTCCACCTGCAGGGCGTTGACGGCGCTGGAGCCTGCGCCCTGATAGCGGGGCGTCTCGGCAAAGTCGCCGATGACGGCCAGCTTCTCATTGGGCTTGAGCGGCAGGATGCCGCCCTCGTTCCTGAGCAGGACGATGCTCTCTGCGGCCGCGCGGCGGGCAAGCTTATGGTGCGCGGCAGCGTCGAAGGTGCGGGGCGCTTTTTCCACCGCAGCGTGGGTGGAGAGCACCAGTTCCAGCATCTCGTCGAGACGGGCGTCCACGTCGGCCTCAGAAATTTTGCCGTCCTGTACAGCCTTCATCAGCTCCCGGATGGAGTCGCCGCCGGGGCAGGGCATTTCGAGGGTGGAGCCGTTCTTCACGCCGAGGGCGTGGTCATTGGAGCCGCCCCAGTCGGTGACGACGGCCCCGTCGAAGCCCCAGTCCTTCCGCAGAATGTCCTGCAGCAGGTGGGCATTCTCGTTGGCGTAGGTGCCGTTGATGAGGTTGTAGGAGGTCATGATGGTCTTGGGCTTTGCCTCTTTCACCACGATCTCGAAGCCGGTCAGATACAGCTCCCGCAGGGTGCGCTCATCGAGCACCGAGTCGCTGGCCATGCGGCGCAGCTCCTGACTGTTGACCGCAAAGTGTTTGGGGCAGGCAGAGATGCCGTTTTTCTGGATGCCGCGCACATAGGCGGCGGCCATCCTGCCCGCGAGGATGGGGTCTTCCGAGAAATACTCGAAGTCACGGCCGCAGAGGGGGCTGCGCTGGATATTCAGGCCGGGACCGAGCAGGACAGCCACTTCCTGTGCGGCGGCTTCCTCGCCCAGTGCCTCGCCGACGGCTTCGCCCAGCTTCTCATCCCAGCTGCACGCAGTGGCGGAAGAGGTCGGAAAGCAGGTTGCCGGAACGCTGGGGTTGAGGCCCAGATGGTCGGCGGCACCGGCCTGCTTGCGGACACCGTTGGGGCCGTCCGAAAGGGTGATAGCCGGGATGCCCTTGCCCGGCAGAGCGCGGGTGGTAAAGACAGTCTCGCCCGAGAGCAGAGCGCATTTTTGCTCTAAGTTCAGTTTCTGGATGATGTCGGTATGCTTCATCGCATTTTCCTCATTTTATCCTGAGCAGGGCAAAGGCCCGCTGTCTGGTGCAGCGGGCCTTTGCCGTTGGTTCAGTTCAGGTGCTGCATGGAGAGAGGGTCCGGTTTAGACTTCTTCCTCTTCTTCCTTGCGCTTCTTGTAGTTCTTGATGGCGGTGTACTCCAAGCCAACGATGAGCAGCGCGACCACGACGTCAGCGCCGATCATGATGACCTTCCACTTTGCCATGCCGGGGTTCAGGTTCTCAGCCTCATAAGCGCGGCTGTTGACCACGGTGTAGAGGATGTTCTTGGCAGAGGTGCGCATTGCCTGCTTGCTGCTGTTGGTCAGAACGGTCACATTGTTGTAATCGTTGCCGGTGGTGCAGAGCATCAGGTCGCCGCCGTTGCGGACAGCCTGATCGGCGGTCATGTAGCCGTAGACACCGAAGTAGTCGGTCTCGACGAAGCCGAGGAAGCCCCACTCGCCGCGCAGGACGTTCTGCAGCAGCTCAGAGCAGCCGCCAGCCCAGCGATTGCCGATGTAGTTGAAGGAAGACATGACAGCGTGGCAGTCAGCATCCTTGACAGACATCTCGAAGGGCTTGAGGTAGATCTCGCGGATAGCCTGCTCGTTGGACCAGGTAGCCGCCATGCAGTTACGGTTGCCTTCCTGATCGTTCAGGGCGAAGTGCTTCATGTAAGCGTAGACGCCGTGCTCCTGTGCGCCTGCGATGGCGTTTGCGGCCATAGCACCGGACAGGACACCGTCCTCAGAGTAGTACTCGAAGTTACGGCCGGAGAATGCGGTGCGGTGGATGTTCATGGCCGGGCCATACCAGCCGGAAGTGTTCATCTCATTGGCCATCTTGCCGATGCTGTCGCCGAAATCGTGGGCCAGATCCTTGCTCCAGGTCATACCGATGAGGGTAGCAGCCGGGAAACCGACAGAACCGACGCCGGTGAAGTTGTTGTTGATGGATGCAGGGCCGTCACAGTCGTTGGTGCGCACCTTGCCGATGCTGTCCACGGCTGCGGTCTGATAGCCGCCGAAGCCGATGGTCTGCTGCAGGTCGTCGATGCTCATCTCATCCAGCAGGTCATCCCACTTGGAATCGTTGTAGTCCACGCCGCGCAGGTCAGCCAGCTTGAGGCCGTTCTTTGCGCCGGTGGTGATGTCCTCTGCGTTGGGGTCCTCGTCCTTCTCGTAGCCGGACTCGGTGTAGGTGAAGCAGTTCTCGAAGCCAGCCTTGACCTCATCGCTCATCTCATAGGTAGCCGGAGCGGCAATGGCCTCGTCGTAGTTTGCAAAACCGTCTGCACGGGACAGATAGGTGATCTCGCCTTCGGCGAAATCGAACTGGTTGATCGCCACGACCTCGTCGCTCTCGCGCTTGTTGGACTCGTTGTAAACGATGTCGGAGGCGACGGTGTAGGTCTTGGAATCCAGAACATTGTGGGAGTCAGAGTTGGTGCTGATGATGTAATCGCCAGCCTCCAGCACATAGCAGCCGTTGTTCTTATAATCGTAGGAAGCCAGATCCTCGACCGGGATGGTGAAGTCGATGGTCTCGCTCTCGCCGGGGGCAAGCTCGCTGGTCTTGGCGAAGTCCAGCAGGTTTGCGGAAGCCTTCTCAATGCCGCCGTTGGTGTACGGAGGATCATTATAGATCTCCACGACATCCTTGCCGGCAGCAGAGCCGGTATTGGTGACGGTGACAGAGAACTTCAGGCTGCTGCCGTCGCTGGTGATGTCGCTCATCTTCTGGGTGAAGGTGGTGTAGCTCAGGCCGTAGCCAAAGGGATAGACAACTTCCTTGTCGTAGTCGATGAGGCCCTCATCGGCGGCAGTCTCATAGAACTTGTAGCCGACATAGATGCCCTCAACGTAGTTGACGAAGGAGGGAGTGGTACCTTCGGGGTCAAAGCCACTGGCGTTGGAATTGAACTCGGAAGCGTTGGTGTACTTGAAGTCGCCGAAGTTGTTCCACCACGGAGAAGCGGTCAGGTCAGCAACATAGGTGTCAGCGGTACGGCCGGAAGGGTTGACCTCACCGGCGACCACGCGGCCAAAGCCCTCAAAGCCGGACTGGCCGGTGCCGGGGCAGAGCAGGACGCCCTTGATCTGGGGGTAATCCTTGACCCAGTCCATCTCGAAAGCGTTTGCGCCGTTGTAAACGACGACGACCTTGTCGAAGTTGGAAGTGACGAGGTCGATGAGCTCTTCCTCGCGGTTGGACAGCTGCAGGAAGTGGTCGCCCTTATCCCAGTCATTGCCCTCGTTCAGGCTGTCATCGTAAGTGCCGTTGTAGTAGCCGGCACCCTTTTCACTGCCGCGATACTCAGCCACACGGCGGATCCAGCTGCCGTCCACGACAGCAGACATATCGGTGGGAAGGTCTGCGCCCTCACCGCCGACGCGGGTGATGACGACCATGGCGGTGTCAGAGTATGCCTTGGCGTTTTCCATCATCTCGTCGGTGTACAGGCTGACATTCGGCTCGGGCAGAGTCCAGTCCTGCTTGGACATACCAACGGTGGGGCGGGTGGAGCAGTAATCGGTGTAGAACTTGCTCAGCTCGTCGTTGGTCTCGATGCCTGCATCATGCAGACCGGTGAGCAGGTCGGTGACAGGGTAAGCGTCGTTCAGAGCGCCGGAACCGGTGCCGCCGTAGCAGGGACTGGTGGAAGCCCAGCCGAAGACGTTCAGCTTGGAGCCGGAAGCCACAGGCAGGATGTTGTCGTCATTCTGAGCCAGAACGATGCCTTCCTGGGTGATCTCATTGACCAGCTCGGTGGCCTCTGCGGAAGTCTCCTCACTGATGGAACCTTCGCCGGAGACCAGATCCAGCATGGTGGACATGGGGCCGGTGCAGATGAGGTTGACGACAATCGCCAGCGCCAGCAGAATGGCGAGGCCGGACTGCGCACGAATCATCTTCTTTTTCGCTTTGGGCATCTTCCGCACCGCGAACATCACGAGGAGCGCGAGTACGAGGACGACACCGAATGCAATCAGATAGTTCTGAATGTTCGAAACTACCTGCATTACATCATCCATATTGATGGACAACATAATTTTCTTCCTCCTTATTCTGAATCCATATTTTCCGGGTACAGCTCCCGGAGCATTGCCACTATTATAAATGGATTCAAAGAAAATTCACAAACATCTTCACAATCTGTCATTTTGGAGGCATATTTTGCAGAAGTTTCAATTTGGTTTCAAATTTTATTGTGCTAATCCACAATTTCGAGAGCGGTTTTATTGTGCAGAATAACAAAACGTCTCTGTCATCGCTGTGCGATGACAGAGACGTTTCTCACGATGGGACAGGCAGCAGGATCCGCAGGGTGAACCAGCCGTCGGCCCAATGAAGAGTCATGGTGCCGTCGTGGTGCTGGGCGGCCGCCTGCACACCCTGCAGGTCGTAGCCGCCGTGGGCGTTGTGGACGGGCAGACCGTCCGCGCCCATCTCCACGGGCTGGGCGCAGTAGTTCTCGAAGCGGAGCATCACGCAGCCGCTCTGGTTATAGATGGCCACCCGCAGCAGACGCTTTTCAGGGTCAGGCTCGGCCAGCACGCTCTCGATGGCGTTGTCCAGCGGCGCACCCACGAGGGTACACAGCTCCCGCGTGCTCAAAAAGCCCAGTTGGCTGCCGTCGGCCACGCTGGTCATGTTGATGCCGCGCTGCTGGCAGTCCATGCTTTTGGCGGTCAATAGGGTATCCAATACCGGGTTGCCAGTCTTGTTCTCGGCTTCATACTGCCGGATGCCGCTCTCCATCCGGGCCAGAGCCGCGTCCTGCTTGGCCCGGTCGCGCTCGGCACGGATGTCCGCGATCTGGATCTTCAGCTCGTGATAGCGGCTGTTGATGAGCCGGATGCCCTCCTTGCTCCGCTTGTACTGCTCGTACTGGCGGTGGAGCACCTCGTCCATGGCGGCAAGCTCGCTGTGGAGCGCCGCCTCCCGCAGCTGTTCGTGCTGGACCGTCAGGATGAGCACGCCGCAGAAATCCACCAGCGTACGGATGCAATAGACGCTCATGTCCACCTCGCGGTCACCGAGAAAGAGCAGATTGCTCACCGCAAAGGCCATCACCGCCATGACGACGGCCACGAGGCCCGCTTTTCCGCTGATGACGATATGGCCCTTGGGACTTTTGTGCTTATGCTCCAGCACCCAGATGCAGCCGAAAACGCTGCCGTAGACCGCCACCAGAAGCAGCAGTGACAGGCCGTCGGCCCCGCTGCGCTGAGGCCAGAGGAAGCAGTGCAGCTGCCACTCGGCGCTGGCCGCCAGCTCTGCCAGAACGAAGGCCCGGGCGCAGACATAGCCCGCTTCCAGCAGGGAGATGGTGCGGGTGACCCAGAGGTATAAATACTGTATCCCCACAGCTGCCGCCATGCAGGGGATCCACCACGCCAGCGGGACGCTGCCCGTGGCCTGCAAAAAAGCACTCAGGGCCAGCGCCCATGCCGCACTGGCAGCGATGGTGGCCGTTTTGCCGAAGCGGATGCCCAGCGGCAGGGCGTAGATGCCCACGGCCAGACACTCGGCCAGCGCCGTATACAGGCGCGGGATGCTGGGCAGTGCCGTCATGCACCCTCACCCCCGATGTGGTCGGCCAGCGCCGCGAGGAAGGCTTTCCGCCGGGGGCGGCTGACCTGCAATTCGTAGGGTCCCACCTGCACCATCCCCTGCTGCACGCTCTTCACCTGTGCCAGATTGACAAGGTAGCCGCTGTTGCAGCGGGCAAAGGGCCGCTCGGCCAGCTTTTCCTCAAAGGCTTTCAGGGTGCCTGCCGCCACGAAATCGCCCTCTTCAGTATAAAAATGGACGCGGTGTCCCTCGCTTTCCAGATAATAGATGAGGGACGAATCCAGCCGCCGCATCCCGCCCTCCACCGGCAGGGCCAGATAATGCCGTGCGCGGCGGCGCAGCTGTTCTTCGGCCTTGCGCAGCTGCTGCGAAAACGCAAAATAAGGCACCGGCTTGAGCACATAGTCCAGCGCGCCCACCGCGTACCCGCCGATGGCATACTGTGCCATATTCGTGATAAAAACGATGATGACGTCCTTGTCCAGCTCCCGCACTCGCCGGGCCGTCTCCATGCCGTCCAGATGCTTCATCTCCACGTCCAGAAACAGGATGTCGTACACCGGGCGGTAATCATCCAGCAGTTCCATGCCGTCGGCGAACTCCGTCACCGCGAACTCGGTGCCGTACTGCCGGGTGTGCCGCTGCACATAGCCCTGCAGCTGCGCCCGCACCTCTGCCTCGTCCTCGACCAGAGCAATGCGTATCATTGCCGCGCCTCCTTTTTTCCGCTATTTCTCTGGTTTTTATTGTAACACGAAATAGGGCGTGTGGCAAATAGGAGAATAAAACAGCAGCCCCGCTTCATCTGCCGCGAGGCTGCTGTTCTGTGATTGGAAAATTTCAGGCTCAGTTCGTCTTGACAGCCACAAGGATACGGATCTTCCTGCCGCCGGAGCAGCCGAAGTTGTCGTACCAGCCGATGAGCTTATAATCCTCGGTGTTGATCTTGGGCAGCGAGGTGGCGAAATACTGGCCGTTCGACCACAGATACACTTGCATATCGTCGGCAGTCTCATAGCGCTTATCGCCGCTCATGACCGAAGCTGCGCCCAGCTTATCGACGACTACCGGCGAGAGCTGGAGCATCCGGTTGATGGCCTTGCCGTCAGCAGAACGACCGATGGCGATGCCGCCTGCGATAACGGGGTACTTGGTGGCGGTGCTGTAGGCCACCTGCTTGCCGCCGGAGTAGCAGACGTAGGTCGCACCCTCGCCCAGATAGTTGAGGAAGTCGCCCAGCGTACCGCCCACGCTGTCGCCGGTGCGGCGGAGCACATAGCTGAACAGCTGGTCCGTCTTGCCGGTAAGGGTGTTCCAGGTAGAGCTGACGACACTGCCGTCGATGAGGCCGTAGAGCACATCGCTGGTGCTGGGGACAAGGATGTTCTTCACATCCTGGAAGGTCTCCTCATCGGTCTTGTCTACCTTGGTGGTGGTCGCAGCGGGGAGGCCTGCGGCCTCTCTTGCGGCGTCCTGTGCCTTGTCGCTGATCTTTTTGTCGATCTTCTTGGCGGCTTCGTCCGTCAGGCGGCGGACAGAATCCAGCGCAGCGTACTCCCACAGGTCACCGGTCACATCGTCGAGGATGACCCGGTCGATCTGGCCCGCAGAATTGGTGGTGTAGTAGCGGATGTCGCTTTCGCTCAGAGTTACCCCCGATAGGCGGCTGGGGCGAACTGCCCCAGCCACACCCTCCGACGTCGTATCAATGATCTGCACGTTGTCTGCAAACGGGGTGTCGCCCAGCGCGGTGCCGTCGGCGCTGACGCTGCCGCTGGTCGAGCGGGGCGAGATGGACCGGACGCTTTCGCCGTCACCGTCCACGCTGATCTCCACCAGCTTGCCGGCCGGGAAATTGAGCTTATTGTTTACGTTGACGGTGCGGGCCGTGCCATCGGTACACATGACCGAGACAGCCTGCTGCACCTCAGCGCTGTTCGTCTCCACGAGGGTGCGGGATGAGGACTGGACCACGCCGTAGAACACAGCGTCTGCCGCGTCGCCGGTGAGGACGGAGACAGCTGCATCGTTCATGCCCAGCAGCAGAGTGACCACCTGACCCACGCCGCCGCCGGACAGGGAGGACAGCTGGTAGGCCACAGAGGGCGAAGCGATGGTGTAGGTGACGCCGGCCACGGTCACAGAGGTCGGAGCGCTGGCCGAGGGCGAGACAGCCGTCACGCGGCCTGCGGCACGCTTATTGTAAATCCACACGGTACGGGCGCTCTCATTATAATAGTAGACATCATAAGGCGAGAGGGCCGCAGAGGTGGTGACTTCGTCGTTGCGGTAGATGGCCGCCGGGGCGAAGGGCAGAACTGTGGAAACATCAGCCACGAAGGGACCCTTGACGTTGTCCAGCAGGACGGAGGAGATGTCCACCTGGCCGTTGCTCACGGCAAAGCCCAGGGTGGAAGCGTAGACCTGACCGCTGCCGTTCATGGCAGTGAGGGCGTTGTAGAAGAGCATGGTACCCTGCTCGAGGGTGAGAGTCTCGCCCTGACGGGCATTGATCTCATTGCGCAGGCCCAATGCGCTGGCCTTGCTGAGCTGAGCTGTGGGGAAGGTACCGCCCAGCTTTGCCACATCATAGCCCAGCAGGCGCAGCGCCATGGTGCAGGCTTCTTCCAGCGTGACGGTGTTGTCCGGGCGGAAGCTGCCGTCAGAGTAGCCGGTCATCCAGCCGTTCTGGACGGCAGTGCGGATGTAGACCGCATAGGGAGAGTCGCTGTCCACGTCGCTGTAGAGGCGGCCGGTGCGGCCCTGTGCCGTGGTGGTATCGCGGTAAGCAGAGAATGCGGTGAGGAGGCGGGCCGCCTGCCCACGAGTGAGGGGCGCACCCAGAGAGCCGGCCTGCTCGGCGGTCAGACCGCCCAGTGCCGTCGCCGTCTGGACTGCCGCGTTGGAGCCGACCGCAGAAGCGGGCAGCACCAGCATGGAAACAGCCACGCAGACAGCCAGCAGGAATGCGAGGAATCGTTTTTTCATGGTAAACTCCTTATAAGTGTATAAACCTCTCAGTCTCGCATTCGCTCGACAGCTCCCCTACCGAGGGGAGCCTCTGGCGAAGAGAGAAGGCTTTCCGGAATGCCAAGGCCTCTCCTCGATAGGAGAGGTGGCAGCGCGTCAGCGCTGACGGAGAGGTTAATCATACCTCAACGCTTCGATGGGGTTCAGGCGGGCGGCACGGCGGGCAGGCAGGAAGCCGAACAGGACGCCGATGCCGCAGGAGATGCCCACGGCGATGGCCGCCGCGTCCGCCGAGGGGGTGACGTTCAGGGTGATGTCCGTCAGGACGAACGGAAGGATCTGGTTGATGATGGCCGAGACGATGTAGCCCAGCACGATGCCGAAGCAGCCGCCCAGCGCCGACGTGACGCCGGCCTCCACGACGAACTGGGTCAGGATGGTGCTCTCCTGTGCGCCCAGTGCCTTGCGGATACCGATCTCACGGGTGCGCTCGGTGACAGACACCAGCATGATGTTCATGATGCCGATGCCGCCGACCAGCAGCGAGATGCCTGCAATGGCCGTCAGGACGCCCACCATGACGTTGATCATGGAGGACATCTGCTTCATGGCTGCGCTCAGGCTCTGGACGTAGACATAGTCGTCCTTGCTGACCAGCTTCTTGATGCTTTTTTGCATATACTCCTGCGCTGCATCCGAGTGGTCTGCATCCTGCAGCACGACGTAATACTCGCTGACACTGCTGGTGTTGTTGACGCTCATCAGGGTGGTATAGGGAACGAGAACAACGTCGTCGTTGCCGCCCTCGTACTGAGAGGCGGGTTTGGAGCGGCCTTCCAGCACGCCCACGATGCGGTACTCGCTGGCACCTACCTTGAGGGTGCTGCCGAGGCCGTTGCCGCCGAAGATCTTGCGGTCCACATAGTCGCCGATGACACAGATATTCTTGTTGTCTATCAAATCGGTGTACTGGATGCCCCGTCCCTTGGCCACCTTATAGTTGTTGATGGTCGTGTAATCTTCGTTGACGCCGCTGATGTAGGTGCGGCGGTACTTCTCACCCGCCACCCGCAGCGTGTCGCCGCCGGCGCTGGCGATGGGCGAAAGGCCCCGATAATACTCCGGCTTCTGGTTGATGATGTTATACACATCGCTGACCTCCACCGTGCGGGTGCTGGCGGTCATGATGTTGACCGCCAGAATATCGCTGCCCATGTCGGAGTAGAAGTCCTGCATCATGTGGGTCATGCCATTGCCGAGGCCGACGATGACGATGACGGCCATGACGCCGATGATGATGCCCAGCATGGTGAGGAAGGTGCGGACTTTGTTGCTCCACACGTTCTGGATGGCCTGCTTGAAGGTCTCCTTTATCATGCGTTCGCTCCCTCCTCTCCGGCTTTCGGGGCCGACATCATGAGGTTCGGCTGCACGACCGCCTCGGGTGCGTGAGCGTCGCCGTCGTAGACGACGCGGCCATCTTCGAGGCGGATGATTCGCTCAGCCTGCACGGCGATGGAGTTGTCGTGGGTGATGAGGACCACGGTGTGGCCCTGTTTGTGCAATTCCTGAAGCATCCCCAGCACCTCCCGGCCGGTGTGGGAGTCCAGCGCACCCGTCGGCTCGTCGGCCAGAATGATGGGCGGGTTGCGGACAAGGGCGCGGGCGATGGACACGCGCTGCTGCTGGCCGCCGGAGAGCTGGTTGGGCTTGTTCCGGAGCTTGCTGCCCAGACCCACCTGTTCCAGCGCTGCGATGGCGCGGCTGCGGCGCTCGCTGCCGCCTACGCCCGCGTAGATGAGGGGGACTTCCACATTTTCCAGCAGGGTCAGCTTGGGCAGCAGGTTGTACTGCTGGAAGATGAAGCCCAGCTTCTCGTTCCGGATGGCCGCCAGCTCACGGCGGTTCATCTTGCCGACGTCGCTGCCGTCCAGCAGATATCGGCCATGGGTGGGTACATCCAGACAGCCGATGATGTTCATGCAGGTGGATTTGCCGGAGCCAGACTGGCCCACGATGGCCACGAACTCGCCCCGCTCTATCTTCATGGAGATGTGGTCTGCCGCTTTGACGAGGGTGTCACCCATCTGATAGTACTTGCAGACCTCGTCAAACTCGATCAGGGCGCTCATTCGTCGCCTCCTTCGGCAGACACCATCATGGTGCTGTAGAAGTCGGTCGCGCTGACGCTGGAGTTGTCGTAAGCGATGGTATCGCCCTCCTGCAGGCCGCTCTTCACTTCGATGTAATCGTCATCGCTGATGCCGGTGGTCACCTTGACGTAGACGTAGCCGTCGGGAGCGGTCATGGAAGTCTCAGCATTGGCAGCACTGGGCGAATCCTTGGTCACCAGCACATAGCTACCCCGGACGAGGGCGGCGTTGGGCAGGGCCAGAACATTCTTGACGCTGGCGGTAGTGATCTTCGCAGTAGCGTTCATTCCGGGCAGCAGCTCGCCCATATCGTCGATCCGGACGGTAACAGGGTAGCTGGTGGAGCCGTTGGCAGTAGTGCCTGCCACGAGGATGCTGCTGATGACGCCCTTATAAGTCTCACCCGGGACGGCGTCGGCGGTGATCTCCACCTCCTGGCCAACCTCAAGGGAGCGGATCTTCAGCTCGTCCACGTTGAGCTTCATTTCCAGATAGCTCATATCGTAGATGGTGCAGAGGTTCTGCATGGCGGTGTCGTTGGCGCTGAGCTTATCACCCGCCTTGACCTTTTTGTCCACGATGGTGCCGCTGATGGGCGCATCAATGGTGTAGTGGCTGATGTTCCGCTCTGCGGAAGACATCCGCAGCTCGGCGGAGCGGAGATTGTCGGCGGCGTTCTGAGCCTGCTTGTCCAGATCCTTTCCGGTAATGCGGAGGATGACGTCATCTTGACGGACGGTGCTGCCCTCCTTGACGCAGAGTTCAGACACGGTACCAGAGGCAGCTGCCACGACAGTCTCCTCACGCTGGTAAGTAAAGTGTGCCGAGTTGAGGGAGCTGACACCGTTCACCTGCGCCACTGCGGCCTGCGCGGTGGTCAGGCTGCCTGCGTTAGGAACAGCGATGGTGACGGTGCAGGTCATGAGGCTGGCGTCACCGGAGGGGTCTGCGCCCGACACCGAGCGGATGGTGCCGTTCAGCACCTCAAAGGTGGTGTCCGGCATGACCTGCGCGGCCTGACCGACAGCGAAGCTCTGGGCCTCGGCGGCGGGGAAATCCACAGCCAGCAGCATCACCGAGGTGTCGCGGACGGTGGCGACGGTCTGCCCGGCCTGCACTGCATCGCCTGCGGCCACAGCAAAGGAGCTGACCTCGCCGCCGATCTTCGTGCGGACGTTCCGGGCGTCGGCGGCATCATCGTAGCTGCGCTGGGCCTGAGACACCGAAAGCTGTGCGCTCTCGAGGTCGCCCTCCACATCCGAGCTGTCGATGACGTAGAGGACATCGCCCTTCTGGATGGTGTCGCCCAGCTCGAAGTCGGCGGTGAGCACCGTGCCAGTGACGAGGGACTTGACGGTGTAGGAATCGGCGGCATTGATGGTTCCGCTGCCGTCGTAGACGTTCACGATGTCGCGGCGTCCCAGCTTCTCCTGCGTGTAGGCAAGGTCTGCCGACGCACTGCGGCTCTTGCGGGGGATGACTACCACCGCCAGCACTGCCACGGCCACGACCGCCGCAATGCAGCGCTTTTTGTGGGTCTTGATAAAGTGGAACACCTTATTTTCTCCGCCGGTATTCTCCTGCGGAGAGGCGTCCTGTGTCTTCTTGTTGAAACCTAGCATGAAAAGCCTGACCTCCTGTGATGTTTTCCTGTAGATCTGTGAAAAGGAAGAATGCCTTCTTCCTGCGTTCATCGCTCTGCGCCCTTCCCTCTGCACCCTCAAAAATCATCCCACCTGTGAGATACTGCACGGATCAGCTGCGCAAATCAATGTCATGATACCATCTTATAAAACGGACTACAAGAAATTTTTCCTGCACGATTTGCAACTTTTTTGAAAATTTTTCCATTATCCCCGTTCTGTTTTTCTGCATCCTGAAAACCGTCTCCGAAAGCTCTTTGTTCGTTGATGCAAATGTCTTAATTGATATTCGCTCATTTACGCGCTATCATTATACTATATCCAACCATAAATATAAGACGCGGATTTTTACCGATTGCAACTTAATTTGCAAAAACGCAGAATCCATTAACAAAATCAGAGGAATTATCATGTCGGAAAAACGAGACTTGCGGGTACAGAAGACTTACAACGCTTTATTCGAGGCTTTTCAGGAGATTCTGAATTTATATCATTGCGCTCAAGAAAACCAAGGCTGCCAACCCATAATTTTCTTTGTCAAGAGAGCTGGCACCGTCCAGCCCTCTCTCTTTTTGCTAAAGTTTCCGTCTGTGCAACAACACGAAGGATTTCCGGGTATTGCGCATCGGCACCAGCATCCGGGTGAACAAGTAGAGTTTCGACAAGCCCCGTCTGGAACTGGCAGAGAAGATCGAGGCAAATTTCTATTCCCAAGACCTGACCCCGGCAGCACCGCAGCCCCGGCAAAACGAAAAGCCGGCGGCAACAAAAATCTCCGGTAAGGAGATCCTTGAAGCCATCCGGCTGATGGATGC
>OGGL01000277.1_pt1 | contig 19289 bp, 12 predicted proteins | sample 1571221 | NCBI WGS metagenome assembly OGGL01 (sample SAMEA2582062, study PRJEB24529) | metagenome | biome: Human gut stool | place: China | collected 2011
CCCGATGGTGAAGTATCAAGCCATGTTCTCACCGCCTATCGTTGGCAGACCATTGACCTTAATGAGCAGCACGATTGTACCAGTCAGCTCGGTGTACAGTTTGTCGTATTCTGTACCTGCCGCAAAGTCGTCCGTGAGTTCGTACTTGGCAAATACCGCTTGAATTGCCTTGTTGTTCAGCAAAATTAGTGCTAACCTTTCGGGAAGCGGACTTGGCAGTTCCTTCTCAAACTCCTGCTCCAGTACGGAAACAAGGGTATCATACTTTGAGAAGTGTAGGTCGTGGTACAGCACCTCGCTTGCCATCGTCTCTGCTTCGGGATGTGAGAAACCTTGCGCCACGGCATCGCAGTAAGCCGTCAATGCCTCGTCTGCGCGAGCGGTTATAAACGCATTGTCATTCTCTCTCTCAGGGAAATGCTCTCCGAGATACGCTTCCAACTTCAGATGGAAGTAGGAAAGTTCTTTCTTTGTCGTTGTCATAAATTCAAAATATTAGGGTTATATACATTATTTTTTGGAAATGCCTAATGCCGTATTGAAAGTACCCAACTTGTCAGCCAGCTCATCCATATCGTGTTCTATCTTCTTATTGGTAATACGGGCATAGATTTGCGTTGTCTTGATGTTGGTGTGTCCTAACATCTTACTTACGGATTCGATGGGAACTCCCTTGGATAGGGACATCGTGGCAAATGTGTGCCGGGCGAGGTGGAATGTCAGGTTCTTCTTGATACCGCAAATATCGGCAATTTCTTTCAGATAACTGTTCAGTTTTTGATTCGTCAGCATGGGGAAAAGTTTGCCGTCACGATAGGTCTTGCCACTATATTTTGCAATGATGCTCTTGGGTATATCGAGTAAAAGAACGTTGGTCTCCACGCTCGTCTTCTGCCGCTTGGTCATTATCCACTGCTTGCCGTTGAGCGTGACGATGTTTTCCGGAGCGAGGTTGTACACGTCTATGTACGCAAGTCCCGTAAAGCACGAGAACACGAACACGTCCCTTACAAGTTCCAAACGACCGATGCCGAAATCTTTGTTGGCAATTTTAAGGATTTCCTCGTCTGTGAGGAATCCACGATTGACCGGTTCCATGTGAAAACGGATGTTGAGGAACGGATCATGGTGCAGGACACCAAGTTTCCTGCCCAGAATGGTAATCGTCTTGAAGGTTTTCATCATCCTCGTAGCGGTGTTGGGATTCTGCCCGACAACCGTTCGGAGATAAATGTCGAAGTCGTGTATCACGATATAGCCGAGTTCGGACAGGCGGATGTCAGACCGACCGTATTTATCACGAAGGAAATTTGAGAAGTGTTTCTTGCAGACGTTGTATTTCTGTAAGGTTGCAGCTTCGACCGACACGCCTACCTGCCGTGCAACGTCACTGTTGTGCTTGTTGAAGAGGCTCATTAGGGTGTCCACATCCTCCTTCTTACCAAGATACTCCGACTTGATACGCTCCAAGGACACCTCGTCCGTCATCTCGACTTTCTTGAAGATGGTCTGGAGTCCGCTCTGAATGTTGTCAAGTTCGAGGTTGGTGGAAAGTGCTTCAGTTGTCCTTCCCTTCAACCGTTCCTTCTCCCTGTCCCATTGGGACTGTTGGACAGCAATGCCCGTCGAGCCGATGGAAAGGCGTTCGTTGTTGAGATAGATTCTCAGCATGACGGGGGTCTTACCCTCCTTGTTCACATAATTGCTTCTGAGATAGAAGACTGCTCTGAAAATAGCTTTCATACATTTTACTGCTTTTAGTTGTAACCTGAACAGAAGTCTTGTCCTAACACCCGCCATCTGTAGCCGTGGCTTGTCGGACACATTGTTGCCCGAAGTAGTGTATGGTAACAAAAACACCTCTGTAATCACGCTGCAAAGTTCAACATATTTGTTTGAATAGCAATAATTTACGCATACTCCTTATGTACTCTGTATGTACTCTTGGCTACATTTTTATTTTGCCTTGAAAATGTGTAGCCTGATTGTAGCCTTTTTAGAGCATTTTGGGAGTTTCTGCCCCCTCCGTGCATACTCTGAAAATTAGGATGGGTATAAAAGAAAAGTATCATAACTACTTGTAGCTATGATACTTACGTTTTTCTTAGGTTTCTCTCTGATATTCATTTCAGAGTACCTAAAGCGGAGAGAGAGGCTTTTGAACTTTTGGATACATCAATCTGTAAAATGGAAGAAACGGCATGAATACGAACTATAAACAAAGAACAATGACTAGCACGGACAATCATCGCAGTTACTTTGATTGGGGGAGTGATATGCAGATTATCCGAAAAGGAAACGGAGACATTGCTATGACGGAGGGAGAGCTTGTGAGGTTCTTCGGTGTAGCATGGAGGAAACTCAACCATAGGCTGCAAACGATAATAAAAACCTCCGACCTGTATCCCGATGAGAGGGTTGCAGGTGAGGAGGAAGTCATAATCAACGGACAACTCAAAGGTTATGCACCGCTCTATCCGCTTCCTGTCATCATCGTCTTGTCCTTTCTGTTGGACAGCACAGAAGCGCATTTGTTCAGGAAGTATCTCTGTGAGAGGTTGCAGAAACCTGCATCCGTGATAAACCCGATATTTTTGCTCGGTAACACGAATAACTAATGATTATTTCTTATCTTTCCTTTTTCTTTCACTGATTATATCTTACTACATAACTACAATAAAGGATAAAGCGGTGAAAGAAAAAGGATTAACGTGTAGTAAAGTACTCGAAATAATGGTACTACGCAGTAACTACATCTGCCTTTCTTCTTTCACCGCTTTATTACGGTTAAAAAGAAAATCACATGATATTTGTTATTTGCTTGGCAATCCTTTGAAGTACGCTTTCATTGCTTACAAGCACAGATGCCGTGCCTGTCATTCCGCTAACGAGTTTATACTTGCAATCTGTTACATTTACCTGTACCGTGAACACGCTGCCATCCTCCGTTTGTAGGGGAGTATGCGAAGTGGCTGTTATTAAACCATTGGCAACTCCGTAGGTTTCTGCATCGTAACCCTCGATTTCGATGTTTACCATCATTTCTCTCCTTATTGTATGCACGTATTTATAGGGAACGGCTATCGTGCCTTGATAGGCACTTGTCATATGTACCTTTGCACTGATGGTTTCGGGATAAGGTATAAAATATGCGCCTATCAGTAGTCCCAATATCACAATGGTGATAATCGTGATACCATAACGGACAATCCTTGACGGTATCTCGCCAATGATATGTCTTACTTTCTCGCTGCGAAGTTCTATCTTGTTGTCTACCATAATCTTCCTTTCTGTTGTTAGTTGCCCAATTCCAATTGATTCTTTACAAGGTTATAGTATGCACCCCGCTTTGCCGTGAGTGCTTCGTGGTTGCCAATTTCCACAACTTTGCCTTTATCCAATACCACTATTTGGTCAGCATTCTTCACCGTGCTTAGTCGGTGCGCCACGATAACCACCGTCTTGCCTTTATAGAACTCATCCAGATGCTCCACAATCATGCGCTCGTTATTGGCATCGAGCGAGTTGGTAGCTTCATCAAGGAAAATATAATCGGGGTTCTTGTACACAGCTCTTGCTATCAAGATACGCTGTTTCTGTCCTTGACTCAAGCCAACGCCATCGCGACCGATCTTAGTGTTGTATTTTAAGGGAAGTCCCATTACATAGTCATGAATACAAGCTATTTCGGCTGCTCTTTGCAACCGCTCCTTGTCAATCTCTCCATCATCAACGGCAATGTTGCGAGCTATCGATTCAGAGAATATCACGCCGTCCTGCATAACCACGCCACATTGTCTGCGCCACCATTTCTTATTGAGTGTGTTCACATCTGTTCCACCAATAGTTATTTGACCTCCCAATACGGGATAATAGCCCAGCATCAGTTTGATGAGGGTGGTTTTTCCGCTACCCGACGCTCCAACAATGGCTGTTACTTTGCCTTTGGGGATAGTGAGGCTAACATCATCTATGATAGTTTTCAAGGCGTGATTATAATAGAAAGATGCCCTTTTTACTATAGAGGAAGTCCTTTACTTTTCATAAGAGATACTATTGAGTGTGCACTTTCGTAAAAACACGATTTACTTTGTTCTCCTACACCGCCATGCAATATCCCAAGGAGTTTATCACCTACAAAGCAGGGGCTGCCGCTTCGTCCTTTCTCTAATGCATTTTGCATTTCACATCCGAAGAAATTGCCCTCAACACAAGAAACAATCCCATAATTAACAATGCAGTCATAGGACTCTTTTGAGGTTCGTAAAATACTAGATGTGTCACTTTCTACAAAATGTTTGAAACTAATACTATCAAATTCCATTCCTGTAGAAGGAGTTGTATCTGATATTGTTAGTCCACAGCAATTGACATCTAACTTTATAACAGCCACATCGTGTCCCTGCTCTTTTTCTGTTTTGTAACTAACGTCTAGAAAGACCATGTGATTACTTTTTAGATTGTAGAGTCTTTTACCAAAGAATACCTCAAATGATACTGCATTCTCAGCGACATGTCCTGCAGTTATTATATAGCCATCACAAACCACGCCACATCCATCGCAGAAGCCACCATCAGCATTGTATGCAGCAACATAACATGTGCATTTATATAACTTATTGTTTAGCATTTTTTGTACATATTAGGTAAAACAGTATTAAGCGGAGCTGATATCTTATCAGTTGTGTACAGCACATACAAATGATGCATCGTTCTTGTCATTGCCACATACAAGGATTTTCTTTGTTCTTCAGTCACAGCACCTTCAAACTTTGGAATAATTACTACATCAAACTGCAAACCCTTTGCACTGTGATATGTCAACACTTTTGGTAAAGTGTTAGTGAAGTGAAGATTTCCTTGACCATGTCTGTCATCAGCCGCGGTTTTGCATTTGAATTCCAAATTTATGCCATGTTTAGTCAATGCCTTGCTTATTTCAAGAACGAGATTATTGCTGTACAACAGAATGCCAATAGATTTACCCTTATATTGCTCTATGATTTTTCCCATTGCCTCTGTTTGCTCTTCATCAGAATTATAATGTATAAAATGCGGGAAATCAGGTTCGTTGTTCATATACACCTTCTCCTGATAGGGCATTACATTAACGCCTACATACTTTTGGGTAATTTGAGCAACATTTTTCGGTAGGCGATAGTTGTTGTACAACTTCAGTTCTTTAAGTCCTGTTAATTTTGAAATTGCCTCGATAGACAGCGTTTTTTTTCCAAAACGAGTATATATGGACTGAGCAGAGTCGCCAAAGAACAAATAATGTTTCTTCGCAGCACTGATAAACTCATTAATTTCTTCCAATTCGAAGTCTTGAATCTCATCAACAATGATATAGTCTGCCGCAGGCATACCTTTCCACTTCCACTGATGATGGTAGTAGAATTGATATGACTGAGAAGTATACCCTACCCCCATAAAGCCGGTCAATGATTTTGTAAGTGCAATCAGAATAACCGAATAGCCCATATTTGCAATTTGAGCAGCCTTATGCATTGCAATGACAGATTTACCGCTACCAGCACATCCCGACACCAACATTGAGCTATTGATAGTATGGTCAATAAGGTCAAGCTGGTCATCATCCAGAGACTCCTCTTCAACATGCCAGTTTGTATTGCATCCTTTTAATCTTTGAGCGAGAGTTGTTGGTGTGGTAATTGATTCATCTGTGTCATGTTCAACTTCATCATCAATGGCATTTAATGCTGCTTGTGCAGGAGTGTTGGCGAGACTTTTTTCAGATTCCAGCTCCGCTATTCTATGTCTCAGAGCTTCTAACTCACTGAGTTTAACTCCAAGTTGCCCGGACAATTTATCAGCACGGTCCTTCTCCGTTTTCGCAGAGGCATTCAACTTTTCAAGTTCGGCTTTTTGCTCTGCAATCTGCTTATTTTTTTTATCTATAAGTTCTTGCTTTTGGTCTCTTTCTTGAATAGCTTTTTCATACTCGCTCCTGACTTGTTCTATTTCCTCTTGGTCATAGTTGTCTGACGAAAAAGCATCCAACCCCGAAAGAAAGTGTGTACTAATATCAGACAATAGTTTATTTGTCTTCAAGAAATCAAAGTATCCCTCAAAGAATGCTGCACAAAAGTTTGCCTGGCTTTCCAACGACAGCTGAGAGTTGCCGGTATGACTGCCAAGTTCGCTTGCTACACTGTATAGTTGTGTAAGTGCACCACGATAGTTCTCAATTCCTTTCTTTGTCCTCTTCTTCTCATTATCAAGGTACGTGCCTTGCAATTCTCTATGTCCATAGAACAACGCATTCTGAGCTACCGATGCCAATGCACTGCCAGTAGGCCGATGGCCCGATTCATCTTTGAGCACATAGTCAACACCTCGTCCACCAGAAATGCTCTGATGACCATCGAGCACAGCATGTCCATCCTCATTGTCTCCCACATTATCCAGAATTATCAACTTACAGATAAGTTCAATGGAGGGACGAATGTGAGTGAAGAATGACTCATAATCCTTCTCGTTGAAGAAAGAAACAGCAAGATTATAGTCTTTCTTAAGTCTTTCCTTTATTTGATTCATAACAATATTCTTTATTGTCCAATTCCAGCAATCTGCACAACATGCACAAAACCAATATTCTGTGCTGTAATGCCCCAATCTTTAGCGAATGTTGTATGTTTCAAAGCATCAGATTTTAGGACATCCTCATAACGCCATACACAGACATCACTTACAAAGAAGCCTGTTGCCTTATTTTTTCCAAGAGCTTTTAATTTTTGAGCAATTGCACTGGCATTAGCTAGTCGGCCTATTTGATAGCCTTCATAGTATATACCATATCCATATCCTTTGTTTTCAATTGTGATAGGTGCATCTATCTGAATTGACTCTTTGATATACCTATCCCAACCTAGCGTTTGCATCTGATCCGAAACCGTGTATGAGAGAACATATTTGTTAAGCCCAGGTTCTCTTTCATAGATAAGATTCTCAGACGAACAGTCTTGTTGATAGGACTCTTTGTTATCTAAAGCGATCTCCCTGTTTCCTTTATATACGTGTAAGTATTTCTTTGCACGAGTATAAGCAACGAACATCAGTCTGCGCTCTTCCTCAATATCTGCCGCATCGTCAACCACAATGGGTTGGCCGGACTGATATACACGGCGTTGTTTCAAAGGTAGCCCAATGTGTGAGGGGGTTATAATAACTGCGTCAAATTCAAGTCCTTTGACTTTGTGCATCGTTGTTAGAATTATTGTAAGTTTATCTTCTTTGAGTATACGCTCATCCTTGAACTTGTCATAAATCTTATATACCTGACCACCATCGTCATTTCCCGCCACATCCATGATATATGCAGCAAGGTCACCATATGTGTGAACAACTTCATCCGTTCTAATAGACTCAAGATAGTTTAGTACAAGAGTGTAAGCTACGTCGATGTAGAATTGGCTCCAACAAGGATGGTCTGTCATTACCTTTTGGAGATAACTCTTCATTCGTTCGCCTGTTTCGGATTCTAATTCTATTGCGGGATTTTTCTGCAGCAAATCTATCAGACTATATATTTCTCTTTCACGCCAAAGTTCACAAACACTTGCACCTTGTATTCTAACTCTCACACTTTCGGGCATCGCGTTTCGTATCAAGGAATAACCTTGATACACTTCGTTGTTTGTCCTAAAGAAAACTGCTATGGTCTTGAAGATTTTATAATCCTCGCCATTAATCTTAGCTGCTTCGTTATTTTGTAGTACATTGGCAACAAATGAAGGCAAATCTTCATGCCATGACGAGCTTGCCGTGTTGGCTTCGGTAAATATTGTATATAGCTCTTGTGGCTCATGCTTCATGAGCTCTACGGAAGACTTCGGCAGATTGTCTTTGCGTTCTTCTGGAATAAACCCTGCGGCACAATCCAAAATCTTTTGGTATGATCGATAATTCGTAAACATGCCTAGTTGAACAGGAGCTAATGCATTATTCAGCCTGTCATAATAGGGCTGAGGATCCAATACCTGAGCATACTGCTCTGGTGATAAACATTGTCCCCAATTATCTTTCGGTACTCTATCAAAACCATAGATACTTTGGTTGATATCACCAATTGTAAAGTATTTTGCGTCAGGGAATAAATTATGGATAGCCAACAACGCTTCTAGACGCGGATTTGTTATATCTTGGAACTCATCTACCAGTACATACTCTATTTGGGGAAATATAGCTTGAAACGCAGCAGCATCATTCCGTACGAAGTTAAGGAAATACTGTTCCCATAATTCTGTTGGTATATTGTCAAGTTTCCCACCCATGCAGATTTTTGCAAGTGCATGGAATGTATGCACATGCAGCTGATGTCCGATGCGGCTCAAGCCTAGTTTTGTAAACAAACTATCCAATCGGTTTCTGAGTTCAACAACCACAGCACGGTTGTATGCCAAGACAAGAATATGACTTGGCACAACGTGTTCTTTGTATATAAGCTTGGCACAGCGCAACGTGAGGACATGTGTCTTACCAGATCCTGGTCCGGCAAGCACGTTCACATTAACGTTCCGAGGCTGATTGTATATGTTCAGTTGCTCTTGGTTGCCCTCAAGTTTTGCTTCTTCTATCTTTAGTGCCTCTTCGGTAAGTTCGTCGAGAATGTTTGAACCTTCAGGGGCATAGTCACCCACTAAGGTCAAATAGTCTTCATAGCTCCTACACATGAAATATTTACGAATATATTCGCTTTGCTTTTCATTCGGGAGCATAGAGAATATATTCATCGCAGTGAGTCTGACCTTCTTTACTTTCTCAAGTGTGTCAAACTCTTTTCGATAATCGTACATGGGTGACTTCTCGTCAGTACCTTCATCAATAGGAGATTCAGTGAGTTCTGTGGCTTGAACCTCAATACCTGTATTCAGCAATGAAGTGTGTTCTATATATGACAAAATTCCAAGTACAGAAAGCACTTTGTCGAAATAGCTAAATTTATCACCATTATTATGGAAGTTCATTTTCAACAACCTTTCTGCCCAACAGAATGTCCCTGTGTTTTCTGTGATAAAGCGAAGCCATTCAAAGCAATCAGCCTCCATATTGTCGACAAAATCTTTCCAACGCTCATCTCTCACTGTGATTTGATACAGAACATCTTCTTCCGTCTTTTTTATACGGAAGGTCACACCTGGCACATACCGTAGGATATTGAACATTCCCACAGCAACTCTTTTCTGTATGTCGTTCTTAAAGGTCTCTGCCTTGGTCACGCAGCCTTTGGGCGGATTACTATCTTCATCCTTCCATGGCATATATACTATGGTCTCTTCTTTCTTTCTGCGTTTTTTGGTCTCTTTTTTCAAGAGTCCTTCATAGTGAACTTCATCCATGAGATGACGTTGGATATACTCGCGCTCATTCATGTCGAGTTCACGCTCAACACCGATTTTGCAGTCAGACAACAAACTTCGAATTCCATCCATCGCAATATGGAGTGCGAAGATGTTTTGGTTTTGCTTAACCATATATCTTGTCTCACCAAAACGACGTGCTTTCAATTCACAGCGCATCTGTTCGTTTAGAGTCAAGAGCTTATTATCCATGCAATCCAGAATGCCGTTCATGATTTTGGCAAACGATAGTTTGTATGGTTTAAAACTCCTTCGCATTTCCGAAATGGAAAACAGAGAGTTCTCTTCCAATTTCTCAGCATGCTGCTTTAGATAATCAAACACAAGTTTCGCTGCCTCGTGAGAAGGTATTCGTTGGCGACGTCTGCCATATCCCATAGATGTTCCAAACATATCTATTGAAGTCTGGTTCTGAGTCGGAAATTCTTTATTGGAAATAGTCATGTCAAAATATGCCAAGTCGAGGTATTTCAACTTAACATACCCAATATGTTCCAGCCAATGAAAAGCAAGACGTGATGCTGTTATATCAAGGAATTTACCATTCTCTTCATTCTTAACCCAGACATTATACGGAACGACTATAGGATTGAACTTTACTTGTTCAATTGTTCTGAATCTTCGAATGAATGCCAAAATTTTATCCTTGCAATCCGTTAAGTCTGACCAACCCATCTGACTGCGGACCAGTAAATCTTTCAAATGTCTGAAATCATCGGGAGAGGTTATACATAAAGCAGGAATCTGGCTATGGTCAGGAAAAGCTGCCTCATACATTTCCTTATCACGACCAGCACGGCCTACCTCCTGAAGATAATCTTCCAAGACTGCAGGTGGGTTGTAATGCACTACATAATGGACATTAGGAATGTCCATTCCCATACCAAAGGCTTTAGTCGCGCAAAGTATGTTTATGCGCTCGTCTTCTGGTATATGATCTTCTTCTGCGTTTTTGAACTGGCGATAAATATCATTTCTTTGGGTTGAATCCAGACCTGCATGAAAAAAGTTGATATGGTCTGCGCAAGAAGCCAATAAAGAGCCCTCAGGCGCAGCCTTACACAATACGTTCAGTTCTTCTGCTGTGTCTTCACACTCGTTATGCGTGCGACAGAAGACAAGCATACAGCTCTTTGAAAAATCGATTTTGTTCTTTTCGATGTAGTCCTTGATAGCACTCACGCGTGCAACAAGGTCATGTCCTTGTTCTTTCTTGTTCTTTCCTTTTGTCACAGCAAAAGAAATACTAATGTGCTTTCTTATAGGATTATACTCTTCTGATTTTTGTCCAAGTCTTATGACCTCAGGGAAATAAGACTTAAAGTCTTGTTCAACTTGCGTGGTCACGGTAGCAGAGAACATGGCAACCATTATATCAAATGAATTCTTGCCTTTTTTCATATCCACACACCATTGAACAGCATTCCTATAGTCGGGACGGAAATCCTGTCCCCACTGAGAAATACAGTGTGCTTCGTCAAAGACTACATATTCGAGACCACCGTCCATTTGGAGTCTCTGATAAAGAACATCCATAAACGAGCGCACACGGAATCTTTCTGGAGTGATATACAGCAAAGCTATCTCTCCAGATTGAATCCTACGGTAAATTTGTTGCGTTTCAGCTTGCATACGGTCACCGCTAAGGTAATCTACGTTGCAGACGAACCCTTTCGCATGCAGTTCCTCCACCTGATCTTGTATGAGAGCTCGCAAAGGACTTACCACAAGCGTCAATCTGTTTGAAGTCATGGCACGAGCTAATGCAGGGCCTTGGAACAGGATTGATTTACCACCTCCTGTAGGAATGGAGATTATGCTATCTCCCTTCCTCTCAAGTATATGTTCAACAATAGGCTCCTGGCCATCTCTCCATGCTTTATATCCCCAGCTGCCAAGTATTATTTTCTTAAGATATTCTGTGTCAAGTTCTTCCTCGGTGTTGTTTGCATCCTTGAAGAATGTTTCTGCATTACCTAGAGACTCACGATAGATATCTTCGTTATCCCATAGTGTGAACACTGAAGCCTTGGCATGACATGTTTCTTCCAGGCCTGAATAATCTTCAAAATATGGGTCTATAATATAAAAGTTTGTGTCCTTATGATTGGCCATTACCAATGAGCAATAATGCTCAAAGATAGGCCATGCTGCCAATATGCATTGTTTGGCTGTTGTCCGTTTGATTTTTTCGTCTTCATCGCTCTCTGAACCATCCTCATAGTCTCCTTCGAATGGCAGCTTGTCCCACATGATGAGATAGCGGTCAATATCCATATTATCCCATACATAGCAGAACGCTTTATCTGAGCGATAATTGCCAATGCCTGTCAGGAACTGTTCTTTTGTAATAACAACCAGGCTATTGCTGTGGGTACCAATCCATTCTAGTTTACGGAAACCACTACCTGTAGTTGGCACATAGTATCCACAACTACGCGCATATTCCTCTACACTGACAAGTTCTTTATCGTTGTTAATTATATAGATTAGAGGTTGCTGTGGATTCTGTTCATGGATCTTCGACAGCAATGCCATCTGGTAATTCCAATATGCTTTTCTATTCGTAGAAGCAGGACTTACCCTAAGAGATGGAGCATCCAACGACATAGTACCTTGGCTTTTTACCATGAATAGATTGGTGTCAGCAGCATCTTGTCCCTTAAGCATCCAAGGCACCAACTCGGGAGTTACTGGGGCGAAATAAGCTAAGAACGCATTTCTGTATTTCTGATATTGGAAATTCTGATAGATAGCGAATTTGCCGTTAGACTGTCTTTCTGCCCACACATTTGCCGTTAATTCAGATTGTACTATTTCGAGTTTTGCCTTATCTGCATCTGTCAACAATGCAATATTAGTCGAAGCCATTGACATAGGAAGCTTACATTCCTTATCAATAAGCTCTCTGAAAGTCCATTCTTTCACCTCCTTGTATTTGTGGACGCGGTCTTGAAGTTCAGCTCCTATAGTATATATTCGAGCATACTTGTTCTCAAACAATGCCTTATCCGAGAATGACTCAATATCAATACAATCAATATTACTTGTCGGCTTTATAAGGTACTCAGCTAAATTATCTTCTGTAAATGTAATTTTGCTTGAACCTTCATTTTCTACACGAAGATACTGAGCCAAATTACAGAAGAGCGGTGTTGTGCATATCTCACAGAAACGTGTAAGTACGCAGTTCCACAACTTGTTGTTTAACGGATGTTTATTTATGAATTCTTTGCTGATTACCCTGAAGTCATCGCTTGTATCAGAAGGGTATTGCACCGGTATATATTGTGCAATTCTTGGCCATAGATTTTTGGGGGCAATCAGAAGCACACGTTCCGCTTCAGAACTACTTACTTTGCCCAATTTGGCAATTCCTTTAAATTTTTTCTCCAACTCAGAGTCAAGAGGACGTAATTCCTGGAAGAATTGTTTAGATATCTTTGCAGTCTTCTTGAAGTGATCTGCATACATATCCTGTTGCAGAGTAGCAAGAATCTTGTTAATCTGTGCTGGCAAGAAATCTCTTAGGCTATCACATAGTGATTTGTCTTTTGAGAGACGATATAGCTGATTCCAAAATAATTCGTTGGTGAGTTCCGTATCTTCCTTAGCATTATGCTTCGTGTGTAGAGAGTAAGCATATCGACATGGGTTAAGAAGAATCTCAATCTCCAGGGTATCCCATACAAACTGGTTGGTTGTGATTCCTTTCTTCTCTAGAATAGGCAAATCCCATTCTTTGATATTATGTCCAACTACAATGTCCTGTCTACTCAAAGCACGTCCTAATGAGCGGAGTTGCTCTTCTGAGTCATAACTGCGAGTATTATCATCCTTGAGGAAGGCAAACTCTTTAATTGTTTCTCCATCAGTTTCAAGGTCAAATACGACATAAGGTACTTCAGCCTTTTCTCTATTCCACCATTCCTCTACGAATTGTTTGTAGAGCTTTGTTTCTACAAATTCTTCTACAACTAATCTCTTTGTATATTCATCAGGAAGAATTTTAAGTAGTTGATATTGTTCCACTTCTTCGGCTGTTTTGATTGCATTTGCAATCAACTTGGCATCAAATTTCTCGAGAAAGTTTTCGTTGTCAAAATTTGCGGCTGCTACATAGTTCTTGATAAAGTCAAACATTTGTGCAGGCTTAAGTGTATTGCACCAAGCGCCAACCGCATCCCAAGATGAGATGCGATTCAATAAGTTTATGTCTATGACATCAAGGAAACAAAAAGCCTTATTTTCATCATTAAGATTATCTGCCGCTGCAAGATATTCGGCAAATTTCTTACCATATACACTACGAAGGAATAGTATGAGATCATTGCTGCTGGTTCCTAAGGAATCCAATGAATACAGGGCTGTCAGCCCTTCCAACTTTATAGTAGTTAGAAAGGTTCTTAACTCTGCTCTATGTCCATTCAGACTGTTGAGTATAAGGGTTCTGACGACATCATAGTACCCCGACAAGTCATAGCCAGAAGTCCATAGTTGTTGTACTTCTGACAATACAAGACTACTATTTGTCATCCGTGCATTTAGGATTCGTTCCTTCAGAGTGGCAGGAAGTTTCTCATCCTCAAACACCTTGCATAGCAACAATAAAAGACTGTCGCTGATTTGAGGCAGATGTTCTTCTGAATATAATTTCTGGAAGCCTTCGAAACGAATAGCATCCAATAATTTACATCCTTTTTCAGGTTCTGATTCGGCCCACAAGTTCAGGGCATATCTCAATTTGTCAAAATAGTCTGCTAAATCATATCCTGCATTCCACAGCTTGCCAATAACACCCGCATCATACGTTTCTTCTGCAAATACAGAAGATATTAATTTCTTGCAAAGATCTATAGCACTTCCTACATCATTCAATTCTATGCCACTTGTAAGTAGGTCTAATAGACAGTTTCGTGTGTCTATATCAGAATCCAGTTCGTCTATTATTGTAGCACGTCGATCAGAGCTGTTTAGTTCTATATAATCTGTTAGCGTATTGACGATAAACTGATTGCCACCATTCTTCGCAAGGATACTAATAACTTTGTTTATAACACTAATGTCATAAGTAACGTGCTTTTGGTCAAAGCCATCAATTCTAGCAAATTTACCACGGTACTCAAAGGCTTTAACAAGGGTTTGTGAATCAAGCGAAATTCGTTTAACGTCAGTTGCGATCCAACCTCTACGACCAGATTTTGGAGTAAAAATGACCCATTCGTCCTCCTTTGGATTCGAGTCGGACTTCCATTCGCATCTCGCTAGGTAAAAGCCGACAATACAGTTTGGTTCTGTTTCGTCTTTACAGATCCCATAGTTGTTTGCCAACACAAATCCAAAGTCCTTATTTGAATCAAAGAATTTTACAAAACCAATAATCGGCTCATAAGTGCTTTGAGTGGTTTTCTTTTTGTTATTAAGTGTACTTGATGGCTGAGACATCACGTCTTGAACGATTACACTCATTCGATGTTCTGACGGATTGATATCCGTGACAACACATGAGACCTTACAACCTTCATTAAGTTTGAATTCTTTACTCAATTTATACTCCGCGCTTATGCCAAATCCTACTTCTATTCGAGCAAGTCTTTTGTTTATCTTTACAACGGTTCCTTCAACTACTATACCAACAGGAAACTTGCCTGCATGCTCCACTAATGGGTCTGTTAAAAGCTGTTTTCTGCTTAACTGGATTTTATTGCTCTTGAATTCAAGGATAACAATATCAATGTCGTCACCCTCGTTGATTAGTTTTGTTGCATCATCATGAAATCCCCAATCCAATTCCTCCAATTTAATAAAGCCAATATGTCCATCAAAAAGAACATATACACCATAGTTCAACACCTTAGATGCAGTAGCTTTAAATACCTTACCTTTATTGGCTTCTGCATATTTTTGGTCTAGGAACTTTTCAAAAGTAAAAGCATTGCTCTCCTCGTATGGTGAAGAAGAGGAGATACCAGTACCATTGGATGGCTCCAGTCTACTTAGGGCAGAGGCATCAATGACATGACTGGGGTCTTTCGGAAAGAATAGCCCCTTGCGTGATGCATAAGTAAGAATATCATCGATAGAGACATTCTTTTGATCTGCGTATTGTTGTAGCGTCATTGTAGACATATGTGCTTTATTCTATTTGTATTTTGGTTTATCTTCGGCAGACATCTGCAGTTCTTCTTCTGGCAGGGCATATTGCTTGCTGTGGTCTTGAAGATATATGTAGTTAAGAGTGTAAAGAGAAAATCAAGTGTTTTTTCCCTCTGCTCCTTACCTTTCAATTGGCACTCCCACACTGTAATGCAGTGCCATCCCATCTTTGCCAGTTGCAGTTGCTCATCGATATCTCGTTCGTGAATTCAACAAGCAAGTGCAAATTTACTTAATTTGTTCGTAAAAGCACTCATGTGGTGTTTTAAATTCTAATTTCTTTCTTGGTCTCACGTTAATTTTCTTTGAATACCTTGTGATTTGTTGATGGCTGACATGTTCAAATGTTTCTGTTTTTGACATGTATTGTCTAATCAGTCCGTTAGCATTTTCTATAGCCCACTTCTGCCATGAAGCGTATGGATCGGTAAAATAGATGGTAACACCAAGACTTTTGCCTATCATTTCATGGCAAGCGAATTCTGTTCCGTTGTCAGTTGTAATAGACTTGACATGCTCTTTGAATGGAGACAGCAAATGTATTACGGTGCGTGCCAGCTCTTTTGCATTTTTCCACTTTTTGAGTTTTCTCATACACAGCATACTTGTACTGCGCCCTATCAGTGTCACTATGCCCCCATGATCTCCTCTTCCAACAATCGTGTCCATCTCGAAGTTCCCAAAGCGTTTTCCGTCAACTTCAGTAGGTCTCTCACTGATACTTGTTCTATTGGGTATGGATATGCGTCTGCTACCAACAGGCCTGGCGCGATGCTTCAGTTTGTGACGACAGTGTTTAGTACGCTTGGCATGAGCATTGTCTAACGGGTGAAAGTCCCGAGTAAGCCCTAATAGTGGGAATCGCATAGTCAAAGGCAAGGGTGTCCACCGCGAGATGAAATCTGAAGGAGGCCGGCGACAAACATCTGGCCTAACGGATAGAAACTTCATATAAGGTATGTGCCCGTGGATAAGATTGCTAAACAAATCAAAATCCAATAGCTATTCGGAACGATTGGTGTAAATGAAGTAGGTATAAGATGGAAAGACAATGCCCTTATCCGAGGAGGTCTCGCGGACACAAGGTGAAGATATTTTCGATGTATCTTAGCGGTATAAAGCTTGCCGTGAGAAGTCAGCAGAGGTCATGGTACCCAAGTCACGCGTGGCTATAGAGAAGGACCGAATCGTGCAATGCAATAGTAAATGACTGCTACCCTGAGAGAATTATTAACCAGATGTCCATTATGGAGCTCCTTAGCGGACGATAGGACGGAATCCGACAATATCTAAGAGCGATGAAAATCAATGGGATAGCTGAAAACAACTTGCCACATACCGTGAGGTGAGAAAGCACGAAACCGCCGTATGCCGAACGGCACGTACGGTGGTGTGGGAGGTCGGTAAACGTAAATTAGGAGATAAATGCCTATGAAGCGTTTACCTCCTACCCGATTTTTTAAGCATTGCTTGTTGATTTTCCACTCATGGGGGCTGCTCGCCCCCCCCCCAAACCCCTCGGTGTTTTCTGGTATAGATTATTAAGCTACACTTACACTTGGAATTGCAGTTCTATGTTGAACTTGCGCTTATCACTTATAATTCTCCTCTAACAGCCTTTCCAAATCTGACTCCTTATAAAGTATCTTCCCTGCAAATTGCGTGTAGGGAATAATCCTCCTATCCCGATAGTCCTGCAAAGTTCGGGGACTGATATACAGCCGCTCACACACCTCCTTGCCTGTAAGGTAATGCTCACCACCAAAAAGTGGTTTATGTGTCTGAGCCACATCCCTAATTCGTCTGTTCACTCTTTCAAGAGCAGAGAACACCACCTGCATGTCGTCAGCCTCCATATTCAAATCTCTTACGGTTTCCATAGCTCTCTTGTCTTATTTCTCGTTCTTTTATTTGTCCACTTTTGTTTTCTTGGTTTTGATTTGGAGCAACCTCTCTACGTCCTCACGCTTGTAATAGCACTTATGCCCGATTTGAGCAAAGGGCAACACACCCGTATCACGGTAGTGCTGCAAGGTACGCTTACTGATATTAAGCAGCCTGCACACATCACCGTTGTGCAGCCAATCGGTGTGCCTGCTCTGTTCTCCGAATGCCTTGTGGCAGGTCTCGGCAAGGCTGAGTATCTCATTCCTTAGTCTTTCCCAATTTGAATCCGTAATGATAAAATATCCCATTTCCTTATTATTGTTTTGTTTGTAATTTCTTTTTATTTTGCGCTTCACCGCACGTTTCTGCCTGCAAAAGTAGGATGTGTTTTCCATACCTCAAAGCAACAGGGAAGAGCAGGGAAATACAGGGAAAAACAAGGAAAGGACAAAAGGATTGTCGCTCTCTTTCTTTGCCTCCATACTCCATTTTATCATATCCGTTTTATCTGACGCAATGCTATTCAGATTGGAGCAAATAAACACATTCCTTTCTTGCATCATTTCTATACTTGTCCTCTTGTTTGGGGCTTAAATCTATGCTTTCCGACAGTTTCCTACCTGAAATCCGTGAGAAATTCATAGCCAATGTACGCAACATTATGCAAGCACTCCCTGAATGCTTGGAAATTTCCTGTTCTCTTCATAACTTCACTCTTGGAAACCAAACCAAGCATATAATGAAAAAGAATGCAGATAAAGGTAAATCGGAGGGAGGAAACAATATGCCCAAGCAAAGGAAGAATTCCTCAAAAAACGGTGAGATAGAAACCTATCTGTCCTCTCGCTATGAGTTCAGATACAACACGGTATTGGGAAGAACCGAGTATCGTGGCAAAAACGATGCTCTGTTCTCAAAAGTGGGTCGCTATGAAATCAACACGCTCCGCAGGGAGATAGACAACGACATCGGGATTATCACATCTTCTGATAATCTCTATTCCATCATCGAGAGCAGTTTTTCGCCACGCATCAATCCCATACAGGAGTATTTCAAAAGGTTGCCATCAACGTATATAGGTAGTATTAACCGTGATTGTGGAAATGATGTTTCCCCTTCACTGAAAGCCATTCACGACTTGGCAAGTTGCGTTGCCGTGCGCAACTCCGACAAATGGCTACCGTACCTCACCAAATGGCTCGTGGCAGTGGTTGCCAATGCTATGGACGACCGTGAGTGCTGTAACCACACCTGCCTCGTACTGACAGGCGAGCAGGGAAAGTTCAAAACCACGTTCTTGGATTTGCTCTGTCCGCCGGCACTACGCGGTTACAGCTATACGGGCAAGATATATCCGCAGGAGAAGGACACGCTTACCTATATCGGACAAAATCTCATCGTGAACATCGACGACCAGCTCAAAGCACTCAACAAGCGTGACGAGAATGAACTGAAGAACCTCATCACTTGCCCGATGGTCAAGTACCGCATGCCCTATGACAAATATGTCGAGGAACATCCCCACTTGGCAAGTTTCGTGGCATCAGTGAACGGCAACGACTTTCTGACAGACCCGACAGGCAGCAGACGGTTTCTGCCCTTTGAAGTGTTGTCCATAGACATCAACAAGGCAAAGGCTATCTCTATGGATACCGTCTATACCGAAGCCAAAGCCCTGTTAAAATCAGGTTTCCGCTATTGGTTTGACGATGATGAGATAGCCGAGCTATATAGGGAGAGTGAAGACTTTCAAGTACAGACTGCAGAGATGGAGCTTTTGTTGCGTTGTTTTGAAAAGCCAACGGAGGATGAAAGTTATTCGTTAATGACCACTACGGAGATACTCACCTATTTGGGTATTCA
>OGGL01000284.1_pt1 | contig 18823 bp, 9 predicted proteins | sample 1571221 | NCBI WGS metagenome assembly OGGL01 (sample SAMEA2582062, study PRJEB24529) | metagenome | biome: Human gut stool | place: China | collected 2011
TTCATGACGGAAGAGAACTCTTTGTTTTTGACTGAAGGAAAGAATCTTTTGATAGAAGAGTTTGGTAAAGAATATACCGTTTATTTTTCTATATTAGAATGTATTTCTCGCGGACTGACATCTCGTGGAGATATAGAAACAGCATTGAACGGAGTAGAAATAGGCGGTTATCTCTCACGTATGGAGAAAGATTTCTCTGTAATCAGTCAGCGTAAACCTATTTTTGCTCGTCCATCCTCCAAACAAGTCAGATACATTATTGAAGACAATTTTCTATCTTTTTGGTTTCGATTTATTTACAAGTATCAGAATTTGATAGAGGCCGGAAACTTAGCCTATCTGCGTAATATTATAGAACGGGATTTCCCTACATTTTCAGGATTGATGTTGGAGCGTTATTTCAAAGAGATGTACATAGAGGCCGGAAGATATACAGACATCGGAGGATTTTGGGATAGAAAGGGAGAGAATGAGATAGATTTAATTGCTGTTAATGAATTTGAGCGAACCATAGAATTCGTAGAGATTAAACGTAATCCGGAACGGATAGATTGGGGGATGTTGAAGAAGAAAGGAGAATATTTTCTCACTATCAATAAAGAATGGAAAAACTGCTCTGTTTCCTATAAAGGACTTTCTTTGGAAGATATGTAACCTTAAATAATACTTCCCTTAAAGTCTTTTGCAGGATTAAAGAAAGAGAAGCCGCTCATTTCACAATGAGTGGCTTCTTAAAAACACTTTATTATGAAATTCCGGTCTATTCAACCGGATGAATCATCATCATAGTTGTCACATTATTATTGTTTGGGTAATGCAACTAGTTAGTCTGCGCAGATAATTCTTTTGACAGAAAAATGAAGGAGCACTTAAATGAAAGAGAGAGTACTTCCGTATCATTCTTTTGTTGATTCATATAGAAAAATCGGTAAAGGCAAACTACTTTTACCGATTTTTTATGACATGTCCTTTGAGGTGTTAATTCTGATCGGTCGGAGAAAGCTGAGAATTGTTCTCTATTTCCGAGAGAGGTAATTGATAAAGGAACGGGCGTTCTTCCTGATTATAACGGAACTTACCGGCAGAGAAATGATTATTGTTTTCTGCACCCCAAGTTTCGTCCGTACGGTCTACAGGAATGTTCAAACGACGATTATCGATGTATTCCAAGCCTTCGCCCCAGAATTCTACACGTTTCTGATAAATGATTTCCTCTATCAAGTCGGCCTTGTTTGTAAAGGTGTAATTATAGTCAGGCTGACGGGTCTTCATGAAGCTATTCAGTTCAGTTATCGCATCAGCAGAGCCCTTGTGAGCCAAGGCTTCCATCTTTATCATGTAAGCCTCTTCCGAACGCAGGTAAATATAATCTCCCAATTCCCATCCGCTGAACACACCGGCCTTAATGTTATCACGGCCCGTACCGATAAATTTCACAGTCTGATATTCCACAGAAACCGGATACTTAGTATCACGGATCAATGTCACACGCTTACCAGATGCATCTGTTACACCTGTAGAACGGTCGCAGCAGAACCATTGCAGACGAATATCAGTATCCGCGATACGATCTACTAACGGCTTAAAGGCAGCACGCCATACGCCGATGCCGGCATATCCATCGCCATAAGTATCCATCTGCGAGAAGAAAGACATATAAGTCGTACTATTATCTGCTGTAATATCGCTGCCGAATACTACATCCGGCAAACTGATGTTGCTGAATCCTTGCAGTATCTGGTCTTCACTTTGCAATATAGGGAAATTATCAATCACCACTTGCGCATACTTTATCGCTTCATCCCATTCATGGATAACCATGTTTGCGCGAGCCAAATGCATGGCTACTACGCAGCCATCCATATCAGTGGGTGAGGAAGTGCGCGTCATATTCAAACCCTTGAACAAGTCGAAAGCAGTAGTAAGGTCGCTCTTGATTTGTTCATAAATTTGAGCTACAGTAGCACGCGGTTGGTCGCCTTCTGTATCCTCTGTAATAAGCGGTACACACGGGGATTGCGAGAAATCATATTTTTCTCCACGCCCCCATTTTGTTCCATCTGCACCGGTATAGTAGGAATGCTGATATAGATAACTCAACTGCAAGTAGGCATAGCCCCGGAAACCAAGGGCGATGGCACGATATTTTAAATTGGCAGGATCTTCACTGCTGGGGTCAATCAGCTTAAGAATGTTATTGGCATTGGCTATGACACGATAGTATTCTTTCCACCGGTTGTTGGTCGGAGTATAGTTCTGTTGCCAGTAATCCAGCAAATAATGATACAGACTCATGGCAAAACGTCCGGTCATAATCATGTCGTTGCCCATCAGTGATGTCAAGTAATCAAAGCTCTTCTGACCGAAATAGTTGTGACTCATATCGGTGTCAACAAACTGCTGCATATCAGAATACATGCCTGCTACAGCAGCAGAAAAAGCCTTGTCAGGATCTTCCTGAGCCACATTACCCAGTTGGTCTTCAGTCAAATAAGCGGTAACATCAGCGTCTTCAACGCAGGATGTAAGCAGACCTCCGACAAGGAGTGCCTGCATCATATATTTCATAATTTTCATATACAATTTTATTTTTTAGTTTAGAATGTAAGGTTGATACCTCCGGAAATCACACGCATCGGAGAATAGCCTCCATATTCTTTATCAGAACCAGACATTGCTACGCGAGGGTCGAATCCCTGACGCTTGGACCACAAGGCAAGATTATCTGCCGTAGCATAAATACGCAGTTTCTCGACACCGAATTTCTGCATCAGATTTTTTGGCAATGTGTAACCCAAAGTGATGTTACGGATGCTGAAGTAGCTGGCCTTTATCAGGTTGAGGTCTGACTGTTGGGTGAAAGAATTGGAAGCATTGTTAGCATTCCAAATAGGAAGTGAACCTGTGCCTGTCTCCGGGTTAAACGTCTTCCACATATCCTTGTTATGACCTACGTAGAATGAAGAACTCATACCAGACAGATAAGAGTAGTCATAAGCATAGCCACCAATCTGGAAAGCCGTTGCTATAGAAAGGTCAATGCCCTTGTAAGAGAAAGTAGTGCTCAAACCACCGTTGAAATCGGGCAATGCAGATTTGCCGATGAAGCAACGGGTTGCATCTGCATAAGTAGTGGTCGTGGTACGGCCTATCACTTCCCCTTGTTCATTTGTCTCGTCCATGTACCACATGGCATTTCCTTTTTCGTCCATGCCGGCATACATATAAGTATAATATTCAAAGCGGCTCTTGCCTTCGCGCAGGTTGAACGGACCGGAAGTGATACCATTTTCACGGTTTTCTTCGGGCAGCGTCACAATGCGGTTCTTGTAGTGAGATCCCACGAGCGATACCGTCCACTTTAGGTCGGGCTGATTGAAGATATCCACATTCACTTCAAACTCTATACCGGTGTTTTTCATCGCACCCAGGTTTTCCCAGTTATACGGACGTCCGGCTGTAGAGTAAGCCACAGGACGCTTGAAGAGCATATCGTCCGTACGACGATAGAAATATTCGAATGAACCGTATACTCTGTCGAACAGACGGAAATCTACACCCACGTCAAAAGTCTTCTGCTTTTCCCAAGTCAAGTCCGGATTACCGTAGAATTCCGGTGAATAGCCCAACTCTGAACCATTCCAAGTAACAGTGTACTGGTCTTGGTAAGGTGTGTACACATAGGCATAGTTATAATCTGAAAGAATACTTTCATTACCCTGAGTACCATAAGATGCACGCAATTTCAAATCGTTTAACCAAGACCCCGTTCCCTCCATGAATGCTTCGTTGGAAATACGCCAAGCGGCACCTACCGACCAGAAATTACCCCAGCGGTCTAAGAAACGGGAAGTACCGTCGCGACGGAAGGCTGCAGAAAGATAATATTTGTTGCTATAGTCGTAGTCTGCCATACCGAAATATCCCTCGATGTTATGGTTTGCCGTGTAGCTGTTGATGTATTGCATTTGTCCACCGTTGTCCAATTCCGGATTGTTCGGATTAAAGAAGTTGGTTTTCTGTCCTGCCAAATACTGATATTCATACTTATAGTACTCGTGACCTATCTTGGCCGACAAGTGGTGGTTATCGCCAAATACATTGCTGTAAGCCAGAATCTGGTTGAAGTTGGTAGTTGTAGTGTTGTAGCTCCCTTTTGTACCACGACCACCGAAAGACTGTCCGTCACCGATGAGCGGAGTGTAGAATACTGTCTGGCTGCTGTTCGTGAAATCATAACTGTAGTTTGCTGTAAACTTGAAATTCTTCAAGAATGAAATTTCCAGATATGAGCGTGAGGTCAGGTTATTGTATACAGTTTCACGAATATCCTCTTTCATATTGGCTATCACATTCTGGTTAGTAGCCGTAGGACGTTTAGATGTGCCGTCTGTTTCACCGTTTCCGGCATCATACATAGGACTTCCGTCTTCATAATATTTCATGTTACCTTCTGCATCATAGGCATGAACCGGGAAGATAGGAGCCCAAGAGCGTGCCACGTCAAAAGGATTGGAGGCTGCTCCGGCATTCTCTTGCACACCGTTCTGGGTAGCTTTGGAATATCCTACATTGGTTCCTACTTTCAGCCAAGATTTCAGCTGGGAGTTTACGTTAGCGCGAGCCGTAAAACGCTCATAGGAAGAGCCTAACACGTAAGAGTCATTGTCCAGAAAGCCCATAGATACATAGTAATCTGTGCGGTCGTTACCACCTGATGCAGATACATTGTACTCTTGACGGAAAGCGTTGTCAAACAAGGCATCGGCAAACGAATCATTATAACGCAGACGTGCATTGGGGTTAAGTTTCCCATCGGGTGTTACCAGATACTCTCCTTGCGGGATGATGTAAGCATTGTAATTACCCAGTTCGCCCAGCAAATCCTGACTGGCTGCTAAATTAGAGTCTTCAATGGAGTTTCCGGCTGCCCAATAGGTATTACGAAGGCCATACCAAGATAAACGGTAGAACTCTCCCGGATCGGTAGCCATGTCATAGTCCTTGTATGCACGCTGTGTCACACCCCAGGTACCGTTAAAGTTGATGGCCACCTTGTCTTTGCGTCCGGTCTTGGTAGTAATCATAACCACACCACCAGCTGCACGGGAACCATACAAAGAGTTGGAAACGGCGTCCTTCGACACGTTTACCGAAGCAATATCCGTAGGGTTGATGTCCGACAACTTACCATTGAAGGGTACACCATCTACTACAATTAGCGCATTGTTGCTGGCCGAAATAGAACCGATACCGCGCAATACGATGTTGGCATCCTTTCCCGGCTGACCAGAAGAACTTACAACCTGCAAACCAGCCACAGCTCCTTCGAGTGCATTTGACACTGATGTAGCTTGTGAATTACTGATAATCTCATTCTTTACACTACTGATAGAACCCACTAAATCTTGTTTACGTTTAGTGCCATAAGCCACTACTGTTACTTCATCAAGTATCTCTGTATCAGGCATCATAACCACTTTTACGCTCGGTTTGATTACCACTTCTTGAGTCTTCATACCGATGTACGAAATCACCAGAGTTTTCGCGGAACTACAACTTTTTTATTTTATTAATAATCAAGCAATTATACCATGTAATAGAAATCACTATAGCGAAATTTCCTTTCTCACAAGGTATGTGTATAGGGGTACAATGCATAAAACCTTACTGCTGTGATACTATTTGTTGAATTAATGACTTGGTTATCATATGTATATCATAAAGTTAATACGTTGCTTAAAGATTTTAAATGATTATTTCTCTTATATGAAGAATATCTTTTGTCAACATCTATCATCCTAACTGCTTTCGATGAAGCATTTACTCTACATTGTCATTTTATTAGCGAAAGTACTAAAGTCTATGTAAAAGAATATTTCAATAGCTTCAAAAAACAGTAAACTCAAAACTTTGTGATTAGCCAAATAATCAAGACAACTGTTGTTTCTTCATAAGAGTTTTCATCATTTCTGCTTCCACACTTCCACCCACTCCTTGTATTCCTTTATTCATCGGTATTACAAGTGCTGTGGAAGCAACTCAAAAGTGTGGAAGCAAAATTTGCTTCCACACCTCCAACCAGCCTTAAATATTGATAACACACCAATGTCAATCTTCTGTTAGCACTACACTATACCTGATTGATTCTCAGTAGTTTCTTACTGCAAAATTTTGCAAACCTATTGCAGCGATACTGCAAAGCTGTTGCAGTGGTACTGCAAACTAATATGCAGCGCGGCTGCAAGCAATATGCAGTGATACTGCAAACAATATGCAGTGGTACTGCAAAACGTATGCAGTAAGTTTGCAGCGAGCAAACTGAAACTGAATAGTGAATGAACAGACTTTAAAGGAGAAGTATATGACTAACGATATGAAAGTGTAGTATTGGCTATGCTAAGTTCGTGTTTTTTTAGGCAAAGGCATGAGTGCATGGTTCTTTTCTAAATCATGCACTATAGTCATATCCATTACATTTGTATACACTTGTGTGGTTTTAACACTTTTATGCCCCAATAATTTTTGCACCGTTGTGATGTTTACTCCATTATAAATCAATAGTGTTGCATTAGTATGGCGAGCAGTGTGAAATGAAATTTTTTTTGATAAACCAGCTAGGCGGGAAATCACAATTAAATCCTTGTTCACATTAGAGTTATCCCTTAAATGAAAGAAGCTTTGTAAGTCATCCCGATATTTGTCCAGAATAACAAGCCCTTTTCCTTCGAATAAGAGATAAAGAGGTAATCTGACTTCTGTACTCGTCTTTATGGATTTATAAATTAGCCAGGTTTCTTGACGAATCTCCACGATGTTATCGGGTGATAAACTGATAAAATCAGAATATCTCATTCCTGCATAGCAACAAAACAAGAATGCATCTAAAGTCTTTTGCAATTTAGTATATCTGCCAGCCAAGCTTAATTTCTCCAACTTCTCCAACTCTTCAGGAGATAAGTGCGTATGCTTGTTTTCTATAGTTTTAATCTTGTACTTTCGAAAAGCGTATTTTTGTATCTCCATATAATCCTTGTTGATGGCGACATTTATATGTCGCTTCAGATGCTTCATATGTTTGGCTATCGTATTTGTGTGATAACCTCTTGATTGCAAGAAATATTCAAAGGAGGATATGAATTCGAATGTTAAATCAGAAAAGGTTACATCCTTTTTGAACTGTTGTAATAATGAAAGAGTGGAGAGATGATTTCGTTTTGTGCTTTCTTTTAGAGTAGAGTTTGCTATCTCTTGCCTAAAAAAAGGAATAAAAGCGGTTTTGTTTTCGCTTGTGCTCAAAACATCCTTTAGTAACTCTAATGAAATACGCCTTCCTTGCTGCCACAATTCCAACTCTTTTTTTTCTATCATAGCCATGAACTCATATATCAATCTATTCAGCGCATCTGCATTAGGATGATTCTTCACAATAAGCTTTTTATTGTCCCACTGTTCTGGCTTTAAATAAACTTTGGTTGAAAAATACTTTTTCTTTCTGTCCAAATAGGCTTCTACTTGTACCAATGCCATTCCTTTTTTATTCAGGCTTCTTTTTCTGTTGTACACTAGATTGTAAATAATCTTACTCATTTTACTTGATTTTAATTAATACCAATAACAAATAAGACGATATTCTGTGCTCGATGGGATTAGAATAAGAATTAATATCTCTAAAAAGTGTCTTTTTGTGTTTAGCTATTAATCGGTATTTAGCCTCCGGGAACTCTCAATTTGTTTCAAAATCAGGTCCGTTCTCTGTTTTAGCGGCTTATTTATTAACCATTTTGTTTTAAAATATGTGTATTTCTTGGGAAAATCATCCTAAAAGAGAGAATCATAGTGATAGTAAACATAAGCCAGTTTAGGTTTTTTAAGTGTGGAAAATCTGTTATTAAGCATAAAGTGACATGTTTAATTAACAAATTGATAGATTTACAAGGTTTTTTCAATAAAATAGTTGTTCGTTTCAGTTTTATTAATATATTTGCACTTTGTTAGAGTAAAGAAACAATTAATGTAAAGTTAAACTTTAAGAGAGAATTTATGCTGTTATTGGCCTGTCTTTTTGTCGGAATAGGCCTAGTAACTGCCCAAACCCAGAAGGTTACAGGTGTTGTAATTTCTGAAGAAGACGGGCAGCCAGTTATTGGAGCCTCTGTATTGGTAAAAGGTACACAAATTGGTGCTATTACCGGTGTAGATGGTGATTTTACATTACCAAACGTACCAAGTTCCGCGAAAACTCTGGTAATTTCTTATATTGGTATGCAGACCCAAGAAGTGGCAATAAAACCCAGCTTAAAAGTGGTGATGAAGTCTGATACTGAGATGCTTGATGAGGTAATGGTGGTTGCTTTCGGTACAGCAAAGAAGTCTGCATTTACGGGTTCGGCTAAGGTGGTTGGTACCGAAAAGCTGGAGCAGTCGCAAGTGACGAATGTTACTGATGCCTTGGCAGGTGCTGTGCCGGGTGTGACACTGACTTCCAATGACGGTGCTCCAGGTTCAAAATCATCCATCAAGATTCGTGGTTTGGGTTCTATCAACAACTGCGACCCGCTGGTCGTGATTGACGGAGTGCCTACCGACTTGGGCTTGTCTTCCTTAAATATGGCCGATGTGGAACGTTTGGATGTATTGAAGGATGCTTCGGCCACAGCCATCTACGGTTCCCGGGGAGCTAATGGAGTTGTGATGATTACCACCAAACGCGGTACGGAAGGAAAAGGAAAACTTGCTGTATCTGCCAATTACTCTTTCCAGAATGCTACGAACGTACCTTCTTTATTGAACGCGGCGCAGTATGCCGAGTTGAGTAATGACATGATGGTGAACAGTGGACGCAATCCTAATCCGGAATGGGCCAATCCTTCTGAATTGGGTGCAGGTACCGACTGGATGGATGAATTGCTCCGTACGGGTGTGATGCAGAACTATACGGTAAGTTATTCCGGCGGTAACGAGAAATCCCATTATTATGTGTCCGGTGGTTTTCTGGATCAGTCCGGTATCGTGAAGAGTGTGAATTACCGTCGCTTCACATTCCAGTCCAACAGTGATGCGCAAGTCTTGAAATGGTTGAAGTTCTCCAATAACATTACGTTCAGTGCCGATACGAAGAAGTCGGGCAGCTGGAGTGGCCCTGATGGTAACTCGGAATGGTATGGCAGCACGCGCAACCCCATTGGACCGACGGAACTGAACAAGAGTCAGACTGATGGATATAACTTCCTGGCCAACTTGACGGCAGAACTTACTTTTACCAAATGGCTTAAGTTTAAAAGTACTTTCGGCTATGATGCCAAATTCTGGTTCATAGACAACTTTACCCCCAAGTATAACTGGAAACCCACTCCCACAGAGGAGACTTCACGTTATAAGAGCGATAACAAGTCGTTCACTTATTTGTGGGACAACTATTTCCTATTCGACCATACTTTTGCAGAAAAACATCGTGTGGGATTGATGGCCGGTATGTCTGCCCAATGGAACACCAACGACTACCTGAATGCGCAGAAGAATGTGTTTATGTTCGACAATGTGCACGAAATGGATAATGGCGAGGAAATGTATGCCATCGGTGGAAACGAGACAGAGTGGGCATTGCTCTCTTACATGGCACGTGTCAACTACTCTTACGAAGACCGCTATTTGCTGACTGCAACCATTCGTCGTGACGGTTCCAGCCGTTTCGGTAAGAAACATCGCTGGGGTACTTTCCCTTCCGTATCTGTGGCATGGCGTGCCTCTCAGGAAAAGTGGTTTCCAAAAAACGACTATATCAATGACCTGAAAGTGCGTGCGGGATACGGTGTGACCGGTAGCCAGGCAAGTGTTGGAAACTACAGCTATCTGGCATCCTACAATACCAGTGTATATCCTTTCGGCATTTCGAGCGGCAATCAGACAGCGCTGGTTTCTTCTACTCTCGCCAACCCGTATATCCATTGGGAAGAGGTGGCACAAACCAACATCGGTTTTGATGCCTCACTGTTCAATTCACGCGTTATGTTCTCGTTCGATGCTTATCTGAAGGAGACGAGAGACATGCTGGTAAAGGCGTCTATCCCCATCACATCGGGATTTGAAGATACTACAACCACGTATACCAATGCCGGAAAAGTACGTAATCAAGGTATTGAAATGAGTCTGCATACCATCAATCTTACCGGTGAACTGGGATGGGAAACGAACCTGACCGCCACTTACAACAAGAATAAAATTAAGGATTTGAACAGCGACGTTCCTTATTACATTAACCAAATCAATAACTCCTATGTAACGATGCTGGCAAAGGACTATCCCATTAATGTCTTCTACGGCTATGTTACGGACGGAATCTTCCAGAACCAGTCTGAAGTGAATACACATGCCGTGCAGCCGGGAGCTGAGCCGGGTGATATCCGTTTCAGGGATTTGAACAACGATGGTGTCATCAATGATAGTGACCGTACCGTCATCGGTAACCCGAACCCAAGTTGGCTGTTCTCCATGAACAATAGCCTTTCCTATAAGGGTTTCGAACTTTCTGTTTTCTTACAAGGTATAGCCGGAAATAAGATATACAATGCCAACAATATCGACAATACCGGTATGGCAGCTGCCTATAACCAGACTACCGACGTACTGAAGCGTTGGCAAGGAGAGGGGACCAGCAATTCGATGCCGCGTGCCGTGTTCGGCGACCCCAATCAGAATACACGCGTGTCAGACCGCTTTGTGGAGAATGGTTCTTATCTGCGTTTGAAGAATATCACACTCTCATACACTTTCCCGAAGCAGTGGTTACAGAAAGCCCAGATTGAGAATGCACGCCTTTCCCTATCTTGTGAGAATGTGGCTACCATCACCGGATATTCCGGTTTCGACCCTGAAGTGGGTATTAACGGAATAGACCAGAACCGTTACCCCATTTCCCGTACGTTCAGCTTAGGATTAAACTTTAACTTTTAATGATTGACTCGGATATGAAAAAGATAACAAATTTACTATATATGCTGGCAGTATTGCTGCTGGCTTCCTGCAGCGACTTTCTGGACAAGTCTCCTAAAAATACGGTTGACCCGGAAACGACGGTGACCGATGATGTGGCCATTGCTCTGACCAATGCCTGCTATCGCACCCTTCAGTCTTCCAATATGTACAACCAGCGTATCTGGACACTGGATATTGTGGCGGGGAACAGGTTGGTGGGTGCCGGTGGCGGTACCGACGGCCTTGAAACGATACAAGCTTCTAACTTCATAACGCAGAGCGACAATGGCATGGCATTGTACATGTGGCGTTCTCCCTGGGTGGGGATAGGACAATGCAACATTGTGTTGAATAGTCTTCTGGAGGCTGAAGTCGTGTCAGAGAGAATCAAGAACCGCTGTCTGGGAGAGGCTTATTTTCTCCGTGCACATTATTACTATGTATTGGTACGTCTGTACGGTGGTGTTCCACTGCGTTTGGCTCCTTATAATCCGGGAGAACCGACAGACATTGCACGCGCTACAGTCGAAGAGACTTATGCCCAGATAATTTCCGATTGTAAGAATGCGGTTGACCTGCTTCCTGCCAAGTCTTCTTACGACGACGAGAACGTGGGACGTGCCTGCAAAGATGCAGCTTTGGCCATGTTGGCAGATATTTATCTGACGCTGGCTCCTAATCATACGGAATATTATCAGGAGGTGTCTGATTTGTGTGATGAGATAACAAATTTGGGGTATGACCTTTCTTCCTGCAAGTATGAGGACAATTTCGATGCATTGGTCAATAACGGGCCGGAATCTTTGTTCGAGGTCCAGTATTCGGGCAATACGGAATATGATTTTTGGGGAAACAATCCGCAGTCTTCCTGGCTTTCTACTTTCATGGGTCCCCGTAATTCGGACTTTGTTGCCGGCAGTTATGGCTGGAACCAGCCTACAAAAGAATTTGTGGGTCAATATGAGAGCGGTGACAAACGTAAGGATTTGACCGTGCTTTATGCCGGATGTCCGGATTTTGACGGTAAGGCTTACAAAAGCTCTTATTCCAATACGGGATACAATGTACGCAAGTTTCTGGTGTCGAAAACGGTTTCTCCGGAATACAATACCAATCCTGCCAACTTCGTGATTTATCGTTATGCGGACGTCCTGCTGAAGAAGGCCGAAGCTTTGAATGAAATGGGACGCCCTGACCAGGCTGCCGTGCCTTTGAATATTGTACGTAAGCGTGCCGGACTGCCGGAGGTTTCGGGCTTGTCACAGGAAACCATGCGTGAAAAGATTATCCATGAGCGCCGCATGGAACTAGCTTTCGAAGGGCATCGCTGGTTCGACATGATTCGTGTCAACAATGGAGAGTATGCCATTAAATTCCTGCATTCCATTGGAAAGAGCAACGTGAACAAGAACCGCTTGCTGTTCCCTATTCCGCAGACGGAGATGGATGCTAATACCTTAATGGTGCAGAACCCGGGTTATTAATTAATTTAATCAGAAGAATATGAAGAAATATATTTCACACCTTGTATTTGCCTTACTGGGCTGTGCAGCCTTATCTGCTTGTGTAGATGATGATTACATGGAATTGGATAAAGGACAGAATGAACTTGTACTGACGGCCAGCAAGACGGAAGTTGTTTTGAATGAGCAGGCACATGCCGATGATGCCCTGGAGCTTTCCTGGACTACGGGAACCAATTATGGGACGGGTAATAAAATTTCCTATACGCTGGAATTGACCAAGACCGGCAGTGATTTTGCAGATTCTTATGTAGCTGTGGAGAATGCTGTACAAGAATACTCATGGAAAAAGAGCGTGGAGGAATTGAATGACATCCTGCGCAACCATTTTGGGGCAACTGCCGGGGAGAACATTTCGTTGGAAGCGCGCTTGACAGCTACTGTAACAGAACGGGACGAAAAACAGGTGTCTACCACTGCTTTCAGTGTTACAGCCTATAAACCGCTCACATCCACCCTTTATCTGATAGGTAGTGCCACTCCGGGCGGCTGGAGTGCCGGCCGATGATGCGACAGAGATGACCCGCAAGGACAATGGTATCTTTACATGGACGGGCCGGCTTGTGGCCGGTGAATTTAAGTTCATCACGACCTTAGGCTCATTCCTGCCCTCTTACAACAAAGGAACAGATGGATTGCTGGTTCTTCGTAGCAGTGATGACCAGCCGGATGAACCTTTTGTTGTCGAAGAAGACCATAATTACATCGTCGAAGCCAATCTGTTTACCGGTGTTCTTACATTGACCCAGACAGAGACGTTGGCACCTGCCTACGACCAGCTTTATTTTGTGGGTAACGCTACGGATTGGGGATTCGTGAAGATGAAACAAGATGTGCTCGATCCATACTTGTTCCGCTTCGGCAAGTTCTTTGAAGTGGGCAAAGGAGGGGAATTCAAGTTCGGAACCTCCGATGGAAGTTGGGAGAACATGTATAAGGCCAAGAATGCCGATGCTGCTTATACCGATACAGAAGTGGTGTTTGTGAAAGGGTTCGACCCGGACAATAAATGGGTGCTGAAAGATGGGGAATGCGGCAAGGCCTACAAGATTTGCATGGATATCCGTAGTGGTAAGGAACGCATGATGATGAGCGAATTTACTCCGTATGAGATGATTTATATGGTAGGTGATGCTACTCCGGCCGGTTGGACGATTGGTGATGCTACGCCGATGCAGACAACGGATAATCCGTATGTGTTTACTTGGAAAGGTACGCTGAATGCCGGTGAGTTGAAATTTACTTGTGATAAGCAGGAAGATTGGAATGGAGCTTGGTTCATGCCGGCTGTAGCAGACAAACAGCCTGCAGGAGAAACAGAACCGATGCTTTTCCTTGATAAATCAGACGAAGCGTTCAAAGCGCAATATCTGGACGTGATGGTAGGCGGCATCGACCAGAAGTGGAAGATTACGACAGCAGGTTCCTATCTGATTACTTTGAATCAGCTGGAAGAGACAATTTCAATCGTGAAACAATAGGTATCTACAATAGATGAAGAAGATAGTTTATACAACAATGGTAGCCTTGCTGCTGGTTGCATGCAGCAAGGAGAGTGATGATACCGGTAGCGGTACCGGTGGAGGCGGAGAGAGTGGAGGGGTTACGGAAGTAACCCCAGTCACCTCGGACTTGACGGTCAATCTCACTACCGACAAGGCATGTTACCGGCCGGGCGAGAGTGTTTCTTTTACAGCTGACGCCCTTCCTGCCGGAGCTAAAATCCGCTACCGGACAATGGACAAGGTTGTATCGGAGCAGGCTGCTGTCGGTACTACTTGGACTTGGACTGCTCCGGCAACCGATTATACCGGTTATCTGGTGGATGTATACCGTACAAAAGAGAATGGAACAGAGGTTATTCTTGGTACTATTGCCGTAGATGTATCCAGTGACTGGACACGTTTTCCACGTTATGGTTTCGTTGCCACTTTTGATGCTTCGAAAAAGGTGGATGGAGTGATAGAGAAGGAGATGGCTTTCCTGAACCGTTGCCACATTAACGGGGTACAGTTTCAGGATTGGCACAACAAGCATCATTGGCCGTTGGGCGGTACGCGTGAGCATCTGGACGAGGTCTATAAGGACATTGCCAACCGGGAGGTCTATACCGAGGTAGTGAAGAAGTATATCTCTACACAACACAGCCTGGGCATGAAGTCCATGTTTTACAATCTATGTTTCGGAGCTTTGGACGATGCCGTTTCCGACGGAGTAAAGGAAGAATGGTACATATTCAAGAACACGGGACGCATGGATAAGGATTCGCATGACTTGCCCTCCAGTTGGAAAAGTAATATCTTCCTGCTCAATCCCACCAATACGGAATGGCAGGCATATATTGCCCAGAAAAACGATGATGTTTATGCCAATCTGGACTTTGACGGTTATCAGATAGACCAACTGGGAAACCGGGGTGACCGCTATGACTATGATGGCAATAAGGTAAATCTGCCTAAGGGATATGCCTCGTTCATCGAAGCCATGAAACAGAAGCATCCGGACAAGCGTTTGGTGATGAATGCCGTCTCCAGCTATGGAGCTTCCCAGATAGCTGGTACGGGTAAAGTGGATTTCCTTTATAATGAAGTATGGGGCGATGAGGCAGGCTTCAAGGATCTGCACACCATTATCAAAGCGAACGACCAGTATGGCAACCATGCCTTGAAAACGGTGTTTGCCGCATATATGAACTATGACAAGGCAGGTAGCAGTACCGGTGAGTTCAATACACCGGGTGTGCTGCTGACGGATGCTGTGATATTTGCTTTGGGAGGCTCTCATTTGGAATTGGGTGACCACATGCTATGCCGCGAGTACTTTCCAAGCACGGCTTTGCAGATGAACGATGTACTGAAAACAGCCATGATTCGTTATTATGACTTTATGACGGCTTATCAGAACCTGCTTCGTGATAAAGATACGGAGGCGGAGATTTCCGTTTCTCTGAACTGTACGGATGCTGCGCGGAATCTTTCTCTGAATGCATGGCCGCCGCAGAAGTCTGCCATCACTGTATATGCCAAGAATGTAAATGGCAGGCAAGTCATTCATCTGCTCAACTTCCTCAATGCGGATAACTTAAGCTGGAGGGATTTGAACGGAACAATGCCCGAACCGCGTCTGGTGTCCGACGTGCCGTTGAAGATGAATGTTTCCGGTAAAGTGAACAAGATATGGGTTGCATCGCCCGATTTCCATGCCGGTGCTTCGCAGGAACTGTCATTCGAACAGAAGGACGGCACGGTTACCTTTATCTTGCCTTTGCTGAAGTACTGGAGCATGCTTGTGATGGAATAAGAGTATCCAATAAAGGAACAAACAGATTATAGTAATGAAGAAATATATATTTTTATTTTTTGCCGTCTGTGCATTTTCAGTATATGCGAATGCACAGAACCGCACCGGAGACTGCACTTCCTATACCAGTGATGACCGGAGTGTGACCTTCTATTTAAATGACAGTTCTGCCATACAATTACGTCTGTGTAGCCAGTCTACGGTACGTATATGGTTTTCTCCCGACGGTAGTTTCCAGCGGAGTAATCCTTCCTTTGCCGTCGTCAATGAGGACTTGGAGGATGTCGGTACCGTCCATGTGGACGAGCAGAATGCCTGCTACGAGATTTTTACCCCTAAACTCCGTATCCGGGTAAACAAGTCTCCGTTTAACTTACAGATATTCGACAAGTATCAGAAACTGCTGTTCAGTGATTATGCCGATAAGGGGCATATCAGTGACGGAAAGCGCAAACTGGAATACAAGACCCTCCGTCGTGACGAACACTTCTTCGGTTTGGGAGAAAAGACCGGCAAGCTGGACCGTCGCGGCGAAGCCTACAAGATGTGGAACAGTGACAAGCCTTGTTATAGTGCCGTTGAGGACCCGCTCTACAAGAGTATTCCGTTCTTTATGAGCAGTTATCGTTATGGTATTTTCCTGGACAATACGTATAAAACCGAATTTAAGTTTGGTACGGAAAGCCGCGATTACTACAGTTTCGAGGCTCCTGGGGGAGAGATGATTTATTATTTCATCTTCGGGAAGGATTATAAGGAAATCATGAAACAATATGTCGACCTGACGGGAAAACCCATAATGCCTCCTAAATGGGCATTGGGCTTTGCACAATGCCGGGGACTGCTGACGAGCGAGAAATTGTCTTATGAAATAGCTGAAGGCTATCGTAAGCGTGGAATTCCTTGTGATGTTATTTACCAGGACATAGGCTGGACACAGTATTTGCAGGATTTTGAATGGCGGAAAGGGAACTACGAGAATCCGAAAAAGATGCTTGCAGACCTCAAGGATATGGGCTTCAAGGTGGTGGTTTCGCAAGATCCGGTCATTTCACAAGCCAATAAGCGGCAATGGGAGGAAGCCGATAGGTTAGGGTATCTGGTAAAGGACTCCACCAACGGCAGGAGTTATGACATGCCCTGGCCCTGGGGTGGTAATTGTGGAGTAGTGGACTTCACCCTTCCTGCTGTGGCAGACTGGTGGGGAGCTTATCAGCAGAAGCCCATTGATGATGGCATTGCCGGTTTCTGGACTGATATGGGTGAACCTGCCTGGAGCAATGAGGAGCAGACGGAACGCCTGGTGATGAAACACCATTTGGGCATGCATGATGAGATTCACAATGTTTATGGTCTTACGTGGGATAAGGTGGTGAAGGAGCAGTTTGAGAAACGGAATCCTAACCGTCGCGTATTTCAGATGACACGTGCCGCTTTTGCGGGCTTGCAACGCTATACCTTCGGCTGGACCGGTGACTGTGGAAACGGTGATGACGTGACGCAGGGCTGGGGACAGATGGCCAATCAGATTCCGGTACTGTTGTCTGCCGGTTTGGGAATTATTCCTTTTACTACTTGTGACATTACCGGTTATTGCGGAGATATAGAGAATTATCCTGCGATGGCTGAACTTTATACGCGGTGGATACAGATGGGCGCTTTCAATCCCCTGAGCCGCATTCATCATGAGGGCAACGTGGCTGTGGAGCCGTGGCTGTTCGGCGAAGAGGCCGAGAAGAATGCCAAGGCAGCCATCAAATTGAAGTATCGTCTTTTGCCTTATATCTATACGTATGCCCGCGAAGCACACGAAACGGGGTTGCCTCTCATGCGACCGATGTTTCTGGAATATCCGGCAGATATGGAAACGTTCTCAACGGATGCCCAGTTCATGTTTGGCAGCGAACTGCTGGTTGCTCCGGTGGTAAAGAAAGGAGCGCGAAACAAGAATGTGTATCTTCCTGAAGGAACTTGGATTGACTACAACAACAAACACACAGCATATAGCGGTGAGCAATGGATGACGGTGGATGCTCCCCTCAATACTATTCCTATGTTTGTAAAGCAGGGAAGTATCATACCTCAAATGCCGGTCATGAACTATACGGATGAGAAACCGGTCTATCCGGTTACGTTTGAGATATTTCCTGCTGCAGCGGGCAGTGAAACTACCTTCTCGCTTTATGAAGATGCAGGAACTGATTTAGGATATTTGCGTGGAGAGTTCATGCGCACTCCTATTACTTGCCAGACTACCGACAAAGGCTATACGCTGAAAGTAGGTACACGGACCGGTGAGAAATATAGCTTACCCGGCCAACGAAACCTGATGTTCTGCATCTATACGGAACAGATGCCGAGAACAGCTTTGCTGGACGGTCAGAAAATCAAGAAAACGAATGTCGGAAAGCTGGAAGAAAATCGGGAGACAGAGTTTACGATAACTGCCTGGTGTCCCGACAAGAAGCAGGGGACCTGCCTGCTGAGGTTGCCGGATGATGGAAAGGAACATATCATTGAGTTTATCTATTAACACAAAAAACATATCATTATTATGAAGAAATTTGTACTTAGCGCGGCTTTGCTTTTTTCTGCCCTGGCGGGGAATGCTGAAGGCATTTCATCCCCTTCGGGCATGGTGAAGCTGGATTTTGAACTGACAAAAGACGGGAGACCAGCCTATCAGGTGGATTATAAAGGGGCTCCTGTCATCAATCCCAGTACGTTGGGATTGGAACTGAAAGGAACTACCAGCCTGATGGATGGTTTCAAAGTAGTAAGGACTTCTACTTCCACTTTCGATGAAACCTGGCAACCGGTGTGGGGGGAGACAAAAGATATCCGCAACCACTACAACGAATTGCTGGTAGAACTTGAACAACCGTCTACCACTCGTTTTATGAATATCCGTTTTCGGGTATATGATGACGGCGTGGGATTCCGTTATGAGTTTCCGCAACAGAAGAATCTGGTTTATTTTGTGATAAAGGAAGAGCATTCCCGATTTGCCATGACCGGCGACCATA
>OGGL01000303.1_pt1 | contig 17404 bp, 10 predicted proteins | sample 1571221 | NCBI WGS metagenome assembly OGGL01 (sample SAMEA2582062, study PRJEB24529) | metagenome | biome: Human gut stool | place: China | collected 2011
AAACCTCAGTTTATTCATTACCGTCTGTTTGTTAGAACTATTTTATGTGTTTTCAATGGGCGCAAATAGTATTTGGTTTTGCACTCCCGATAAAATAGGATGGCTATGGACCATCATTAATTTCTTTATATTCGGTGCAGTTGTATTTAATCAATGGATGTGTTTTTTCAATACCTTGAATGATGTGCAATACAATTCCTACGCAACTTTCAATTGGACATGGGGAATATATACTTGGGGCATCTGTATCATAGGCGCTATCATTTGTGGCTTTTTCTTTGTAGGCTTTTTGCCTGTGGTAGGAATTGGATTTCTTGTCGGACAATCTGTGCAAACAGGTATTATTTTCAATAAAGTACTTCCCAAAGGTGGATGGAAACATGCGTGTATCTGTACATTAACTTATTTAATTGGTTCAACAGCCACTGTCTTAATTGTAGCTCATTTCCTCATCCTTTTACTAATTGTACTAATCGCTCTCTTTCTGCTTTCACTTTTAGGAAAATCATCTTCTTCATCCGGCGGTAAAAGATGCTCCAATTGTAGTCACCTCAGTGGTTCCAGTTGTAACTTAAGCGGACGTTATATCAGCAGCCCGTCTACCACCTATTGCGATAATTACCAATAATACTATTTAGAAAGAGAAACGTCAGGCAACGCATTTCTCTCTATAGATAGTTGCAGATAATCAAAAAATAATCTACTTTTGTTTTCAAAATGAATCAAAGTGCCAATTTTATAAATACTTAATAAGATGGTAGACGTAAAAACGATTATCGAAGAATCACAAGAGAAGATGGATATGGCAGTGATGTATCTGGAAGAAGCACTGGCACACATCCGCGCCGGAAAAGCAAGCACACGCTTGCTGGATGGTATCCGTGTAGACTCTTACGGAAGCATGGTGCCCATCAGCAACGTAGCTGCCGTAACCACTCCCGATGCACGCAGCATCACGATTAAACCTTGGGATAAAAGCATGTTCCGGGTTATTGAAAAAGCCATTATCGACTCCGATCTCGGCATTATGCCGGAGAATAACGGTGAAATTATCCGCATCGGTATTCCACCTCTTACCGAGGAACGCCGTAAGCAACTCGCCAAACAATGTAAAGCTGAGGGTGAAACAGCCAAAGTCAGTATCCGTAACGCACGGCGCGACGGCATCGATGCACTGAAGAAAGCTGTAAAAGACGGTTTGGCTGAAGATGAACAAAAGAACGCAGAAGCTAAACTGCAGAAGGTTCATGACAAATACATTGCCAAAATTGAAGAAATGCTGGCTGAAAAGGACAAAGAAATTATGACCGTATAATTGAAATACAAGTTACGGGCTACCATACACATCTGTGTATAACGCCTCATCTTAATAGCCCGTAACTTGTAACTAGCTGCTTATAAAACATGAAGGGATTAGTAATAAAGAATACAGGTAGCTGGTATCAGGTAAAAACTGATGACGGGCAGCTGGTTGAATGTAAGATCAAAGGTAATTTTCGGCTGAAAGGCATACGGAGTACAAATCCCGTTGCCGTAGGTGACCGTGTACAAATCATACTCAATCAGGAAGGAACAGCCTTTATCAGTGAGATAGAAGATCGGAAAAATTACATCATCCGCCGTTCATCGAACCTCTCCAAACAATCACATATTCTTGCAGCCAATCTCGACCAATGTATGCTGGTGGTAACTGTTAACTATCCCGAAACTTCAACCACTTTTATCGACCGCTTTTTAGCATCGGCAGAAGCCTATCGGGTACCGGTGAAGATTCTTTTCAACAAAGTGGATGCTTATGATGAAGACGAATTGCATTATCTGGACAGCCTCATCACGCTCTATACCCAAATAGGTTACCCTTGTTTTAAAATATCCGCACTGACCGGTGAAGGAGTCGATACCATACGCGAGGAATTAAAAGGTCGGGTAACCCTCTTCTCCGGACATTCGGGAGTAGGCAAGTCGACCCTTATCAATGCCCTTGTTCCGGGGCTGGAAGTCAAGACTGCGGAAATATCAGCTTATCACAACAAGGGAATGCACACCACCACTTTCTCCGAAATGTTCCCTGTACCGGGAGACGGATACATTATCGACACTCCGGGCATCAAAGGTTTTGGTACTTTCGATATGGAAGAGGAAGAGATAGGTCACTACTTCCCCGAAATATTCAAAACTTCGGCAAACTGTAAATATGGAAACTGCACACACCGCCAAGAACCCGGTTGTGCTGTTCGGAAAGCAGTAGAAGAGCACTACATCAGCGAATCACGCTACACTTCCTATCTGAGTATGCTTGAGGATAAGGAGGAAGGAAAATACCGTGCGGCATACTGAATCTCTGCTATTTTTCAGAGAATATTCTTTATTCTATTTTAATGCTTCACTTGGCAGAGCAACTGCTTCTCCTACAAAAAATACGTTTCGATCTTCCGTCTTCCACCTTTTTCCACTTACTCCATTAATGATCAATGCAATGACGCGGTGGAAGATCGCATTTTCAGCCTGTTTATCTTCCACCCGCATCTTCTATCTTCCACCCGTCAACTTGAGTGCCATCCAATCGTTAAGACGCTGATAGGCAACACTAAGGAACGTATTTATTAACTGAATACATTGTTTAGAGCATTGTGCTTTCCTTTACTGTTTAGTCGAAAATGATCCGTTCTTCATCCCATCCCCGCCACCCGGGCTTATGAGCCCGTATACCAAGGCCCATGAGCCCGCATACCAGGGCCGGAAGAAACAAACGGAGATTCATCATAACATACTTGTATACAATCGTTTAATATCAAAAACAAATACCGTTGGTTAGTTCGTAATCCGCGAAGAAAAAAAGAACCGTCGCACTTTATCAAGAGGATGATTCGATGGCTGTTACAATAAGTCCTCACTCTTTTACTAAAAAGATAATGAGGCTTTCATATGTATACAGATTACCCCGGATATGGTTCGCTCCATCGGAGAGAGTTTATCGTTTATCTCCGAAAGTATAACAGGCCCGTCAGCGACCGACACCTTCACCAAACGCGAAAATACAGCATTGATTTATAATAGAAGGGATACAGCAAGAGAAAGCGTAACTACTCAGATATCAACAGAGTACATACTATTCGTCTCACTATTCAATAACAGCAAGAATGGCATTGCATACCGTTTTTTTTTAATTAGTTAATTAAAAAAAAAAAATCTTTTTGGAGGATGTTCATATAAAAAAAAGTCATATATTAACAAAATAATAATTTTATTATTACTGAAAACCAAGAAACCTTACTAATTATGAAAATACTCTTTTTCCTAGACGTCTCCAATCAGCGACAAGTTGACTTTTGTAATAGAATACTAACATCTTAACAATATGTAAAAATTGAATCTATCACTTCCTTTTGCATAAGCACGCTTATTAAGAAGACAAGTAATCATTATAGTAACAGCCTGGAGTTACTATATAATATTAAAAGATATATAAAATCCCATGAAAAAAATATATCCCTTTTTATCTTTGCTAGTCATAATTCTTGCGTATCCATTAATTAGTCTTTTGATGGTATTAATTATTGGGAACTTAGTGCAAAGTCCAACTTTGAGACCACATCCCATCACTCTATTATCCCTCATTATATTTATTTTATTATTCAGAAAGAACATTCAGTTTCGCCAGTCTTTCAACACCAAAATTTCCATAAAAACAATTATTTCAATTTTTATCTTAAGTATATCCGTGCATATAGTTATAGGATTTATCGATTTTATTTCCAATAAAAAAAGAATTTTTTACGTTTCCAAGATTGATATATGGCTTGGTTTTAATTCCTGTTTTAGAAGAGCTAAGTTGCAGAATTATTATTATCAATAAATTTAAAGATAAATTAAACCAATGGATTATAATTATAACGACCGGATTGTATTTTGGCATGCTACATGCAGGGAGTATATATACTGTCATTGGTTTATCATGCTTCGGATTTATATTAGCATATTTATATATCATATCAAGAAATGGACTTCTTCTTATATTATGTCATTTCTTTTATAATGCTATTAATTTCTGCTTATATAGTATTTTTTGGTCTGCTACATCAAGAGCCTCAAATTATATATATAATCCCATACATTACATTATAGTTGCTATTTCAATCATATATATTATTTATTTTTTCACCAAGAAGAAATATATTTAAATCAAAGCATTATAGACAATATAACTAAAAGACATATATGGAATTATGAATTAGATAAAAGCACATAATACCGTACTAACAACAAATTAATAACAAAACCAAAATTATAAGAAACATCAAAATTAAAAGAATATAAAAACAAGAAACGTAACAACAACTGAAAGGAGACACTGAAATCCTAACAGACGATTTGAGTTTATTAATGCGTTTTTTCAATCCATTACGGGCCATTTTTGATCACAGATTAAGAAAACATAATCAATAAGACACCTTAACACAAAAAATAAATCTATATTTTAATTTCTCGATTAAACCTTTCCCTATCGTCTTAGTCTAACCTTTGAACAGACATATACTAATACTAAGACATGGATAAAAAGGTAAAATGGGGCATCGTCATCTTGGTTGGTGCCGGACTGATAGGTTGGGGAATTTACTCCCGACTTCCTAAAGCAAATGAAGAGTTGGCAGCAGCCGACAAAGTGATGACAGGCAAACAGATCAATAAAAGGGTTCTGAACGTAAACGCCAAAATCATAAAACCACAATTGCTGACAGACCAGATTCAAATCAGCGGTAGCTTGATGCCTGACGAGGAGGTGGATCTTTCTTTTGAGACTTCGGGAAAAATTGTTGAGATCAACTTTGACGAAGGAACAACCGTAAAGAAAGGACAACTACTGGCAAAAGTGAACGACCGGCAATTACAGGCCCAGTTGCAACGTCTTGTAGCTCAACTAAAACTTGCCGAAGACCGTGTGTTCCGCCAAAATGCTTTGCTCGAACGGGATGCCGTCAGTAAGGAAGCTTACGAGCAGGTAAAAACGGAACTGGCCACCCTGAATGCAGATATTGATTTGGTAAAAGCGAATATTGCCATGACCGAACTTCGCGCACCCTTCGACGGGGTGATCGGACTCCGGCAGGTCAGCGTCGGCTCTTATGCTTCACCTACTACCATCGTAGCCAAACTGACAAAAATCATTCCTCTGAAAATAGAGTTTTCCGTACCCGAGCGTTATGCCAGTCAGGTAAAAAAGGGAACTAACCTCAACTTCGAACTGGAAGGAAAGTTAAGCTCTTTCCCCGCAAAGGTATATGCCACCGAATCACGAATCGATCAGTCTACTCGTACACTGACCGTTCGTGCACTGTATGCTAACAGTAACGGGGCAATACTACCGGGACGTTACGCCAGCATCCAACTGAAAAAAGAAGAAATCCCGAATGCCATCGCCATCCCATCGGAGTCCATCGTACCTGAGATGGGTAAGGATAAAGTATTCCTCTATAAATCGGGTAAAGCCGAACCGGTAGAAATAACCGCAGGTATCCGTACCGAAGCTGAAGTACAAGTCATAAAGGGCCTACAAATGGGTGATACCATCATCACTTCGGGAACCCTGCAACTTCGTACAGGTCTGCCTGTCACACTGGATAATATCAATTAACTACCGACCGCCTTATGAATATATCCGAATTAAGTATACGACGGCCAGTACTCTCAACGGTACTGACCATCATCATTTTGCTCTTTGGACTGATCGGGTACAACTACCTGGGTGTCCGGGAGTATCCATCCGTAGATAACCCTATTATTTCAGTATCCTGCTCCTATCCGGGTGCAAATGCCGATGTCATCGAGAATCAGATCACCGAACCCCTGGAACAGAACATCAATGGTATTCCGGGCATCCGCTCACTCTCCAGTGTCAGTCAGCAGGGACAAAGCCGTATCACGGTAGAGTTTGAGCTTTCCGTCGACCTGGAAACAGCTGCCAATGACGTGCGTGACAAGGTATCACGCGCCCAACGTTATCTCCCGCGCGACTGTGACCCTCCTACCGTATCGAAAGCCGACGCCGATGCCACCCCTATCCTTATGGTGGCTTTGCAAAGCGACAAACGTTCTTTGCTGGAACTCAGTGAAATTGCCGACCTGACTGTAAAAGAACAGTTGCAAACGATCTCTGACGTAAGTAGTGTCTCCATTTGGGGAGAGAAACGATACTCCATGCGTTTATGGCTCGACCCCATCAAGATGTCCGGTTACGGGATCACTCCCATCGATGTGAAGAATGCGGTAGACAAAGAGAACGTGGAACTCCCTTCAGGTAGTATCGAAGGAAATACAACAGAACTTACCATCCGTACTTTGGGACTGATGCACACTGCAGAAGAGTTCAACAACCTGATCGTCAAAGAAGAGAACGACCGCATCATCCGTTTCAGTGATATCGGACGAGCCGAACTGGGCCCTGCCGACATCAAAAGCTACATGAAGATGAATGGTGTACCCATGGTGGGAATCGTTGTAATCCCCCAGCCGGGTGCCAACCATATAAAGATAGCCGATGCGGTATATGAACGCATGGAGAAGATGCAGAAGGACCTCCCGGAAGACGTGAAGTATTCTTACGGATTCGATAACACCAAATTCATCCGTGCCTCTATCAGCGAAGTGAAAGAAACCGTTTACGTAGCTTTCATCCTAGTTATCATTATTATCTTCCTTTTTCTGCGCGACTGGCGTGTTACGCTGGTTCCCTGCATCGTGATTCCGGTATCGTTGATCGGTGCTTTCTTCGTTATGTATCTGGCGGACTTCTCCATCAACGTGCTCTCCATGCTGGCTGTTGTGCTGGCAGTGGGTCTGGTGGTGGACGACGCTATCGTAATGACGGAAAACATCTATGTCCGCATTGAGAAAGGTATGCCTCCGAAAGAGGCCGGCATCGAAGGGGCTAAAGAGATTTTCTTCGCTGTCATCTCTACCACCATTACGCTGGTTGCCGTATTCTTCCCCATCGTCTTTATGGAGGGGATGACAGGACGACTGTTCCGTGAATTTAGTATTGTTATTTCCGGTTCGGTTATCATCTCCTCTTTTGCGGCTCTGACCTTTACTCCGATGCTAGCCACCAAGTTACTGGTAAAACGGGAGAAACAGAACTGGTTCTATCTGAAAACAGAACCTTTCTTCGAAGGAATGAACCGCCTCTACAGTCGTTCACTGGCTGTTTTCCTCCATAAACGTTGGATTGCCCTGCCTTTTGTAGCAATTACCATTGGCATCATTGCCTTCTTGTGGAATTACATCCCGGCAGAAATGGCTCCGTTGGAAGACCGTTCACAAATCAGTATCAATACCCGTGGAGCCGAAGGTGTGACCTATGAATACATCCGGGACTATACGGAAGACATCAATGACCTCGTAGACTCGATTGTACCGGATGCCGAATCGGTAACCGCCCGTGTATCGAGTGGTAGCGGTAATGTGCGCATCACGCTGAAAGACATGAAAGACCGTGACTACACCCAGATGGATGTAGCTGAAAAATTGTCGGCAGCAGTACAGAAAAAGACGATGGCGCGTTCATTCGTCCAGCAGTCATCTTCTTTTGGCGGACGGCGTGGCGGTATGCCCGTCCAATACGTATTGCAGGCCACTAATATCGAAAAGCTACAGGAAGTACTGCCCAAGTTCATGGCGAAGGTTTACGAGAACCCGGTATTCCAGATGGCAGACGTAGACCTGAAGTTCAGCAAACCGGAGGCACGTATCAATATCAATCGCGACAAAGCCAGCATCATGGGGGTAAGTACACGTAACATCGCACAGACCCTGCAATACGGTCTGAGCGGACAGCGAATGGGCTACTTCTATATGAACGGCAAGCAATATGAGATCTTAGGAGAAATCAACCGCCAGCAACGTAACACACCTGCCAATCTGAAATCGATCTACATTCGTAGTGACAAAGGAGATATGGTGCAATTGGACAACCTGATTGAACTGACCGGTGGCATCGCGCCTCCGAAACTGTATCGTTACAATCGTTTCGTTTCGGCCACTGTTTCCGCCGGACTGGCCGAAGGAAAAACCATCGGACAAGGATTGGACGAAATGGACAAGATAGCCAAAGAGACGCTGGACGACACGTTCCGCACAGCATTGACCGGTGATTCGAAAGAATATCGCGAGAGTTCTTCAAGTCTGATGTTTGCTTTTATTCTGGCCATTGTACTGATTTACCTGATCCTGGCAGCACAGTTCGAGAGTTTCAAAGACCCGCTGATCATTATGCTGACCGTCCCCCTGGCTATTGCAGGCGCATTGGTATTCATGTATTTTGGAGGTATCACAATGAACATCTTCAGCCAGATCGGCATTATTATGCTGATTGGACTGGTGGCTAAAAACGGTATCCTGATCGTAGAGTTTGCCAACCTGAAACAAGAAACGGGTGAGGATAAGATGACAGCCATCAAAGATGCGGCGTTACAACGCCTGCGTCCTATCCTGATGACAAGTGCTTCTACCATCCTGGGATTAATCCCGCTGGCTTTCGCCTCGGGTGAAGGTTGCAACCAACGTATCGCAATGGGTACGGCTGTAGTGGGAGGTATGTTGGTATCTACCCTGCTGACCATGTACATCGTACCTGCCATTTACAGTTATATTTCGACGAACCGAAGTAATAAATTAAAGCAAGAATGAAACAGATCGTCTTATCTATCATAGCATTGTGCTGTGCTCCTTTTGCCATGCAGGCACAGCAGCCACAAATATATACCCTGAAATCCTGCCTGGAGTATGGACTTCAGAATAACTACTCCCTGCAAATAGTCCGCAATGAAGAGCAAGTGAGCAGGAACAACGCCACCCCGGGCAACGCAGGCTATCTGCCGACACTCGATTTTACGGCAGGATACAAGGGGACAGTGGACAACACTAATACCAAGGTCCGGGCCACCGGAGAATCAGTAAAAGAAAACGGTGTCTTCGACCAAACCTTGAATGTGGGTCTGAACTTGAACTGGACCATCTTCGATGGCTTTAACATTACAGCCAATTACCAGAAACTGAAAGAGCTGCAACTACAGGGAGAAACCAATACCCGTATCGCCATCGAGGACCTGATAGCCAATCTGGCAGCCGAATATTACAACTATGTTCAGCAAAAAATCCGCTTGCAGAATTTCCGTTATGCGGTATCTTTGTCGAAAGAGCGCCTGCGAATCGTAGAAGAACGTTACCACATCGGTAACTTCTCCCGTCTGGACTATCAACAGGCAAAAGTGGACTTCAACGCCGACAGCGCCAAATACATGAAGCAACAGGAATTGCTGCATACCTCGCGCATCCAGTTAAACGAACTGATGGCCAACGAAGATGTGGATCAACCGCTCGTGATAGAAGACAGCATTATAAAAGTGAATGCCGGGCTTCGATTCGAAGAGTTGTGGAATGCTACCTTACTGACGAACGCGTCACTGTTGAAAGCTGAACAAAACAACACGCTCGCCATGCTGGACTATAAGAAAGTAAACTCGCGCAACTACCCTTACCTGAAGATGAATACCGGATACGGATATACCTTCAATAAGTACGATATTGCCGCTAATAGCCAAAGAGGTAATCTGGGAGCCAATTTGGGAGTAACGGTAGGCTTCAACATCTTCGATGGAAATCGCCGACGCGAAAAGAACAATGCACGCATTGCCATAAAAAATGCCCGCCTTCAACGTGAACAACTGGAACAAGGGCTTAAAGCAGACCTTAGCAATCTGTGGCAGGCCTACCAGAATAATCTGCAAATGCTGAAACTGGAACGACAGAATCTAGTAGCCGCCAAAGAGAATCACGAGATAGCTATGGAACGCTACATGCTAGGCAACCTTTCGGGTATCGAAATGCGGGAAGCGCAGAAAAGTTTGCTGGATGCCGAAGAACGCATACTTTCGGCTGAATACGATACCAAGTTATGTGAGATTTCACTTTTACAAATCAGTGGAAAGATCACGAAATACCTGGAATAGAATGGGAATATCCGAAGAATGGGTGGGATAAGCCACAAAAGTCTACACTCCTCCCCATACAAACATACGCCCCGTTGGTTTAAAGCCTAAGGCCTATCGGTTTAAAACCAAGCCCCCTTTCCTTTGAAACCAACGGGGCTTTGGTTTTAAAGGTATTTTCACGTTGGTACAATACTATCTATCAGCACATTGTGAGTGAGACATTCGCCAAAGCAGGCTCCTCGGTTCGCATCTTAATTACTGACAAAAAGAACTACAAATCCACTTCCGAGAGATGTGTCGAAACTCTTTTCACCACAGAGTAGCACAGAGTCTTTTTATGAATAATCAACAACTTAGAATCGGCTCAGTGTTACTCTGCGTCTTTTGTGGTGGGTTTTGACACCTCCTCAATCCCTAAAAGTGAACATCCTATGACCGTATGTGTTATGAATTAATTATCTTTGCAACTTCAAATAAATAGCTAAGTCTGGAAAAGAATTACCTATTCCAAATACAACCATAACCAGTAAAGAAAAAACAAGAAGATGGGATTATTCATAAAGAAACCCTTTGAAGCCCTATTGGCAGAGGCCAATGTGTCGGGCAGTAAATCATTAAAACGAGTATTAGGCCCCTGGAGTCTGGTAGCACTGGGCGTCGGTGTTATCATCGGAGCAGGACTCTTCTCAATCACCGGCACCGTAGCAGCGGGCTACACCGGACCGGCCATCACCCTTTCATTCGCCATAGCTGCACTAGGATGCTGCTTCGCAGGACTCTGCTACGCTGAGTTCGCTTCTATGATTCCGGTGGCAGGCAGTGCTTATACGTATTCATACGCCACCATGGGCGAACTGATAGCCTGGATCATCGGCTGGGATCTCGTTCTCGAATATACCGTAGCAGCCACTACCGTCAGTATCAGTTGGAGCCGATATCTCGTCGTCTTTCTTGAAGGACTCGATATACATCTGCCGCAAGCCCTGACCGCCTGCCCATGGGATGGGGGAATCGTCAATATCCCGGCGTTCCTGATCGTAGTGTTGATGAGCATCTTCCTGATTCGCGGAACAGAAGGCAGCTCCATCTTCAACGGCATCGTTGTATTTCTCAAAGTATCGGTGATCGCCATATTCGTTGTCCTGGGCTGGAAATATATCAATGCCGACAACTATACTCCATACATCCCCGCCAATACAGGTACACTTGGCGAATACGGTCTCTCGGGTGTCCTGCGTGGAGCCGCCATCGTTTTCTTTGCTTTCCTGGGATTCGATGCCGTCAGTACGGCTGCACAGGAAACAAAAAATCCGAAACGGAATATGCCGATCGGTATCCTGGTATCACTCTTGGTATGTACCGTACTTTATATGCTGTTTGCCCACGTAATGACAGGAGTAGCCCATTATACCGAATTTAGCGGCCAGCAGGGCATCGCACCGGTAGCCATTGCCATCGAACACATGGGACATGCCGATGCAACAGGCATCATTCACCCGGATTATCCGTGGCTGAACCGTGCCATCGTTCTTGCCATCCTGTTCGGCTATTGTTCGGTCATTATGGTTACTTTATTGGGGCAAAGCCGTGTTTTCCTGAGCATGAGCCATGACGGACTACTTCCCCCCTTCTTTTCACACATCAACGAGAAGTTCCGTACACCGGCGCGCAGCAACCTCCTGTTTATGCTGATAGTGGGCCTGCTAGCCGCATTTGTTCCGGCACGCCTGGCGGGAGAGATGACCAGCATCGGTACACTGATGGCTTTCACACTGGTATGCGCAGCCGTCCTCGTAGTGCGAAAGACCATGCCGAACATACCCCGTTCATTTAAAACTCCGTTTGTGCCTCTCGTCCCCATTCTGGGAATACTCACTTGTCTGTGCATGATGCTTTTCCTTCCAGCCGATACCTGGATACGATTAGTACTGTGGATGCTGATCGGACTGGACATCTATGTCGGCTACGGCATGAAACACAGTAAACTGGAACATGGTGTGAAAAATCGCCGGGGACAATCGGCATTGAACATGATCGGCATTGCACTGTCTCTGCTTTGTGTCATTACCGGCTTATGGCATCAGCAGACTGTAGGTTGGAATGAAAGTAAAGTATTGCTGATCATCTGGTTTGTTTTCGCATTTCAGAATTGTGAATATTATTTGATGCGGATATGGAAAGGGACAACAAAACAAACGAATGACAACGGTTAACTCTGAGGAAAGGAGGTATATAAAACTGTTTTCACCACAGATTACACAGATTATCAAAAACAATGACCTGTGTTATCTGTGGTAGAAAAGTCTTATTCAACCGCTTGCATCACCTGCTTCGCTACTTCAATGCAGTCTCCTTCCGCCTCGGCAGAATAGGGATTGGCAGCTTTCGTCCAAGGTTCCTCTATGGCATAGAAATCAATTTCCGCAGGGGTCTTTCCCTCTATCCGCTGAGAAAGAAAGTCGAAATATAGTTTCCAACGCATGTAATAGAAATCTTTCAGCAAGCCGTTCCACTCTTTGTGAGCATAGTCTCGGAGACCACCGTAATCGGCCGCGTTCCGGTTACCCCAGGTCGTAATCTGTACACGGGCATTCCATTCGTACAATTCCTTTTCTTCGGGTGTATCACCCAACGCACGCGCCTCTTCAATCCACTTTCCTACTCGAAACTCCGGACGGGTTCCCAACAGTTTATCCTGCAACAAAATCAGGTCGAGGAACTTTCCCGATGCCAGTGCAAAGAGTTGTTTATCACCTGCACGATAAGCGGCAGTCACAGCTTTCTGCATCAGACGTCCCTTCTCTGCCAGTGCCTGGCGGACAATATCTACCAGATCGTATTCAAAATTATTGTTACCTTTAAAGCGATCGGCTACGGAAACCATCAGGCGGGCAGCTTCTATCACCTCCTGCGGACGGTAGTAATCTTTCATTTCCGACCAGCTGGACACCTGGTACACATCTTCCGCCGGACGGGCACAAAATACAGATTCGTGTGTCCCCTGCTGGGTCAGGTTCTTCGGCGAGTTATAAATAGAGTTCGCCAGATTGGTCCAGGCAGCCTGTACCACCGGATCATCAACGCCATAACGGGCTTTTACATACTCCTTCAGCCACTCTTCCTTCGTGAACCGGTCGGGACGCCAAGGCAGCTCCATCACCAGCTCGTACATCACCGGATTGTTTTCAATCCCTTCAGGAGTCATTCCCACCCCTTTCAGCGTAGCGCTTGCATGCGGATCGGCTTTGGCAAGATAGAAGTTATCGATCACATTGTCCATCTTTCCGTGCAATCCCACATTGCCACCATAATTCAAAAGCATACAATAGAGCCAATCGTGCTGCCCGTATCCGTTCTTGCGATACCACTCGGAAGTAGAATCTCCCCACTGCGGACGGCACTCACTGGTCAGGTCAAGTATCAGCAAATCTCCAGCTTTCAGGTTCTCAATCATCTTGGGACGCGGATTTGCCTGCCAGGCCTGAGCCACCCAGACAGCCTTCGGATTGGCCTTCTTCATAGCTTTCATCACTGCCTTACCGGCTGCATCGAGGTCGACACCTGCAGTGTTTCCCCCTTCGTGAAAGGGGTCCATAGAGTAAAAGTTAGCTTTGCCGTACAGTTTCTCAAGTTCTTTGTAGTAAAGAGAAGAAATCTCCTCGAAACGCGGATCACTCGGTTGCAGGAACGCCGGACGACGGTAGCCGCACCATGTTCCCGGGTCGGATACGTTCAGGCCGAGTTTCTCTTTCGCATTATGGGGTACCATACCGCAATAGCCCGGAAGCACCGGCTCTATACCGTATTCGCGCATACGCTTCAGGATCTTTTTTTGCAAAGCAATCTGCCGGGTATACCAGCTGTCGGGATTGGGACCACCCCAACCTTCCAAGTTATTCATCAGCCACCAGGCAAAAAATCCCGGACCCGAAATGAATTCATTGATCTCTGTCTTGGTATATCCCAACTTATCAAGTACATTGTGCCACACAGCCTCAGCTCCGGTCACCGCCAAAGGAATATTGATGCCGTGTAGAGCCATCCAGTCAATCTCTTTCTCCCATCGGTTCCAATCCCAGAAAGCCATAGAGTAAGAGAAAGTACAATAATTCAGGTCGTAGCGGTAGGGCAATGTTGTTTCCCTGCGTTCTTTCTTTGTCACCGGCGGAAGTACAGCCGGCAGTTTCGCCTGCATTCCGTTCCATGAGAGATGAATACCTGCGTAATACTTCAGATACCAATTCAGCCCGGTGGCAATGCTTACATAGTTATTTCCACGAATAACGACTTTATCACCTTTCTGGTCGAGTTCAAAGAAGTCGGCATCGGACTTCACCTGCTCGATAATAAACTTCTTCGAAGCTCCTTTGTCAATGCGCTCCAACAATCCGGTTACCGGAGAAGCCATTGCCCAAGAAGCGACACAAAGTAAAATTGTTAATAGTATTGATTTACGATTCATAAATAATATGCTTTAATTACAGTTTTATCCCATAATCCATTTCGCCTTCTTGCCCAGCACACGATAGACAGTCCACACAATCAGCCACGAAGCACCGAAGGCAAAAACAGACGCCACCGGTATCTGAATACCCAGAGGTACACCTAACGTACGTACCAACACTACGGAAGGGCCGGTAAAGAAATAGTGTATCATATAGATGCCGAAACCACACAAAGTGAGGTTGGCAAGTGCCTTCCTGATCCCCTCCGAATGGAAATTCACCTTCTTGCAAAGCATAAACACGGGAATGGTCATCATCACTACATTCAGGGAACAATAAGTGAAGAAGAGTTCGAGCATCTCGTCGCTAAACTCCGGCAAAGCCGTGATGTAGCGGAAGCCAAAGAAGGTAACGGCATATCCTATTACAAACATCGGCAGACCGATTGCCAGGATCTTACCCAAAGACCAGTCAAGGTTGCGCAGATAGTGTCCCAACAACAGATAGCCATTGAAACCGGCAAAGTAATAAAGCATGCCGAACGCATTCCATGAACAGGTTCCCCAAAGGTATTGTGCCACAAACTGGTTGTAGTATGGCAACAACAGAGTGACAGCCCATGCACCGAGAAACCACAGCTTCGCCTTATCGGATGCTTTCTCCACCCAGGCAGAAAAGACGGGGAGGTAAAGATACAGACCGATCAGCAGGTAAATATACCACATGTGTACATCTACTATGGAGAAATTAAAAGGAATCTGAGCAATGTAGTCCAAAGAGACAGGCAGCGACTGGCGCATCACTTCCTCGCCCGAATAAGGGAAAAAGTCGAGAATGACTTCCGGTTTGATGCCCAACACTCCGGTGATCCAGGGAAACAGATTGTAGATAACGGACCAGATCAGAAACGGCCACAGGACGCGCGGAATGCGTTTCTTATAAAAGACAGAGATCTCGCCGCGCACCGGAAGAAGCAGTGCTCCGGTAATCATCACGAACAGGGGGACGCAAGGACGAAGCAAGGCTCCGTAGATGGCACCCCAGAGTTTTATTTCGCCAATATTGGGCGGTGTGCCCGGATAAAAGTTAAAAGGGTCTGTGCAGTGACAACAGACAACGGTAAACATGGCTACGAAGCGGACAACGTCCAGCCAGACAATGTGTTGAGGATTCTTTTGTAGTTCCATCGGTGGTTCGTTTTACTGATAATGATCAAGGTATTTATAATGAGAAAGGCATCTGTATAACACAGCATACAGACGCCTCTCACTCGAGTTAAAATGATAAACAACTATTATTAATAGTCACTTACCCATTTCTTATTTGTTGCTGCAAGAACCGCAACGGGGTTTTATCTGCTTAAAGAAGTCGTTACCCTTGTCATCTACAAGAATAAATGCGGGGAAGTCCTCTACTTCGATCTTCCAGATAGCTTCCATACCCAATTCCGGATATTCTACGCATTCGATGCTCTTGATATTGTTCTGGGCAAGGATAGCAGCCGGACCACCGATTGAACCAAGGTAGAAACCGCCATACTTCTTACAAGCATCGGTCACCTGCTGGCTACGGTTACCTTTTGCCAACATAATCATGCTGCCGCCATGGCTCTGGAACAAGTCCACATAGGGATCCATACGTCCGGCAGTAGTCGGTCCCATCGAACCGCAAGCCATGCCGGCAGGAGTTTTAGCCGGACCGGCATAATAAATCGGATGGTCTTTGATATATTGAGGCAGATCTTCGCCGCGATCCAGACGTTCTTTCAGTTTAGCGTGAGCGATATCACGGCCTACGATGATCGTACCGTTGAGTGACAGACGTGTAGCTACCGGATATTTAGTCAGTTCCTTCAGGATATCCGCCATCGGCTGGTTCAGGTCGATTTTCACTACATCGCCTTCACCTGCGCCACGCAGTTCTGCGGGAATCAGACTGCCCGGATTAGAATCGAGTTTTTCAATCCAGATACCGTCTTTATTGATCTTACATTTGATGTTACGGTCGGCAGAACAAGATACACCCAAGCCCACCGGACAAGAAGCTCCGTGACGGGGCAGACGGATGATACGTACATCGTGTGCCAGATATTTACCGCCAAACTGTGCTCCCAAACCGATCTTTTGGGCTTCGGCAAGTACCTCTTTCTCCAGTTCTACGTCGCGGAAAGCACGACCATACTCATTACCGGTAGTCGGCAACTCGTCGTAATAGTGGGTAGAAGCCAGTTTCACAGTCAGCAGATTCTTCTCAGCCGAAGTACCGCCGATAACGAATGCAATATGATAAGGAGGACAAGCCGCTGTACCCAGTGTCTTCATCTTCTCAACCAGGAACGGAACCAGAGTGCCCGGATTCAGGATCGCTTTTGTCTCCTGATACAGATAAGTCTTATTGGCAGAACCACCACCCTTGGTCACACACAGGAATTTGTACTCCATGCCTTCCGTAGCCTCGATATCGATCTGGGCCGGCAGATTGCACTTCGTGTTCACCTCGTCGTACATGTTGAGCGGAGAATTCTGTGAATAACGCAGGTTTTCTTCCGTATATGTCTTGTAAACACCCAATGACAAAGCTTCTTCATCGCAATAGCCTGTCCATACCTGCTGTCCTTTTTCACCGTGGATGATAGCCGTACCGGTATCCTGGCAGAAAGGAAGTATACCTTTGGCAGCCACTTCAGCGTTGCGCAGGAAAGTCAATGCCACGTATTTGTCGTTTTCACTTGCTTCCGGGTCGCTCAGAATCTTCGCTACCTGCTCGTTGTGCGCACGGCGAAGCATGAAAGATACGTCGCGGAAAGCAGTATTAGCCATCGCTGTCAGACCTTCTTTCTGTACTTTCAGCACAGGTGTTCCTTCGAACTCGCTTACTGACACATAGTCTTTGGTAAGCAGATAATACTCGGTTTTATCTTCCCCATGTTCGAACATAGGTTGATACTTAAACGGAGGTGTTGCCATAATCTCT
>OGGL01000323.1_pt1 | contig 16552 bp, 8 predicted proteins | sample 1571221 | NCBI WGS metagenome assembly OGGL01 (sample SAMEA2582062, study PRJEB24529) | metagenome | biome: Human gut stool | place: China | collected 2011
AGGCGGATGATATAACTTTCGCTCCAGTCGCCGTTGCGGTCTGCGGCTTCGATGTCGAAGTTATCTATTCCTTTTCTGCCCGTCTCCTTGTTCACTTCCATATGGCGCCCGGCATGGCTGTCGCCTCCCCATTCGGCATGGAGGAAACGGGTGGTGGCGTTTATTCCGGCCGTCTCCATCTCGCGGTAGTTGCGGAAGCGGCGGCCATACCAGCCCGCCCAGATGGTGGGGGAGTAAACGTCCACAATGTCTTTGCAGAACTCGCAGCGGCGAATGGCTGTGGAGCGCGTCGGGTCGAGGCGATGGGCAAGGTCGTGCAGCTCGCCCATAAAGGCGCGTATGCTGTCTTTTTCGAACGTTTGGAAATCGCCCGGCCAGTCGTTCTCATTGCCCAGCCCCCACAGGATGACGGAAGGATGGTTGCGATGTTGCTCAATCATATTGGTGAGCATCCGGCGCGCCTGGTTCTTGTAGCTCTCTCCGCCCAGACCGCCGCGGCACCAGGGTATTTCTTCCCAGACGAGAAGTCCCAGCTCGTCGCAGAGCCGCAGAATGATGCCGGACTGCTGATAGTGCCCCAGGCGGATAAAGTTGGCACCCATCTCTTTTATTTGTTGCATTTCGGTGCGCATCATCTCTTCGGTCAAGGCAGCGCCTACTCCGGCATGGTCTTCATGGCGGTGAGTGCCGCGCAGCAGCAGCCGTTCGCCGTTCAGGTAGAAAGGCCCTTTCTCTTCGAAGCGGAAATGGCGGAAGCCGAAGTGCTGGGTGGTGCGCAGGGTATCTCCGTTGTCGATAAGTTCTGCCACGCAGGTGTAGAGAGCGGGAGAGTGGGGGCTCCACAGCTGCGGGCGTTTCAGGGAGATTTGGTACGAGGATATTTCCGTAAGCTCGGATGATATGGAATTAACCTCCTTGCCTTCGGGTGAGAAGACGCGGAGAGAGAACTCTTTTGCCTTCTTCTCCTTGCCGGATAGTCCGCCGAAAGCAATGTCTATCGAGATACTGCCTTGCTTCCCTTTCTCATCGGTTGTTGCTTCTATCCGTATCTGCTCAAAATGGACGGCAGGCGTATAGACGAGGTTGACATATCGGTAGAGTCCGCCGTAGAGGTTGAAGTCGGACATATCGGAAGGAATCATCTCCGTGTCGCGACTGTTGTCGCAGCGAATGGCAATAGGAATCTTTCCGCCGAAACGCTCCCGGCAGAGCGGCGTGCGACGGAATGCTTCCACGGCTTCGGTGATGTCTGCCTTCCACTCGTCGTAACCACCCACGTGCGAAGCGATTCGGGTGGTATAGACATATACCTCTGTCTTCTGTCCCGCGCCTTCAAACTCCAGGCAGGTGCGTCCGTTGGTATAGGGATTCTCTATGTTGAGCATGGTGCGATACCAGCCGGGGCCTTGATAATAGTTCACATCAGGGTCAACGGCGTCTTCCGCATTGAAGCAGTGGGGCAGGGTGACTTTCTGCCAGAGGGGAACGGTTTCGGGCTTTCCTGCTCCGGTAATAGGGCGCATCACTTCCCAAATGCTTCCCATATCCTGGCGGATAAACTCCCAATGCTCCGTAAGACGTTGCTTGCGGTCGGTAGGAATCAGTGCGTGTGCCTGCAACAACAGGCTGCTGAACAATAGACTAAGTAGGATTCGGGGTGCTTTCATGGTATGTTATAAAAATGATACATATATACGTCCTGCGGGGTATATATATAAAAGTTGTTAGGTATTAAGGATAAAGTTCTGAGGTATAGGGAGAAAAGTTCTTTTCTCTTAAGACAATTCTCTGTTCGCAGCTTGCGGATAAACATTCGCAGTGCGCGGATAAGCGTTCGCAAGCCCCGGATACATATCCGCAGCTTGCGAATAAACTTTATTTCATGTCCAGCGCCTCTTTCCTTGCCAACGCTTCCAGATAGAAGTAATCGGCATAGTTCAGCGGCACGTCTATTTCGCTTCCTCCCGGATGATGTCCCGTGGAATGCAGCAGCAGGAAGCCGTAGTGAGTGCCCGGTTCTGCCCGGTAATGCTTGTTGAGGCTATCGACAATCTTGTCGGCAACGGCGCGATACTGTTTACCCTTCTCCGGAGCTACGTAGGTGCAGAGTTCATATAAACCCGAAGCGATGAGTGCGGCGGCAGAAGCGTCGCGCGGCACGTCGGGGTTGATGTTCTCGGGGGTGCAGTCTTTAATGACATCCATCTTCATATCCCAGTAGGGCACGCCGTCTGCCGGCATATTGGGCAGGTTGAGGAAGAAGTCGGCAATGCCTTCCGATTGTTTCAGATAGGCGGGGTCTTTGGTGAAACGGTAACACATGGCAAAGCCGTACATCCCCCAGGCTTGTCCGCGGCTCCAGAAGGAGTCGTCCGAGTTTCCCTGGTGTGTACACTTCAGGCGGACTTCACCTGTTTCCGGGTGGTAGTCCACTACGTGATAAGAGGAGTAGTCCGGACGGAAATGATTCTTCAGTGTAGTGTTGGCATGGTTCACGGCCACATTCCAGTAAATGGAATCGCCCGTCAGCTGCGTGGCACGGAACAGCATTTCCAGGTTCATCATATTGTCGATGATGACCGGATATTTCCATCGGTCGCGGTTGTGGTCCCACGAGCGGATGCTTTTCACCTTCGGGCTGTAGCGGGTAATCAAAGTCTTGGCACTTTGCAGCACCACATCCTTGTAAGAGCGTTCACCCGTCAGTTCATACGCCTTTCCAAAGCTGTCGTACATCATAAAGCCGAGGTCGTGCGTGCCCTTGTGCCACTTGGCTTCTTCAATAGGCCAGGTCCACGAGATGGCAGCCCGGCGCCAATCGTCATCATGCGTATAGGCATATACCTGCCACAACGAGCCGGGGAAGAAACCCGAGCACCAATCGTGGGGATGTATCATAGCCAGCGAACCGTCTTTATGGATGCTGCGCGGCATGACGCGACGCCGGGCAGCATTCTTCTCCTCTTTCTTTGCTTTGTCGGCGCACTGCATGGCAAATTCCAGTTGTTTGCAGGCAAAGGCATAGGCGTTATCCACTTCGGAGGGTTGCACATAGAGCAAGTTGAAGCGGTCTTTCCACTGAATGACTCTGTGGGCTTTGGATAGTCTCAGATAGTCTTTGCGTGCAGGGTTGAGCAAGCCGGCACGATATAGGTCTTTACAGAATTCCTGTTGTTTGTAGTCCCATTCGCTAATCTGTTGGTAAGGCCATTCCTTTACATCCTTCCCTGTATATTGCGCCAGGAAATCCATTGCCCGGTAGAAGTTGCGTCCGTCGGGAGAGGTGGCATTATCAATCCTGATTCCTATTTTCTCTGCCATGCAGAAGATATCGAGTAGATGGGTCAGATTGTATTGGGAATAACCGAAGGCAAGCGTGCGGCGCAATTCATGCGGCTGCCGTCCGTCCGGTTCTATCTGGGTGAAGATGCGCTTGGCAGGAACGGCGTTGATAACTTCCCGGGCTACTTTAAGGTTGCCGGTGTAGAGGGCAATGGCTATCACCTGCGCATCGTAGGCCGTACTGTGGTTGTTGGCCTGGCGGGATTCTTCTTGTCCCTGCGGGCTGGTCAATATCCAGTTCAGCAACTTGCCGAACCATGCTTGCAGCTGCTTGGAATCTTTGGCCGTAAAAGACTTCGATTGCTCCAACAACTTCACGGCATCCAGCATCTCTACAAAGGAGTAACTATCCAGCACGCCGTAGCAACGGCCTTTGCCGCCGTTGTGTCCGGGTATCATCTGCGCATACTCCAGGTTGGGATTCATGCGTGTATCCTTGTCGAAGAACCATACGCGGATAAGCTCCGTTGCCTTTTGGGCATACTTCTCTTCTCCGCTGAAGTACCAGGCCAGTGCCAGCGTGGTGACGCGGCTGGCGGTTGCTCCCAGGCGGTTGCGGTCGAGCTTGTTCAATTCGGGGTTCGATTCGCCGTCGCGGCTCACGTAAGGCAGTCCGTCGGGCTTTGTGGGGTCCGGCCAATAATAGCGGGCCTGGCTCATGTAGTCGTGCTTGTTGCCACTGGCAGGCACCTTCTCTTTCATCATCACGGAAAGAGGCTGTACATCCAATAGTTTATCGGCCTCCGCTTGCAATGCCTGGTAGGCGGTTGCGTAGAAAGGTTCATGGATGGACTGTTTTACGTTGGCAAGGTGCGTGGCATCCCAGATGGATTGTGCTTGTGTGCAAGGCGCCAGAAGCAATAAAGCAAGCACCCATTGTACTACTTTTAGTTTCATGGTTTTCTATTTTATTGATTAATAAATGTTTCTGAGTTTGATACCGTTCAGGAAGCAAGTACCGCTTGTTGAATGGAAACGTATATCGATGTATTCTTTGTCGTTCGTAATGTAGTATTTCTTTCGCAAAGCACGGAAGTACCCGCTTTCTTTGCAGGGAGAGAGGCTCTCTTCCACCACTTCCCCGTTTATGGAAATGCCGAATGTGCTTTCCCGGTTCTCTTGTTGCCCGTTCCGGTCCAGTTGGTAGGCAATGCCCGCATTCCGGCGGAAGATATCGGTAAAGAGAAGCTCTATTTCATATACACCTTGGGGAGCATCGAAGCGATAACCTTCTATCTCATTCCGGAGGGTTTGGAACAAGGGGCCGTCTGCCGTGTTTTGGATTTCGGTTTGTGCAGTTCCCTCCTTACCGCCGATGTATCCCCAACTGCCTGCGGCATAAGGCTGGTCGGGTAGCCAGGTCAGTTGGCTTTCGTCCGAGGTGAAGAAGCATTGGCTTCCTACATTAACGGCCAGTTCCAACCCTTTCAGGTTGTTTGCATCCAGGCATGCCGGTATGGGAGTGAAGTTTATTCTCAGCCCGTCTTGCACTGTCTTTCCTTGATAGTTTCCTTGTGCGAATAGGAAAGGATTTCTGTTAGAAAATGGAACTTCGAAGGTGGCCGTGTAGTTCTCTGTTTTCTGCTTTCCCAATGAAATACCGTCGATAAACAGCTCTACCTCAGAAAGGTTGGTGTATATCTTGACCGGCAGATATACGGGAGCATTGCCTTGCTGCACGCCGGCACGGTCTGTCCAGTCGCGGCTGGCAATATGTAGCACCGGAATGTCCTTGCGCCAAGCTGCCTGATAGTAGTGATATACATCTTTCGGGGTACGGTCGGCATAAACCAGCCCTTTATTGTTGATGCGTGGCATGGATTCGTCTCGCAGGGCAGAAGAGAAGTCGATAAAGTTCCAGTGCGTGCCGCCGCAGATATAAGGTGTATCTTCCAATACCGGCAAATAGTGTTCGAGGTACTTCTGCTGGTATTCGATGCTGAAGTCAAAAGCACGCGGATGCAGCGAATGTAATCGCTTGTCCGAACCTGCACCATATTCGCTTACAATCATCGGGTGAGTGGGATGGTTTTGGTGTTGTTGTGCCAGGAACTTCTCAAAGCCCGTGAGGTCACCCCCATACCATCCCTGGTATAAGTTCCAGCCTACAATATCGGTGATTTTGCTTAATCCGGTTTCGTTGTAGCTGTTGCTGCCGTGGAATGCCATGGTGCTTATGCGGGTGCTATCTTCTTCTTTCAGTACCCGTTCCAGCCTGTTGGCCAGTGCCAGTGTGCGTTCCAGTACCGGCTTCAGTTCCGCTTCGGTTTTGTACTTCCGTTGGGTTACGAGCAATATTTCGTTCATATATCCCCAGGTGATGATAGAAGGGTGGTTGTAGTGCTGGCGAATCATTTCCCGCAAGTTTCGTTCGCAGTTATCTCCATAACCCGGCGTATTGGGCACAATGTCTATAATGGGAATCTCTTCCCATGCCAGCATACCCAGCTTGTCGCACATCTCCAGCAGGGCATCGTCTTGCGGATAGTGGGAGATGCGGATAAAATTGGCTCCCATCTCTTTCATCAGCAGGAAGTCTCTCCGGTGCATCTCGTCTGTCAGCGCGGGACCTATGGGCTTCTGGTCTTGATGGCGACAGATACCGCGCAGTTTATAGGGCTTTCCGTTGAGGAAGAAACCCTCATCTCCGTCGAACCGGAACCAGCGGAAAGCGGTGTAATGATTGCTTTGGTCCAGCAAGGTTTTGGTCTTACGGTTGCGCAGGGTTGTTTCTACGCGGTAGAGGCGGGGCGTTTCAGGAGTCCACAATTCAGGTTTCAACACCGGGGTTGCCTCGTTGCTGAAAGCGTAGGTTTCTCCGGCTTTTAGCTGTATATTCTTCTTGAGTGTTTGTAGCAGGGTGCCGTCAGGACGGTAGATAGTGTGCGTCAGTTCCAGTGTTGCTTTTTCCTTCGCATCGTTCTTTACTTCACCGCGGATGGAAATGATGCCTCGTTCTTCAGACACTTGCGGCGTGCTGATAAACAGCCCGTCCGAGCTGTGGTTCGTCAGGTTGAAGTGTTGGTTGGGAACCGCCGTAAGCCAAACATCCCGGTAGATACCTCCAAAGAAAGTGAAGTCTCCGGAGATGGGAGCAATATCCTGGCGGGCATTATCCACGCATATGGCCAGCGTGTTGGGTGTGTCGAAAGAGAGGAACGGCGTGATGTTGAATGAGCAGGCGGTATATCCTCCGGCATGCTCACCTACGTTTTTGCCATTGATATAGATGGTGGCTGCTTTGCTGGCAGCATCCAGTCTCAGGATAATCTGTTTCTCTTTCCAGCCCTGAGGCAAGGTCAGTTGTCGGCGATACCAACCGGTGCCGCGGTAGTAATCCTTTTCGGTATAAGCATCGGTATTCCAGGTATGGGGCAGATGGATGGATGTCCATTTGCTGTCGTCAAAGGCGCTGTCGGCTGCTGCGGTGCATTCTCCTTTGAGGAACTTCCAGCTGTCGTTGATGGTTTGGGTTTGGCGTTGGGCGTGGACAGGGGGCAGGACAAATAAGGATATTATAACGGCAGCCATCCAATGGCAGGCCTTTTGCAGGAGTGTATTTTTCTCTCTTTCCATGGTGATATGTTATAAATGATATTACTGCCAAAACTACTAAAAAAGAGGCGGATGTAAAAAAAACAAGTAGTTATCCGCCTCTTTAACTTAAACCTGAATCGCAACCTTAGTTACAAACTTAAAAATCTAACCTATGAAAATATCACTTTGTCATGATTGATAATCCTAATCTCTTATTATGATAATCCTATTGTTAAAGCTCTATTTGATAGAGCGAAGAAAGAGCTGTGATATAGAGCTTGTTTCCTGATATCAGTAGAGACGTGGGACGTTCCGGCACCTCTAACGTACCTATGGATTCACCTGACGGGGAGAATATGGAAATGTCTCCGTTGGCTACATATACGTTGCCTTTAGAGTCCGTAACTACGCTCCGGTCGCCTCCGTCGGCAAATATGCGACAGTTTTGCAAGAAGCCTTGGGCATCTACATCCGCATGGATTACGCGTTGGTGATATTCATCCAATGTATAGACTGTTTTGCCCGGTACTGCCTTAACCAGAGATGAACAACGGAATAAATCTTCGTAATTCGGAATGATGGTTACACCGTCGGGAGCAACAAAACATTGTTCCGGCTTTCTTCCGTTGTAATACTCGCTTTGAGTGATGGTTCTATTACCCGGATAATAAATTTGTTGCGGTGCAGCAAATTGCTTCATATCCACTAACGGTAAAACTTGGAAACTTTCATCCGGATTATCGGGACGTATTGCGTAAAGCTTAGGAACATAATTGAAGCCCCACAGCCCTCCCGAACCTTTCCAGCCGAATAGAGGACGGTTGCCGTTACGGGTATCGTCATTATTATAGCCGGGTTGGGAGATGTATTTGGTAACGACAATCAAGTTGTCTTGTGTATCGCATGCCAGTGCTACTGCGTTCCAGGGGAAATCGGCAATAGAAGTTACCTGCCCGCTTCGGGCATCCAATTTATAGATGCGGCGCATGCGATGCTCGCAGAAATATATATTTCCCCGGCTGTCTTGTGCCAGTCCGTCAATGAACTCAAATCCGGTGACTACAAGTTCGGCTTTTCCTTTTTCCTGGCTCAATGGGTATTTACGGTTTTCCTTGCCGGTCAATGAAAGGCGTGCCAGTTCCCAACGGCGTGCTTCCCGGTGGGTATTGACATCGTAAAGGCTGGCATTGGAAGTGAACTTTACGCGGGCATGTGCATAGTTGTGAACATTCAGAAACTCAATATCCTTGCAATTCCAGGTGCGTATAGCCGACGGATAGGATTTCAACATGCGCGATACGCGATAGGAATAGAAATTGGCAAAAGTCAGGTTCTTGCAGTCTATCAGGTCCAAAGGTTGCGTATCGATGCCTTCTGCTTCCACTTCAAACTGGAAGTCGTAGATTTTCCAGTTGGCAACATTGCGGAAGATGGCTTCATTGCGTAAATGATGCTCTAAAGACATTCCGTAAATACGTCCCGGGGTATCTGTATGACTGATGTACAGTCCTGCCGAACTATATTCGTTGGCTGTCCATATATCCCGGAATGAGCCTCCTCCTCCGTTTGTAATCCATAGGCTCCAATGCTGGTTGTCCCAGGCACGGGTAATGAGGTCGTGAGTTTCCGGAGTGATGGACATAGGTTTCTCCAAAGGATTGACCGCACTTTGTCCGTTGTGGAAGAAACGGGCTTTATCGTGCCCGCTGAATTTGACATCATACATATAGGAGCCTTCGCCTGCCATCCATTTGCAATTGACAGCCCGGTAATTGTAGGCATCGGCATTCAGGAAGATACCGCATACGATGTTCTTTCCACCTTGGGGAGTAGTCAACTGTGCTTGCGGGGCACCGAAGCCGCTGAATGCGAGATTGCCGCCCAAGGTTAATAAGATAGTAGTGCCGGGGTGCAGGCCTATCAGATTCGTGTTTTGTTTCAGAGTCAACGGCTCTTTTACAATGTACCATCCTTGGGGAATATAGATATTGGCATACTTTTCTACTGCTTCCTGGAAAATGTGTGTGTCATCACTGAAACCGTCTCCTTTGGCACCCAAATCGCGGATGTTTACCCATTGCTCCGTAGCGGGCAGCATCGGGGTATCGCCGGCATCCAAAGGAGTAATGTTTTTAATAGGTTCTGTTTCTACCCGGCGCACTATTTGAGGAGTGTCTTCCAGACTGTCGGCATTAAAACCGAAAATGAAACGGGTTACCCGGTATGTTTTTCCTTTACCGGATACTTGTTTGTTTGTAAAGCGTTCCAAAGCAAACATAGGAACATTTTTACATTGGATATTTCTAAGGTTGATTTGTGTTGCTGCATTTCCTGCATCTGTCAGAATAACCCCGGTGTGGTGTACATCTTCGAAAATGCAATCTTCCATAAATAGCCTGTCGGGAGCATTCTCTTTAATTTCTATGGCTACGGGTACATTTTTTGCCCGCATACGAACGATGGTCAATCCTCCTTCATTAGTGAGGATGGCACTCCTACGCTGTCCTTCAAAATAGGAGTTAAGTAACATAATAGGCCATCCGGGAGCTGACTTGTCTGTGTCAATTCCATACTCTCCTCCGTAAATGGCTATATTCTCCAAATGGTTTCCGGCATCGACAATACCCGCACGGCCTTTTCCCACATGAATGGTTACGTTGGAAATAGAGCAGTGCTGTGCAAAATGTGCGCGAATGGCAGAGGCATTGGGATTTCCGTCTTCAATACGAATATCTACGTTCATCATTGAACTGTAGAAAGTCCCTGCATTGGCATCGCCTATACGGCCTCCCGGACGGTAGCCGCCGCCGATAAACCAAAAAAGGTATTTCCCTTTTGCAGTTTCCCGGGTAACTTCTTGAAAACCGGGTGCTTGCTTGGCAAGGACAAAAACCGGGCGTTTGCCGCCATAACCAATGATACGAACACCTGAGGGGATGTAAATCGTCTTGCTGAGTTTATACACTCCTTCGGGGATAAAGAGGATACCGCAACCATTTTCTTTCTGTTTGGTTCGGTTCAATGCTTCTTGCAAAGCATCGGAAACATCCATACGCCCGTCAGTTTTCACATTAAAATTCTCGGGAGTGAAATATATAGCTGCCTCATCCACCGGTCGGTCGGTAAAGACCGACCGGGGATTTTGAGCAGATATTCCTACTGAGAGGATAATCATGAGAAGAAGAGTCAATGTTTTTATTCGGTTCATGTTGTGTAAGGGGTTAGATTACAAAGGATAACGTTTGATACTTACTGTCATCTTACCGCTACCGTCAACGCTGTTCACGTAGATGTATGCAGCCCATTTACCGTCGGCAGTCTTCATAAATGCACTATCGTCCTTTTTCAGGTTCAGTACATAGTTCATGGCTCCGCCTAAATCCAGCGTCTCGAAGTCTATATCGTCCACGTAAACAGCCGGATTGCTTCCTTTCAACTGGGCATCATGCACATTGGCACGTTGTTCCATGGGGGTGCTGTTGGTGGCACCCGAGGGGACAATACCACTGATGGCGATGAATTTCGGGTCCGTTGCAGGAGATACGAAAGAGTGTGCATAGTCAAAATCATTCAGTTTGGCCTGGTAGTTATAGATGAAATCAATCTTGCCGGACAAGTTCAGAGCGTTTACTTCCTCTTTGGTATAAGCCTTCATGTCTTCGATAGAGAAGTAGCAGGCACCTTCGTTCTCCAATTCGATAAGACGTTTCATGTCCATCTTGGAGATTTTGTAATTAGGGGTTTTGTAAGACACTCGGTCGCCTGTACTGGAAACGGCAGTAAAGGTAATGCTGAATGTTTTGCCTTTTGCATCTTCGGGCACTACGAAGTTATAGCGTAGTGTGGCGGCAATGAGGTCTGTCTGGGTGGTTCCGATGGCAATGGTCGGGTTGATGTAATGCGCATCGACTTTCTCCATCAGGTTGGCTGTAGAAATGCTACCGTCGGTAGATGCGTCTTTAACGGTTTGGATAGGCACATCTTCACCGGCACCATAATGTACACCGTTAACATCCATTCCGGTCTGTGCTGTGAACCAGGAGTGCAGCTCAAATCCCGTACCGGTTGCTCCGGTAATGGAGGCAACTGCTTCAGCCTTATTTATTCTTCCATTAGTGGTTCCCATGGCATAGGCAAACTCTATTTTTTCTCCGGCTATGGCAGGAGAAACCGTCTTCTTTATCATGTCATTTTTAATGGCAGATTCATCGTCATCGCTACATGCGAAGCAAGAGAGAGCGATGAAGGGCAGCATTGCATATTTCAATAGTTTCATAACAATATTCTGTTTCTTAGAAGTTTATACTGATCGATTATTCTCCTTGCAAAGTGATAGTGACCGTATAGGTCTTCTTCACTTGACGATTACCGGAAATTACAGTGTACTGGCGGGGTTGGCTGAAATCAGTCCACACTCCCATAGTCGGAGTTACGATACAATCTTTGGCAGTACCACATTCTGGCTTCAGTTTCTTGATGTTGGTACCAAATTTAGCTATCCCCGTAATGGTGTTGTTTTCGTCATCGATGGTAACACCGCTTATCAATACGTCCCTATCATCCGGTCCTCTCAATATGAGGGAAGAGATGTAACATTCTTCACTGTCAGTAACCAGCAAACCATTATCATCTACCGGATAATCATTGCATGATTGGGACAAAAGACATACTATGACAAGAGTCAATATTTTATATAGGTTTTTCATACGATTCTTTTTGTATTTAATGAACTTTATGGTAATTGCTTATCTCCACGGAGTATTCTGAGTCAGATTCGGGTTGCGGTTTCTTTCGTTTTCTGGAATCTGGTAGATATAATTCTTTTGGAAATTGAGTTCGGGTGCATTCTTGAATTCATCACGTATGCGTGTGCCATTTGTATCATACAAGGTTAAACCGTCACTGTTTGCCTCTCCCCATATGTCATGGATTTTTCTCCAGCGGCGAATATCGAATGGACGCATACCTTCAGTGGCCAGTTCCACAATACGTTCTTGCTCAATGGCATTGAAGAATGCTTCGGAATTGGCATACTTGTCGGGTGTTAAAGCCGGCAGGTTGCCACGGCTGCGAATCTTATTCAGCAAGGCTACACATTCGCTGGTAGGACCGGACGTTTCGTTGACAGCTTCGGCATACATCAGATACACATCGGCCAAACGCATCAGATAGAAATCCTGCGGACCATCTGTACGCTCCCAACCGGCTTCCTGGCGTATCCATTTACGGAAGATATAACCGGTTTGATTGCTGGCATCATTATTGATGAAACCGTTGGCCTCATTTCTTTCACCGAACATCCAGGTATATTCGTCACCCATTGTCAGGCCGTCCGTTGTAATTTTCTTGTAAGACTCACCATCCCACATGATGGTCGATTTCATACGCCAGTCACGATTCTCATAGCTGGCACGGTTACGCGCTCCATTAGGGAGTGTAGCATCTTTAGACAAGATAAGCTCATCACAGAAATCACCGGTGACAGTTGATTGGTAACGGTTTGCCAAGCGGACAGTAGGCATAATCCAGCATTGTGCATTACCGGTGGTACGGGTACCGAAGTCGCGCAACAAACTTTCACCCTGGCCGAGAGAAGGACCGCCATAAGTAATGGAGAAGATGATTTCCGAACAATTTTCATTATAATATTGGAACAGCTCTCTATAGTTGGGTTTGTCTTCAGTGCCGGGATTACCATCACCAAAGATTGTCAGGCCATAATTGTTGATTACTTTGCTGAAGTCTGAAGCAGCGGCGGCATAATAGGTTTGGGCTACACTGCTGCTCGGCTCGAAGCCTTCCAGTTCGGGCCATCCGTTTTTGTTCCAACAAGCATAGTACAATTCTATTTTTGCTTTAAAGCCCAGTGCGGCAACTTGCGTGGCACGTCCGTACTTATCACCATAGCTTACGGGAAGCTTTTCAGATGCATTCTGTAAGTCGGTGATTAGTTCAGGAATGATGGTAGCAATAGGGGTGCGTACCAATGAGCATGCTTCATCATTGCCGCTGAGTACGTGGCGATAGTAAGGAACATCACCCCAGTTTTGAACCAAACGGAAATAGGCCAATGCACGCAGGAAGTAATTCTCGGCATTGATAGCCTCCAAAGATGCTTTGGTTACGGCATTCTGTTCTGCTTGAATCATTTGCTCTACATACTGAATGGTGTAGTTGGCACGGTTGATAACCCGGTATGCATTGTTCCACATACTGGAAAATCCGCTGCCCGGCGTTCCGGGTCCCCATGAAGAAATATCACCGATACTCTTACCGCGAGTATTTTGGAATTCGCCATGCCCGTCGTAGTAGTAATCAGTTGCAAACAAAGTCCGCACTGCGTTGTAAACACCGTAGGTAGAGGACAAGGCATCATCTGTACTTGTCCAAAAGAGGTCCGAAGATACTTCTGTTGTAGCAGGACGGTTCAGCAGGTCATCTATACAAGAAGATGTTAAACCGACCAGTCCGGCTAATGCTATATACTTAATATATTTCATATTCTTTCTTATTTGTTGAGTTATCAGAATTCTATATTCAAACCGATTGAGTAGGTTTTAACCAATGGGTATAGGTCGTTTCCATGAGGCTTTTCAGGGTCGATACCTTTCCAGGGAGTTAAAGTGAAGAGGTTCTCACCGGATAAGTAGATACGTGCACGGTTGAAACCGATTCTCTGCATATAACGTTCGGGAACGGTATAACCAACCTGTAAGTTCTTCAAACGGAAATAGTTGGTATTATAAGCCCAGTATGTACTTTCTTCACGGTTCTTGTTACCGCCGCTACCATTCAGCAGACGGGGTAGGGAGGCACCACGATTGTCTAACGACCAAGAATCACTCCAATGGAATTGTTGGAATGCATAACGGTTATCCGGTATCTTGGTATTGTTCAAATCATCCAACCATACATCAGAACGTCCGTAGTTACCCTGGAACAAAGCCTGGATATCAAAACCCTGGTAGGCTCCGGTCAAAGTAATACCGAATTGTCCCATCGGGGTATCGCGGTATTTGTCGGTGTATGCTTTCTTATCAAGGTCACTGATTTTACCGTCACCATTCAAGTCTTTGAGGATAATGTCACCCGGTGCGTTGTAGGCATCTCCTTGATAGGGTGCATTGTAGAGTTGATTCCAGCTTTGCACCAAACCCGGATAAGCTTCATATATATAGAGGAAGTGGTAAGGCATGTCGAGCATAATCCACCCACGGTTCAGATAGTCACCCCATTTCTCCAGCTTATTTACGTTATAAGAAGCGTTTACATTGACGCTGTATTCGAATTTGCGAATACTGGACTGCCAGTTCAGATTCACTTCAATACCGCGGTTACGCAGGTCGGCCACATTGATATTCGGTGCCGAATAACCGGTTAATAACGAAGATATGCTGGAACCACGAATCATACCGGTGGTGAAACGGTCGTACCAGTCGAGTTCCGCAGTCAGTCGGTTGTTGAAGAATCCTAAGTCCAAACCTATATTGATGACACGGGTTTCTTCCCAAGAAAGGTCTTGGTTAATCATCTTATTGGCACTGAATCCGGTTGCAAGACCGTTGTTTCCAACAATATAATTGGTAGTTCCCATTGTTTCTTTTTGTTCGTAACGTCCTACTCCGGAGTTATTACCCAGAGAACCGTAAGAAGCACGGAACTTGGCATTACTGATTGCTTTCTTCAGCTTCTTCCGAAACACGCCAACCTACAGCAGCTGATGGGAAGAAACCCCATTGATGTCCTTTGGCAAAGCGGGAAGAACCGTCGGAACGGAAGTTGAATTCAAACAAGTATTTATCAAATAATGTATAGTTGACGCGGCCTATGAAAGAACGCAAACCTTCGGATTCGGATTTACCGTCGTTGGTCTGTACTTCCTTGGAAGCTGCATCCAGTTCTTCAAGGCTGTTGTGCAAACGGTTCTTACGTCCTGCACCCATGTTGCGTTGGAACCAGTATTCTTCGGCTGCATTGAACATGGCGGAAATATGATGCCCTTTGAAGATTTCCTTTTCATAAGTGATACGTCCTTGGAACAAAGTCTTATGACCTTCGTTATTGGAATTGCTGATGATATCACCTGTATCCGGCATGGTGCGGGCTATACTGTTGGTCTGGAAGTTCATCTGGTTCACCACATTCTGGATGCTTTTGCTGAACTGGTTATAATAGCGCAAAGCGTAACTGACGTTCAACTTCAAATCCTTAAGCGGTTCCCATTCCAAGTAAGCGTTTCCATTAAATTCTTTGCGGGAAGTATTTGTGCGATAAGCTTCGTATTCGGCAACAGCATTACCGGCAGAAGCAGATTCTCCATAAGCCATGGCACCGCCGTATTCACCTGTTTCAGGATGCTTGTTCAAAATACCGGAGATGACATATTTTAAACCTGCAGTTTCCAAACCTGCGCCGCGAGGTGTCTGGCGCTCTGACCAGCTACCATCTGTTCTGATACCTATTTTTACGTTATCACGAACCTTATAATCCACGTTCAAACGCATGTTATAACGGCTGTAGTCATTGTGGATTTGCAGACCTTCCTGGTCCATGATGCCGAGTGAAGTATAGAAATTTATCTTATCGTTGCCGCCGGAGGCTGAAACCGTATGGTTCATGATGGCACCGGTACGGAACATTTCGTCATATTGGTCGGTGTTCGGAAAAAGAATAGGATCTACCAAGCCCATGGCCATCCATTGCTCTACCGTACCCTGCTGGAAACTGGTCGATTTGTTACCTGTGGCAGCAGAGCGCATCTGCATGGTCAGTGCACGGCTATAGTCGGCTAAATAGTCGTAAAACTCTACGGGGCTTGATAAGGCATAAGAACCATTATAAGTCACTTTGGATTTGGCTTCTTTAGAACCGCCTTTGGTGGTAATCAAGATAACACCGTTGGCTGCACGCGAACCGTAAACGGCTGACGAAGCTGCATCTTTTAAGACTGAGATGCTTTCAATATCGTTCATATTAATACGATTGATATCTACATCCGGCATCCCGTCCACTACAATCAATGGGTCAGAATTGTTGATGGAACCCAAACCGCGTACTTTCAGCGAAGCACCGTCTCCACCTGCAAAACCGGTTGTTTGGCTCACTACCAATCCCGGCACCAAACCCGAGAGACTGGAAGATACGTTTGTGATGGAACGGCTGGCAATCTTTTCATCGACTTTTACTGCTGCAACAGAACCGGTCAGGTTTACTTTCTTCTGAGTTCCATAACCCACTACAACGACCTCATCCAGTGTTTGAGAGTCTTCCGAGAGGGTTACTACTACATTGGTTCTACCTTTCAAGGGTACTTCTTGAGTAATGTATCCGATGAAAGATACTACAAGAGTTGCATTAGATGAGGCTTCAATGTTAAAATGTCCGTCGATGTCTGTGATTGTGCCGCCGGTGCTGTCTTTTACTTTTATATTAGCACCGATAACCGCCTCTCCTGTGTTATCTTTTACTGTACCGGTAATTCTGGCATTTTGTGCCGTGACACTTCCGATACCAATAAAGAGTAATAGGAATACCAAAAAATGTTTCATATTAGACTTAATTTTGAATGAATAAATTAAAGGTTAATTTTCATGTGAAGATGATAACCTTCATCTTCTTTCTCTCTACAGAAAACAGTTGAGCTGCTTCCTATAAAGAAAGTGTATTCTCATAG
>OGGL01000327.1_pt1 | contig 16343 bp, 15 predicted proteins | sample 1571221 | NCBI WGS metagenome assembly OGGL01 (sample SAMEA2582062, study PRJEB24529) | metagenome | biome: Human gut stool | place: China | collected 2011
AGAAACGAACGACGAGTGATTTTACGCATAATGTTTCTCTCCTCTATCTCTTTGCGTGTGCGGCCTACAGGTACCGCACCGGAAAGTTATATTTTGTATGCAAGGCTCGTACAGTCTCGCTTTACACTCGTGAAGTATATCACACCTTTCACGGTAAAACAACTCACTTTTGCCCTAAAACGGCCTTTATTATCGATTGCATCAAATATATCGATCGATTATTTTGATGTATTATTTCGTTTTTTCTGATATTCCGTCAGTTTTGCAAATTCAGCATCCAGCCAGTGCAGTTTTTTCTCCAGCTGCGGCAAAAACGGTGCGGCATAGTCGTAGCTAAAATACAGCGCCTGCCAGAGCTTGTCCTGCATCCGGCGCACCAGCACCGGGCTGAGCAACGCTTCCAGCTGTTCCACCGTGTCTTCCAGTGTCATGCAGGTCTGCGCCCAGCGCACATCGGTCTGTTCCCGGGCCGGGACATCGTAACGAGCAAGATAGTCCTCCACCCTTGCCTCGATCACCTGCCCGCCGCAGCCGGTGGGCTGCAGAAAATAGCTCACCTGTCCTTTCCTGCTGATCTCCTGCGCCAGCGGGTACAGAGCACACACCAGCGGTTCGGCATCGTGGATGGCGCAGCGGTCTCCCGTAAGGAAGGGACAGTTGTTCCGGTTCTCCTTCACCGGGGCCAGACGCAACACCGGCAAATGGCTCACCGTGCCAATGCTGGCCCGGCAATATCCCCGCGCCACGATCTGCGGCGGCAGGCGCAGCCGGGCTGCAATGCGCCACAGGTCAAAGCCTGAAAGTACAATGTCCTCTCTGCCACGGCAGCAGTCGCCGCAGCCATTGCACGCAAAGCTGAAATGTGCATCCCGCGCCAGCAGGGGCATTGCCTCGGTACGGGTAAAATCGATCTGGCCGCACAGGTCGATGTGGTCGTCACGCATGGATGATCTTCCTTCTTCCTGAATGATATTGATTTTTATTGTATCACATTGCCGTCAAAAGCAAAAGGGAGCGTTTCCGCTCCCCTTGCGCTATCCTGTCATTGATACTTCTTTGCCGGGATGACGATTGCGCCAAACAGCGATGCAATGTATCCGATAAGCACTGCACGCCACACCTGCCATCCGGTGGCCTGTTCAAACACGACCGCCGCTGCCGTGCAGAGCGGTGTCAGGAGCATACTTACCACGCACCACACCCGCATTGCTTTGAGCACATGGAGCCAGTTGCGGTTGTTGTAGTACACACCCGGAATATGCATGTGGAACGCGCCCTGTGCAAAATTGCAGACATGGTTTTCGTCATAATAGCGCGGCAATGTTTCCGGCATCCAGAACAAGGTGTAGGCCCCATATACGATGCCGAAGATCACGTTTATAATCAGCAGCATCATTGCGCCCTCGGTCCCGGCCAGCCCCACGGCCCAGACAGCTGCGGTCTCTACAAGGCCAAGCACCACGCTGACCCCATACAGCGGCAGAAACTTCTGCGTGCGGGCCTGGCGGCGTTCCGTCGGTTCTGCCGAAAAAATCAGTGCCTTGCGGATCAGTTCCTCTGTTTCCTCGCGGGTAAAGCGCTGCTCCTCCTCCACGCGGCAGCCCTGTAACAGCTCGGCCACGGTCACATTCAGCTGTTCGGCCAGCGGCACCAGCAGGGAGATATCCGGCACGCTCAAGCCCGTTTCCCTTAATTAAAGATATTGTTGGGTAAAAAAGAAAGGTCAGTCGATTTTGCCGATGAAGCGGTAGTAGATTTCTACTTCCTGCTCACGACTTCCGTCCTCGCCCTTGACAGCTTCGTGGACGGTTATTTTTTCAATTAGAGTGTTCAGAAGTTCGGCGGTCAGCTCCACAGGGTTGACATACTGTTTCATTAGAGCAATCCACTTTTCAGCATCCGCTGCGGTCTGTACGGCGGCTTCCATCGTTTCGTGAAGCTGTCTTATTTTTGTTTCAAGTTCCTTTTGCTCGTTCTGGTACTTCTCGGACAGCATATTGAAGTTATACTCGGTTATGCGTCCGGCAGACCAGTCCTCATACATTTTAGCAAACAGCCCGTCAACCTCGGCTTTACGCTTCTCTGCCTTTTTCAGCTCCGCAGCCTGCTTTTTCTTCGCAGAGTTTCTTTCCCTGTCGCTGGCATTGAGCAGCCGTTTCAGCAGCTTGTCCTCGTCTTTCTGTACCATCATAGACCAGTATTGCAGTCTTGCAAGCACATAGGCATACAGTACATCATAGCGGATATAGTGCATGGAACACTGGCGTAATCCCTGTCCGTACTTACTGTAATGGTAGTGTGCATAGGGATTTTTGTTCTGGCTGTTTACACCATAAGCCAATGACCATCCGCAGTCCGCACATTTTACCAGCCCGGAAAATATCTGCGTTGTGCCATTCTTCTGTCGTCTGCGTCTGCTTGCAATCAGCTCCTGAACTTTTTGGAACACTTCTTCGGAAATGATGGCTTCGTGGGTATTTTCCACACGATACCATTCTTCCTGCGGCTTCCGCACCTTTTTCTTGTTCTTGAATGAAATGTTGCTCTGCTTGTTGTGAATGCTGTGACCGATGTAGGTTTCCTCTTTCAAAATGCTCTTGACCTGTGCTATCGTCCACGCATAGGCTTTTTCTGCGGGCGCACCGGCGTAGATATTGGCGAAAGTCCCATATCTTTCATAGTTCAGCCAGCCGGGGGTAGGTACTTTTTCTTCCACCAGAATCCGTGTAATGCTGGCGGCACCCCTCCCGTGTACGGCAAGGTCAAAAATCTTCTCTACAATCCAGCGTGTTTCCGGGTCGATCAGAAGATGACCTTTTTTGTCCGGGTCTTTTACATAGCCCAGCGGTGCATAGGCTCCATAGTGTGCGCCATTGGCAAATCTTGTGTGCATGGCAGCCTTGACCTTTTTGCTGGTCTGTCGGGCGTGCATTTCATTCAGGATGTTTAAGAACGGGGCAAGCTCGCTTTCTCCGTTGATGGTGTCCACATTGTCATTGATGGCAATGTAGCGTACTCCCTTGCTGGGGAAATAGATTTCCGTGTACTGACCGGTCAGGATATAGTTTCTTCCCAGACGGGATAAGTCCTTTGTGACAACGCAGTTGATTTTCCCGTCCTCAATGTCATCAATCATTCTCTGAAAATCTGGACGCTCGAAATTGGTCCCGCTCCATCCGTCGTCAATATACTCGTCTACAACGGTCAGCCCATGCTCTGCGGCATACTGCCTAAGCATCATGCGCTGGGTCTGGATACTGCCGCTTTCCCCCTGTAATTCATCGTCACGGCTCAATCTCAAATATAGTGCAGTGTTATAAATCGTTGTATTGTATGGTTGTTTCACGGTTAAAAATCCTCCTTCTAAAAGAAACAACCCACGCTTATACAATACTCGCTGGTACAAGTATATCATAAGCGTGGGCTGATTGACAGTCGTTATTCCGTATTTTTTCAGGAAGCGGCGGCAGCGTGCTGGATCACATCTTCCAGCAGGCTGTCAAGCGGCTTCCCATCCTGTGCGAAATGCTCCGATACCTTGATACGGACTTTCCCCATGACAAAATACTGGGTGCCGTCTTTTTCGGTAAGCAGGGTGCCGCTGTTTTTGTTATTGCTCTCGTTTTTGCTTTTTGCCATAGGCAGTTACCTCCATAAATGAAATATGCCCGACAAGGGAATGTCAGGCAGGTGTACAGCCGCAGACTGTCTCCATGTCAACCAAACCGTGTCAACCGGCAGAAAAGACTTTGAAAACAATCCATAGGCGCTCTATTATTACTTTTTACTTTTTCTTTGATTTCTTGGTTGACATGGTTGACAAAGGAGAGAAATGCCCCAAATATCAGGCTTTTCCCCGTCAACCGGCTGTCAACCAAAGCGTCAACCAAACTGTCAACCGGTGGCTTTTCAGAATGGCAGTTCCATTTGCCGGGCTTCTTCTTCCGTGATTTCCTGAAAACCGTCCCCCTCCGGCGGAGCTTGGTTGACACGCTCCCAGCCTTTTTGAGAACCGTATTTCTTATACCGCTTCGGGCTTTTGTAGGCTACCCAGCCCTGTATGATGCCGCCCGCAATGCCGGTATTCATAATCTCGCAGATTGCCCGTGTCTCCCAGTCTGCCGGGGAATTTAAGTTCCCCAGTGCTTCCTCATAAAGCTGCTTGGAGCATACCCTGTCGCCGGTGTAGTCCTCCAAATAGGCGTAGATCATGCCAGCTTGTGTGTCTTCCTGCATAAAGTCCTGCTGGTGGGCGTTCAGGTATCGGTTCATTTCCATACTGAATGACAGCTTATACTTCCCACTGCGGTAAACCGTCATGGCTTCCGCCCACATCTGTTCGATATACGCCCTCGCCGCCGCTTCATCATCCAGTATGTGAACCTCCGCCCGTTCCGGGTACACCGTCACGGGGAGAAAGCGCCGGTTGCCGGTGCGGTCACGGGGTAAAAAGTCCTGCCGGTTGGTCGTCCCTCCGAATACACATTGCCGCAGCCGGTCTGCCGGGTGTGTCTCATACGGCACCTTGTAGGTTTCTTTCTGGCGGCTTAAGAATGACTTGATTTCCTCAATACTCTTGGCGTTGGCTGTGGCAATCATCTCCGACATCTCGATAATCCAATGCCCTTGCAGCTTGCGGTACACATTTTCATCGTCCAGCTTCTTCAAATCGTCTGAAAACCATTCGTCCCTGCCTGCCAGCAGCCGGAAAAAGGTAGATTTCCCGGCTCCCTGACCACCAACCAGACAGAGCATGACCTCAAACTTGCTCCCCGGTCTGAATACCCGCCGGATGGCTCCCATCAGGAACAGTTTCAAGGCTTCATAGGTGTATTCGTCCGTATCGGCTCCCAGAAAGTGATGCAGGGCGTAACGGATGCGCTCTGTGCCGTCCCATTGCAGGCTGTTCAGGTAATCCCTGACTGGATGGTAGCGGTTTTCATTGGCAACAATCTTGATGGCGCTCTGCACCTTTTTCTCGCTGGTAAGCCCGTAATTTTCTTCCAGATACAAAAGCAGGTAGTTCATGTCCATGTCGGTCAGCGTGGTACTGGTGCGCTCCCAGCCCAGCGGCTTCACAATGTCAATCTGCTCCGTCAAAAGGTTCAGGCGCAGCGCCCCGCGAAACAGAGGGTCACGCTGGAACACCGTCAGGCAGTTTCGGATGCTGTTCTTCACGCCGCCTTTCTGCGTCCCCTCTAATGTTTCCCGGATTTCTGCCGGTGTCTGCGCCGGTTCCATTGTGTCCATCGTCCTTTTGACCGCTTCCTGCGTTTCCGGCGGCAAGCTCTGAAATTCGCTGTTCAAGCCGCAACACCTCCTTTCCCTGTGCGGCGATCAATGCCGCTTTTTCTTCTATTTCTCCGTATAACAAAATATCCAAAAGGTATTCTGTGTAGCTTATCCTCTGCAACGCTTCCACAAAAAGAGGATGCCAGATGGCATCCTGCGGCTGTGGGGCGTGTGCTGTTTTCCAATGCTCCAGCAGGCGCAGATAATCGCATAGCACCCGGAAACAATACCGTTCCGTTTCCTGAAATCTCTGCTCCGCTGATTTTTGTCGGGGCTGTGACCTGTTGTGACGCTTCCTATCTGGCGGCGCATTGCCGGATTTCTCATAGGAAACGCCGAAGTCCTCCGCAAGCCTGACCGCAGCTTCCCGTTTCCCCAATCCATGCAGCAAAGCGGCAAAGTCGATCACATCCCCGGAAGCCCCGCAGCCGAAGCAGTAAAAGCGGCTGTCCACTTTCATGCTGGGCGTGCGGTCATTGTGGAATGGACAGCAGACCATGCCGTTTCTCCCCACCCGGATTCCATAGAATGAAGCAGCCTGCCGAGTGGTAACAGACTGTTTCACCGCTTCAAATACATTCAAATGCTCCCTCCATAAAAATACTGGTAGCGGTAAAGCTGCCGATTATATCATAGCTCCATCTCATGTTTCTTTCTCTGTACTGCCTGTGGCTGCTCCCTCCGGCGCAGTGCGGTATCTACGGCGTTCTGCACCTGCCGTAGCCGTATGACTTCCTCCCGGAGTGGCTTGTGCTGCGGAGACAGTTCGGCATACTCTGTTTTTAACTGTGCGTATTCCTGTTTCCATGCTTTCAGGGCAATGGGTTTTCCGTCCAGTTTTTCTTTCAAAATACGGCGGGCGGCATAAAACAGCCGTAACTCCGCATCGTGGGATGTTTCAAATTTCTCCCTCTGTTTCTTAAACTTGATATTGTTCAATTCCGTATGAACAGGTTTTAGCCGCTGGTAATTCTCGCCCTCCCGTATCAATTCCTGCAATTCCTTTATCCGGGCAGATTTCTTTTTCATGGAGTCGCTTAACGCTTCAAATTCTTCGTTGACAGAGGAAAGACGCTCCTGCAAATCCTCTAATGTGAGCAGCTTGTTTTCCGTCAGATAATTGACGGCTTCGGCAAACTGCTTTAAGTTTCCGGTTCTGGCTTTATTGCTCCATGCCCCTGCGTTGCGCTGGTTGTAATAAGCGATCAACAGGTCGGCAAGGCTCGGTGTCTGCGGTTTGGAAAGTTCTTCTTTTACCTCTGCCATCCAGACAAACAGGGCTTTGATCTTCTTCCTCACATCCTGCATGAGCCGGTTGGTGGCTTTAATCCAGCGGTTCAGTTCCCCTTTCTCGGTGCGGATGCCCTTTGCTTCCATCTGCCGGACATTAGCTCCCTCGTGGACAGTAGGTATCAGGTCAAGCCCCTGCCGCACATAGGAACGGTGGTCGATACGCACATCCAGCCCTTTTTCCTCAAATTTTGTATTAACGGCAGCCGCCCACTGCTCCCGCCAGTGTTCCAGCGTTTCCGGCTCATGCCAGTCTGTTGTATGGACAGCGTTAAACATATAATCGCCGTTTTTATCCCGGATTCGGTTTCCATCTTCATCAAGAAGATATTCCCGACGCTGTTTTTGTCCCCATGTGCCATCCGGGTTCAAAGGGCGCATGGTTGTCATCACATGAAAATGCGGGTTAGGGATGCCGCCGTCCTCTTTCTCCGGGCTGTGAAAAGCAAGGTCGGCAATCATGCCTTTTGTCACAAACTGCTCCTGTACGAACTTCCTCGCCAGCTCCATGTTTTCTTCCAGCGTCAATTCATTCTGCATGGCAATATCAAAGGAATAGGCAAGCTGTGCTTTTGGATGTTTCTCGCAGCTCTCCACAGCATTCCAGAGGGTCGCCCGGTCAAGATATATTTCCGGCGCATGGGGCGGCAGCATGATTTCCGAAGCGATCACGCCGCCCTTTTTGGTGTAGTCGCTGACTTCTCCATAGTAGCTGCTGTAAAGACGCTCCCCGGCTCGATAGGCTGCGCTGGCAATGGCGCTCTGACCGGCGCTGCGCTTGATCTGTGCGATTGAAAAATGATAAAGTGCTATCCTTAGTCACCGCCTTTCTCCTGCCCGGAAATACGGGCGTGGTTCTCTGTGGCAGACCGGATGAAATGCTCCGCCTGCGGCAGATTCAAAATGCTTTCCATGAGGGAATAAAATTCCGCTTCGGATAGCTCCTTTGTCTGTGGTGCAATGCTCTCAATAGCTGCCCCACGGGTAATCAGCCGGTGCGTCCTCTGTTTCCGGGAACCGCTTTCCAGATACGCCTGCCGGTTTTTCAAACGCTGCATTTTCCGTTTTTCCTGTTCCAGCAGGACAGTGGTTTTTTCATATTCCTGCTTCAACTGTTCCAAAGATTTTTCCATGTTCTCACATCCTTTGCTGATAAGATAAAGAAAGACCATCCGCAGACAGTCCGTGTGTCAGTGCTTCTATAAAACCCGATGAAAAGGGAAAACCGCAGAGCGGATTTCTCTTTGCGGCGAGTACACAGGGGATAGCCGCTTTAGCGGCGCAAGGGGGTGTAGCCACCTTGTCGGAGCGAAGCGAACGCAGACCTCGGATTGCTGATTTTATCAGCGGCAGAGGTAAGCTCCGCAGGACGCACGATACATGGTCTTTAGACTATGTATAGAAGTGCGCCCTTAGTTCCTAAGGGATTTTGCCGTTTCCGGCAGTCTTGTCCTTTTTCTTGGAACGCTTGGAAAGATACTTCGGGCAGTCAACCACAACCGCCCGGAAGCTCTGTTTACATTCGTGCTGGCATTTCCGGCACAGTTCGTTGTAAGTGATACGGCTGCGGTCATTTAAGAAGAAAGACCATTCCAGCCGCCGCTTGTTGCTCATTCTTGCCATAACCGGCTCCTTTCTCCGTTTCTATCTGATGTACGCAGATAGGCTGTTTTGGTGTAGCGTTTCGGTATCATTTTTAAGGTTTTTCCCTCTGTATACCCCTTTGTAAAGTGCGGCAGTATTTGCAGTCAGGGAATGATAACTCACGCTTATTTGTCGCTTCTCGGTACGGTTTCGGAGCCTTTTGCCATCCATTCAAAGAAAGCAATTTTGCTGACCTTGATAAGCCTGCCCCTGCGGAACGCCGGAAAGCCGGGGGTGTGTACCAGCTCATAGGCGCTCGCTCTTGAAATTCCCATAATCCGCTGAATGTCCGCCACATCCAGAACCAGCGGTAAATCCTCGTAGCTGTTCAATCTCTTTTTATCGTTCATTCTGTTCCTCCCATAAATCAAATAGGTTAAAATGCTTCCTGTTGCCGTTCTCCCCAAAAGCCGTTTTCCTGCCCCATTCCTGCGGTGTTTCCCTGCATTGGTGCGCCGAATGCGTCACTTCTCCTGCCGGTCATATCCCTTTTGGACGGTCATTCACTTGTCAAGGTACTGTGTGGCACGAAATTACCAACTGCAATCATCATAGCGGACTATCCTTGACAAAACAATACTTCTGCGATACCATGAGTGTAACGGATATAACTAAATTATATAATTACCATAAACAAAGGCAGGGGATAGGGATGGAGAATCAGTTTATACGGCATGAGCCATGTTTTGAGAGGATTTTGTTTGTACTGACGCTGGACAGGAAGAAAATGAAAGAGCGGATTTTGATTGGGGAAGAACAGCAGATCCGCTTCCGTCTGAACGGGGGCCAAAACGCAGAGGTGCTTTGTGATATGACACGCCCACTGGGAACTTTTTTGATAAACTTTGAGCGTGACACGGACAGAGACTGGAACTTATACGGGCTTTCTCCGCTGCGGCAAGCTCTCCACTCCAACCGATGGAAACAGCCGGAGCTGGAGCAGGCGGCAAGCGAATTTCTTTGGGAGAAATATCTTAGCAACGACCCTCTGAAAATGTATGTGGCGTTCCGTATCTGGAACAGCTATCTGCTTGCCAGAGAACCTCGTGACCGTAACGCTGCCTGTGACCGCTTCATGGATAAAATGAGCAGCCTGACCGGGGTATTCCATAACGAAACCATGAGCTTTGACAGGGAGACAGGAAAACCGAAACATTTTCAAGCTGGCAGCCTTTATTTCAAAGGCGCACCGTCAGAAGATACCCGGCTTGACCTCTGGTTCCCGGACAACCGGCGCACAGAAGAATGTGTGTCTGCCTATGCGTCCCTCTACCCGTTGATTACCTATTATCTGAACAGGCTGAATGACTGGGGGCTTTGCTTCCGACAGTGCAAGGTCTGTGGGAAATATTTTCTGGCAAAGAGCCAGCGGTATGAGCTGTGCAGCGACAAGTGCCGAAAAGTACAGGCGCTTCAAAACAAGCGGGAATTTGACGAGAGGGCAAGAGAAAATAACTATGACCTGCTTTATAAAAATGAATGCCAGAACTGGCGCAACAAAATAAACCGAGTAAAAAATACCGCAGGCTTTCCGGCTGACCGTCTGGAAAAAATACAGGTTGCCTTTTCCGACTTTAAGAAAGAAGCCTTGCAGAGAAAAAAGGCTGTAAAAACAGGAACAGCCAGCCCGAAAGAATTTACGGACTGGCTGTATCTGCAAAGTAATGTAATTGTGGAACTGACAGAATACTAAATTTTTTTCTCGTTGTGAGGTTTCTGTGACATTTTGCTGATACTATAAAAAGAAAAAGGATGTGATACTATGCGAATACTGGTTGTTGAAGATGACCAGCTTTTGAATAAGACATTAAGCTATAATCTGTCGGCTGTCGGATATTCCGTGGATGGGGCTATGTCAAAGGCTGTTGCCATAAGATTTCTTGAAAAACAGGATTATGATTTAATCGTTTTGGATGTCAATCTGCCAGATGGGAACGGGTTTGATATATGCCGTGAGGTAAAAGAACGCCGTCCTGATACCGCCGTGATTTTTCTAACCGCAAATGATATGGAAAGCGATATGCTGAAAGGATTTGAATTGGGCGCAGATGATTATGTAACAAAGCCCTTTCCTATCAGCGTGTTCCAAAAGAAAGTATCTGCTTTACTGAACCGCATTTCAGCACAATCCGGCGGAGATTTCTACGATGATGGGAATTTGTATATCAATTTTTCCGAATTATCAGCGTGTCTTGCAGGACAGCCGATTACCCTTACATCATTGGAATATCGTTTACTAAAAGTGCTGACAAGAAATTCTCAAACTGTCCTGACCCGGCAGGTATTGCTTGAAAAGCTGTGGGATATAGATGAAAATTATGTGGATGAACACGCACTTACCACAACGATCAGCCGCATCCGCAGTAAAATTGAAACGAACCAGCATTCCTACATCAAAACCGTTTACGGTATGGGCTATATGTGGATTGGAGGAGCGCAAAAATGATTTCAAAAAAACTCTCCTTAAATAAAGTCTGCATAATACTGGCAACTACCATTTTACTTTTATCCGTGGTCATGTTTTCGGTTCTATATATCCTGACAAAAGAAATGTCTGTGGTATTTTGTAGCATGGCGTTCTGTCTGCTTTTTCTGCTTTGTGTTACTGTTTTTGTGATACTGATACGGCGAAAGCTGACTTTGTTTTCTGAAATACTTTGCTGCACCTTAGACGAAATGATGAATGGAAAAATAGATATATCACAGGTTGCCGAAGAAGAAAACCTATTTTATAAAATCAATCATCGGCTGGTGCGTCTTTATGAGGTTATGCAGGAAAGCAAAAACAGCGTTGCCAGTGAACGAGCTGACTTACAGGAATTGATTTCCGATATTTCTCATCAGGTAAAGACACCGATAGCAAACTTAAAAATGGTAAATGCCACCTTATTAGAACAAGAAGTGCCATCGGATAAACAGCGGGAATTTCTGCTTGCCAGTGGCACACAGCTTGATAAACTGGATTTCTTAATGCAGGCTATGATAAAAACATCCCGGCTTGAAACGGGTGTTATCTCACTTGAAAAGAAACAGCAGCCCATTTATGATACTCTTGCTATGGCTCTGGGTGGTATCTTTCTGAACGCTGAAAGGAAGCACATACAAGTTGAAGTAAACTGCCCGGAAACATTGGTTGTTTCCCATGACCGCAAATGGACGGCAGAAGCCCTATTTAACATATTGGATAATGCAGTTAAGTACACGCCGGAGTACGGTTCTATCCGTGTTTGCGTTGAAAGCTGGGAAATGCACCTGAAAGTCAGCATCACTGATACCGGCAAAGGTATTCCCGAAAACCAACAGGGAGCAATTTTTAGGCGCTTTTATCGGGAAGAAAATGTCCACGATATAGAGGGAATCGGCATTGGGCTGTATCTCGCAAGGGAAATTATTAGCTTGCAGAACGGTTATATACAAGTAACTTCTCAAGTAGGAACAGGCTCAACATTCTCCGTTTTTCTTCCCCATGAATAACCTGTTTTTTTGAAATGTCACAGGATTGTGACATTTCAGGGCAATTTATTATGTCGGCTGTGACATTTCTGTGAGGATTGCCCTTTATAATGAAGCCATCACAAGAAAGGATGGTGTTCTCTATGAGCATTTTAGAAACAAAAAACTTGAAAAAATACTATGGCACCGAGCCGAATATCACAAAAGCTCTGGATGGTGTAACTCTCACTGTCGAACAGGGAGAATTTGTTGCCATTGTGGGAACTTCCGGCAGCGGAAAATCCACATTGCTCAATATGATGGGGGGCTTGGATGTTCCCACTTCCGGTAATGTAAAGGTCAAGGGAAAAGATTTGTCAGGGCTGAACGATGAACAGCTTACGATTTTCCGCAGACGCAATATCGGTTTTATTTTCCAGAACTATAACCTTGTTCCCGTTCTCAATGTATATGAAAACATTGTTTTGCCCGTAGAATTGGATGGCGATACAGTAGATAAAAATTTCATGGACGAAGTTGTGCAAATGCTGGCACTCGGCGATAAGCTGCAAAATATGCCGAACAACTTATCCGGCGGTCAGCAACAGCGTGTAGCGATTGCTCGCGCCCTTGTCTCAAAGCCTGCCATTATATTAGCCGATGAACCAACGGGCAATCTTGACAGTAAAACAAGCAGCGATGTATTGGGACTGTTGAAAGTAACAAGCCAGAAATTTCATCAAACGATTGTGATGATTACCCACAATAGCGAGATCGCCCAGCTTGCAGACCGTATTGTCCGCATTGAGGACGGGAAAATTGCAGAATAAGGGGGGCAAAAACTATGAATGATATTTTATTTGGAAATAGCAATCGCCCTGTTATCAAAAAATTATCCAACCGTTATTTCAAAGCAGGAAAGAGTAGAAATATCATTGCAATTATTGCAATCGCTCTAACTACTATACTCTTTACAACCATTTTTACATTAGGCTCTGGTTTGATAGATACCGTTCACGACCAAAATATCAGAAAACAAGGTGGCGACGGTCAAGCGGTTTTGAATTATATAAGCGATGAGGTTTTTGATAATATAAAAGGCAATGAGATGATTGAACAGATTGCCTATACAAAGGCAGTGTCTTATCATATCAATAATCCCGGACTGGAAAAATGGCGTGCTGATATGTGGTTTATGGACGATACTGCTTTGAAGTTTGCACGGTATGAGCCAACAACGGGACACCGTCCTGAAGCAGAGAATGAAATTATGGCTGATACCAAAACGCTGGACGCACTTGGTATTCCTGCTGAAATCGGAGCAACCGTAACTTTGGACTATCAAATTAAAGGGATTTCATATTCAAAGAATTTTGTACTATGCGGATTTTGGGAAACAGACAGCCTAAGTAATATTGGACGACTTATTGTTTCTAAAGCCTTTGTTGACAATAATTCTGAACTTTTAACATACACCTATCCCGAAGATAATGACTATTCCGGCGTAGTCGCCGCTTATGTTATGTTTCATGGAAACGGAGCTATCGAATCAAAATTACATCAGCTTCTTGCTGAAACGGGCTATACTTGTGATACTATGGGCGGAAGTCCATCAGATGACAATTATGTGATCGCTCGTGTTAGTCCTGCATATCAAGGCAGTAACTTTTTAGAAAATCCAGCTTTATTGATTTCGGGGATTGTTGGCATACTTTTAATTATGATAACAGGGTATTTGATTATATATAATATTTTCCAAATCTCTGTCATTCAAGATATTCAATCCTACGGACAGCTTAAAACTTTAGGCACAACAAAACGACAAATAAAGAAACTTATCAGCAAACAGGCTATGTTACTTTCCTTTATCGGTATTCCATTCGGCTTGCTAATTGGTTTCTTTGTTGGACGAGCATTAGTACCATTTTTAATGAACGGCACAGTTTATGCTTCGGACGCAGGAGTAAAAGTAACTGCTAATCCAATTATTTTTATCGGAGCTGCTTTATTTGCACTTGTTACAGTGATTATTAGCGTAAATAAGCCTGCCAAAATAGCAGGTTCAGTATCGCCTATTGAAGCAATCCGCTATACCGAAAATGACGCAACAGCATTTCAAGGCAAAAAGACGTCTAATAAAAAGTCTATACATGGAGCCAAAATTCATCGCATGGCATTATCAAATCTTGGTCGGAACAAGAAACGTACAATTTTGGTTATTATTTCTATGACTTTGAGTTTGGTATTGTTCAACACTGTATTCACACTTGCAAGCGGCTTTGATGTGGAAAAATATGTAGAGAAATTTGTAAACAAGGATTTCATCATCTCTACTGCGGATTACTTCAATTTTAAGTTTGGAAATAGCGACAGCAAAAATGACCTTTCCACTTCTTTTATTGAAGCAGTTAAGCAAAATCCGGCATTTGATGAGGGTGGCGAGTTATATACTACAAAGATTTTGGAAGAAGCATTTTCTGTCGAGAATGGAGTTACCTCAAATTATAACAAAGACGCTGAGGGAAATCCTTTGGTTCAATTATATGGAGCAGATGATTTTTTACTGAACTCAATGGATGTTCTAGAGGGAACGATTGATTGGGAAGCATTAAAATCCGGGAACTATGTACTGTATGCCCTGACCGCTGATGACAATGGAAACATTATTGATGACCCTAATATTCATGTTGGCGATACACTTCACTTCAATCATGTACAAATGAACGGACTTTCCAGTAGTATAGATAATAACTTTGACTGCAAGGTTATGGCAAAGGTGCTAATCAATGAAAACACCGATACGATAAGAAGTACCGGATTTGCAAAGTTCTATATGCCGACGGATGTTTTCTTACCTCTTTGCGAGCAACCTCATTTGGTTAGCTTCCCATTCAATGTGACGGTATGGAAGCTGATATGGAGGAATTTTTGAGCAGCTATGTTGAGGACATTGAGCCGAGTATGAATTACGACTCTAAACAAACGTATATCAATTCCTTTAATGATTTAACCTCTCTGATTATTACCATAGGGGGAGCGTTAAGCATTATCATTGGCTTAATAGGAATTACAAATTTTGTAAACTCTGTTCTTACCAGCATTATTACACGAAGAAAAGAACTTGCCATGCTTCAAAGTATTGGTATGACAGGAAAACAGCTAAAGAAAATGCTGTCATTTGAGGGCTTATACTATGCTGCGGGAACAGTTGTTGCGTCAATCGTATTTGGTTCTCTGGTATCGGTTATCATTGTAAGAGCAATTTCAAATAGCATTTGGTTTTTCACTTATAAATTTGTTATTTTCCCTATGTTTGTTATCTATCCATTTTTGATTGCGCTAACGGTGATTATGCCGGCAATCATATATCGAAAGATCGCAAAAACAAGTATTATAGAACGGCTTCATCAAAACTAAATAATATAGAAAAGCTGGAAGCAAAATTAAGTCTGCTTCCAGCTTTTTTGTATTTGCTATTGTATGTGGTTGACTAAGGAATATTGTTTAAGCGTGAGTTTGTGATATTGGGTGTGGTATCTTTAACTATGGGAAACTCCGCGCTCCCATTTGCTGACGGCTTTATCCGAAACATACAGGCAGGCGGCAAGCTCCTTCTGGGTCATGCCCTTTTCCCTGCGCAGCTGTGCCAGAAAACTCCCAAAAGCGATCTTGTTCAGTTCGTACATCGTTTTGTCCTCCTTGTGAGCCAGCAGTTCTGTTTGTGGCTCCATTGTACCGGACCGGACATTCCCGCACAACCGACTGGCGGTAGAATTGGCGCAAAACAGTCATTTTTTCTTTTCCAGTCTGCGGTACACCTGCACAGCATCCATGATGTTGGTCTGCTCCGTCGCGTGGTTTCCGGGTGCCCCCAGCGTGACCAGAATGTACTCCTTTTCGTTCACCACGGCAAGGCTGGCAAGTCACAGACCGGCCGCAATAAAGTACATCGGGCTTCTGGAATCGCCCAGCCCGCGGAAGATTGATGCCATGATATTATACGCCGTGATGCATGGAACGCCGATAAAGCAGATGATCAGGTAGGTACGAGTGCCCGCCACGGCCTGCTCCGGTGTGGAGACAATGCGCACGATCGGATCCACAAGCCCTACCAGCACAGCTGCCAGTACCACAGATCCTGCCATAAACAGCGTGACTGTGTTGCCAATGAGCCGCGCCGCACGAGGTTTGTTCTCTGCGCCCACGGCCCGGCCAATAGTGACCGTTGCTCCCATGGCAAGGCCCACGATCATCACAGTGATCATATGCATCACCTGACTGCCAATGGACACCGCCGTTGTGTACAGCGTCAGCAAAAAGTACGAAAGCAGATAGGGCAGTGAAAAAAACAAAATGCTTTTCAGCACACTGCCGCTGGTCAGATTTTTTTCCATAATGTTTTCTGCTCGGCTTCCCTCTTCTCTGCCGAATGTACAGAGCTTACACTGCCAGACCGGGCAGCTCCTTTCCGTTATAGATAGTAAACCCTACAACGACTGAAGAGTCAAGGTTTTATTACAATAAAGCGGCCCGGTCGTGCCAAAAGGTCAGCACAGCCGAGCCACCGTGAATTTATTTTCTGTTTCATCTTCAATGCTCACATCATTTTCAAAGCGCACCTGCCTTTCTGTTTTCTCCTAAAACGGTTTCAAGGCAAAAGAAAAACGCTTCAGAATTTCTTCTGA
>OGGL01000332.1_pt1 | contig 16053 bp, 16 predicted proteins | sample 1571221 | NCBI WGS metagenome assembly OGGL01 (sample SAMEA2582062, study PRJEB24529) | metagenome | biome: Human gut stool | place: China | collected 2011
TCAGCGCCATGCAGTCGATGGCACCTGCGCCGCCGGGGGCGGGGGCGGTGAAGTGGTAGGCATCGCAGTTGGCACCGTAGCCCACCACCTCGGCGTAGATGTGCGCACCGCGGGCACGGGCATGCTCCAGCTCTTCCAGCACCAGCACACCGCTGCCTTCGCCCATCACGAAGCCGCCGCGCCGCGCGTCAAAGGGCAGGCTGGCTGCATCCGGATCGGTCGCGGTGGAAAGCGCTTTCATGCTGGTAAAGCCGCCGATGCCCAGAGGGCTGATGCAGCTCTCTGCACCGCCGCAGACCATGGCGGTCTCGTAGCCGTCACGGATGCGGTGGAAGGCATCGCCTACGGCATTGGTGCCGCCGGCGCAGGCCGTCACCGGGCAGGTGCACATGCCCTTCAGACCAAAGCGGATGGCCACCTGTGCCGCCGCCATGTTTGCAATGGACATGGGCACGAAATAGGGACTTACCTTTTCCATGCCCTTCTCTTCACCACGGGTGTGCTGCTCCTCAATGGTGGGCAGACCGCCGATGCCGCTGGAAAGGATGATACCGATCTGTTTGGCTTCCGCTTCGGTGTCCAGACCGCTGTCTGCAACTGCTTCGGCGGCGGCAGCAAGGGCCAGAACGGTAAAGCGGGCCATCTTGCGGGCTTCCTTTTTGTCCACGATGGTTTCCGGGTCAAAGCCCTTCACCTCGCCTGCCAGCTTGCATTTAAAATCGGTGGTATCGAACTGGGTAATGGGGCCGATGCCGCATTTGCCCGCTTTGGCAGCGGCCCAGCTGTCGGCGGTGTTGTTGCCCAGCGGGTTCACGGTGCCAAGGCCGGTGATCACGACTCTGCGTTTTTCCATGAGAGTTTTCTCCTTTTACATTGCCATGCCGCCGTCTGCACAGAGCACCTGCCCGGTGAGATAGCTGCTTTGTTCTGCGGCGAAAAATGCCACTGCATTTGCCACATCCTCCGGCTTTCCTGCGCGGCCTGCGGGGATGCCCTTTGCCATTTCGGCACGGACGGCTTCCGGCAGGGCGGCGGTCATGTCGGTCTCGATAAAGCCCGGCGCGACCGCATTCACGGTTACATTGCGGCTTGCCAGCTCGCGGGCAAGGCTTTTGGTCAGGCCGATCAGGCCCGCCTTGCTGGCGGCGTAATTGGTCTGACCCGCGTTGCCCCGCAGGGCCACCACACTGGAAAGGTTCACGATGCGGCCCCAGCGCTGGCGCACCATGCGGCGGGCGGCCTCCTTGCAGCAGAGGAACGCACCCTTGAGGTTTGCGTTCAGCACTGCATCGAAGTCCTCTTCGCTCATGCGCAGGATCAGATTATCGCGGGTAATGCCCGCGTTGTTCACAAGGATATCCACCCGGCCAAAGGCGTTCACCGCCTGTTCAAAGAGCGCTTTGCAGCCCTCGGCAGTGGAAACATCGGCCTGCACAGCCACGGCATTTGCGTTTTCGGCTTTGCACAGAGCCACCGTCTCGGCAGCTGCAGCTTCGCCGTGGCAGTAATTCACCACGACATTGCAGCCCTGCTTTGCCAGCTGGATGCACACAGCCCGGCCAATGCCCCGGCTTCCGCCGGTGACAACGGCGGTGCGAGTGATCGTTTCTTCGCTCATAGCTCTTCCTTCCATGCTGTCAGTGCGGCGCTCAGCTGCTCCGGGGTCTCCACCGAAGCGCAGACCACGCCGTGCAGGGTCTTTTTCACAAAGCCAGCCAGAGCACTGCCCGGGCCGACTTCCAGAATATGGTCTACGCCCAGCTCACCAAGGCGGTGGAGCGTATCTTCCATGTAAACGCTGCTCTGCACCTGCTTCACGAGCAGGGCGGGAATGCTGTCCTGCTCAGCTTTTTCATGGCCAAGGCAGTTGAACAGCACCGGCACCTGCATCTCGCCAAAGGGCTCAGACGCAAAACGCTTTGCCAGTGCATCCCCGGCGGGGGCCATGAGGCGGGTGTGGAACGGGCCGCTCACCTTGAGCGGGATGCAGCGGCGGGCACCGGCTTCTTTGGCCAGTGCAGCGGCTTTGTCCACAGCGGCTTTCTCGCCGCCGATGACCAGCTGGCCCGGGCAGTTGTAGTTGCAGATCTGCACACAGCCCAGCTGTGCAGCCTGCTCACAGCAGGCTGCAAGTGCCTGCCGGTCAAGGTTCAGCACGGCGGTCATGCCGCAGTCAATGCCCTTTGCAGCTTCGGCCATGGCTTTGCCGCGGTAAGCGGCCAGCTCGATGGCCTGCTTTGCGGTGAACACCCCGGCAGCTTCCAGCGCGGAGTATTCGCCCAGTGAAAGCCCGGCCACATAAGCGGGTTTCACGCCCTGCTGGGCCAGCACTGCGGTCACGCCGCAGGCAAAGGCCACCATGCAGGGCTGGGTGTATTCGGTCTGATTCAAAAGGCCGTCCGGGTCCTCAAAGCAGACGCGGTGCAGATCGAAGTCCAGCTCTGCACTGTCAAATGCCGCCCGGAACGCGGGAGAGCCTTCGTAAAATTCTTTGCCCATGCCGGGGTGCTGTGCCCCCTGACCGGCATATAAAACGGCAAGTTTCATTGATTTTGCCTCCATTCGGTCACAAGTTCATCCATCAGCTCCTGCACCGTGCGCATCCGGTCCAGCCTGCCCACGTTGGCCCCGCAGAAGAACAGGCCCTCCTCCACATTGCCCTTTACGGCTTCAATGAGCGCGTGGGTGATGCAGTAGGGCACCTTGGCAGGGTCGCAGGTCTTCAGGCAGCGGGCACAGTGCCGGGGAGGGAAGCGGGTCCCCTCTGCCAGCGCCTGCACCAGCGGGGTGTTCAGTGCACGGCCCGGCATTCCCACCGGGCTGTGGATGATCCGTACATCCTCGGGCCGGGCGTTCAGCAGAACGTCTTTGTAGCCCTGGGATGCGTCGCACTCGTAGGTGGTGATAAAGCGGGTAGCAAGCTGTACGCCTGCAGCGCCCATTGCGGTAAAGTGGGCCATGTCGGCACCGGTATACACGCCGCCTGCCACAAACACGGGGATGCTGTGGCCAAACTGTGCTTCAAAGGGCTTTACCTCGGCCAGCACCTCGGGCAGAATGTCATCGAGGGTCTGGCATTTGCCTGCCAGCAGGTCATCTTCAGAAAAGCCGAGGTGTCCGCCTGCCTTGCAGCCTTCGATCACCACAAAATCAGCGGTGCGGCCAAACTCTTTGGCCCAGCGGCGCAGGATGAGCTTTGCGGCTCTTCCGCTGGAAACGATGGGCGCGATGGCAACATCCGTTGTGCCCACGATGCCGGGCAGCTCCAACGGCAGGCCCGCGCCGGACACCACCGCGTCCACGCCCGCTTCCACAGCGGTGCGGATCGCGGCCGCATAATCCTGCGTTGCCACCATGGCGTTGATGGCTACCATACCGGCACCCTTCGCGATCTCCTTTGCTTTCCGAATCTCGGCGGTCAGGGCACGGTGGTTGGCGCTTGCCGGGTCGCGGGCAAAGTCCGGCTCCCGGTAGCCTGCATCGGCGGTGGAGATGCACCCCATGCCGCCGCAGGCTGCAACGGCACCGGCCAGCCCGCCGAGGGAAACGCCCACACCCATGCCGCCCTGTAAGATAGGCACAGACAGGGCCTTTCTGCCGAGGGTCAGCATTCGGCGTTCAGCGCGGCAATGCGCTGCCTCCCACCGTTCCACAGGTCTGCAAGAATATCCGCCACTGGGCGCACCTCGTGCAGCATGCCTGCCACCTGACCGGCCATCAGGCTTCCGGTGGTGGTGTCGCCCTCAAACACGGCGCGGCGCAGGCTGCCAAGGGTGTACTTTTCCAGCTCCATCTTGTCGGCACCGGCGTTTTCCTGCCGGACATATTCGCGGCTCATTCGGTTTTTCAGCACTCGCACCGGCGCACCCACGCTTCGGCCGGTCACGATGGTATCGCTGTCCTTGGCCTTGAGCAGGGCGGCTTTGTAGTTTTCATGGATGGGACACTCCTCGCTCACCAGCAGGCAGGTGCCCACCTGCACACCGCAGGCGCCCAGAGCCAGAGCTGCTGCCAGCTGACGGCCATCGGCGATGCCGCCTGCCGCAATGACCGGAATGCTGACGGCATCCACCACCTGCGGCACCAGCGCCATGGTAGCCATTTCTCCCACATGACCGCCGCTCTCGGTGCCCTCAGCAATGACGGCATCGATGCCCAGCGGTTCCAGATGCTTTGCCAGCACGGCGGCGGCGACAACCGGGATCACCTTGATGCCTGCCGCTTTCCACGCGGGGATATATTTGCCCGGGTTGCCTGCACCGGTGGTCACAACGGGCACGCCCTCTTCCACCACGATCTTGGCAAACTCATCTGCCTGCGGATGCATGAGCATGATGTTCACGCCAAAAGGCTTGTCGGTCAGCTCTTTGCAGCGGCGGATGTTCTGGCGAAGGGTGTCGGTGTTCATGCCGCCCGCACCGATGATGCCCAGCGCACCCGCGTTGGAGCAGGCGGCGGCAAACTCGCCGGTGGCAATGTTGGCCATACCGCCCTGAATGATGGGGTATTTTGTGCCTAAAATTTCATTTAAAAGTTTCATAGTTTTATCCTATCGGTAAGCGTCCCCGCCCTCTCAGTCTCGCTCTGCTCGACAGCTCTCCCAAGGGGAGAGCCCTTGGCAGTACGGTAAACTTTTCGGTTTTGCCAAAGGCTCCCACTTTTGGGGAGCTGTCACCGAAGGTGACTGAGAGGGCGAGCCCGTTTGCCGAACATGATTTTTACTCTTTGTATTGAAAAATTGCGCCGCCCCATGTCAGGCCGCCGCCAAAGCCGATGCAGGCCAGAAGCTGGCCCGGCTGCAGCTGCCCGTTCTCGGCAAGCTCGTTCAGGGCTACCGGGATGCTGGCGGCGCTGGTGTTGCCGTGGCGGTCCATGTTCTTGTAGAACTGGTCGATGATGCGGCTGTTGGCCTGATGGCAGACCACCCACTCAAGATCATCGAGGGTCAGCTGTGTTTCATCCAGCACAGTGTGCAGGCACTTGGGCAGGGCATCCACTGCAAAGCGGAATACGGCTTTGCCGTCCATGGTGATAGGCGCAGAACCTGTGCGGTTCGGCCCGCCCGCATGGAGAACATCGCTGCCGCGCGCGCCCAGCGTCAGAGCAAAGGGAGTGTCCGACAGCTGAAAAATGGCAGCACCGGCTCCATCCCCAAACAGTACACAGGTGGAGCGGTCGGCGGGGTCCATCAGGCGGGAAAGGGCTTCGCACCCAATGACGAGGGCATACTGTCCACCCAAAGTTGTCAGCAGTCCCCGCGCCACGGCTATGCCGTAGAGGAAGCCGGAACAGGCCGCGTTGACATCCAGCGCAGGCCGGTCCTCGGGAAGGCCCAGCGCCGCCTGCACCTGACAGGCTACACTGGGGGTCGCGTCTGGGGCGGACAGGGTGGCACAGATGCAGCACCCGATCTGCGCAGGGGCAAGGCCGCTGCGGGCCAAAGCCTGCTTTGCGGCGGAAATGGCCAGCGTGGCGGCAGATTCATCCTCCGTGCACCAGTGCCGGGTGCGGATGCCGGTGCGGCTGGTGATCCACTCGTCGCTGGTATCCACCATGCGGCTCAGATCTTCGTTGGTGACCGTCCGGCCGGGGATGGCCCCGCCGGTGGCGATCAGCTGTAAACCACTCATGCGTTCCTCGTTTCTCCAATCTGGCGGTATTTTTTATAGCGCTGGTCGGCCAGCTGGCGGCCGCTCATGCGGCACAGCTCTTTCAGGTGCACCCGCAAAGCAGCATCCAACTGTTCAAACAAGGCTGCGTGGCTGCGCTGTGCGCCGCCCAACGGTTCCGGGATCACCTGCTCTACGATGCCATCGCTGTACAGATCCTGCGCGGTCAGCTTCATCATCTCGCAGGCTTCGCCGCTTCGGGAAGCATCCTTCCACAGAATGCTGGCAAAGCCCTCGGGGCTGAGCACCGAGTAAACGGCATTTTCCAGCATGAGGATGTGGTTTGCCACACCCAGTGCCAGCGCACCGCCGGAAGAGCCTTCGCCGGTGACAACGGCAATGACCGGCACGGTCAGGCCGCTCATTTCCATCAGGTTGCGTGCAATGGCTTCGCCCTGACCACGCTCCTCGGCATCCTTGCCGGGGTAAGCGCCTGGCGTGTCAATGAAGGTGATGATGGGCCGGCCAAACTTTTCGGCCTGCTTCATCAGGCGCAGGGCCTTGCGGTAGCCCTCCGGCCCCGGCATACCAAAGTTACAGGCCAGATTTTCTTCCAGTGTGCTGCCCTTGCGGTGGCCGATGACCGTCACCGGCAATCCGTGAAAACGGGCGATGCCGCCCAGAATGGCAGGGTCTTCCTTGCACTGACGGTCGCCGCGCTGCTCAAAGAAGTCGGTGAACAGGGCAGAAACAGTCTCATCAATGTGGGGGCGCTCCGGGTGCCGGGCCAGAAACACCCGATCCTCGGCGGTCAGCGGGCCGCAGGTGCGCAGGATCTCGTCCTCTTCCACAGCCAGCTCTGCCAGCTCGGAGGCATGGGCCGTGATGGCATCCATCTCGTTGCCGCTGCCTTTCAGCGCGGCGATCTGGGCATCCAGCGGAGCCAGCTGCTCTAAAATTTCCTTGATCATTCGTGTTTTCCTCCTGCATGGAGCTGCAAGACCTGGATCAGGGTATCCCGCAGCTGGCTGCGGGGCACCACCTGATCCACAAAGCCGTGCTCCATCTGGAACTCGCTGCGCTGGAATCCGGCAGGCAGCTTTTCGCCAATGGTCTGCTCAATGACCCGCGGACCTGCAAAGCCGATCAGCGCGCCAGGCTCTGCCAGCATGATGTCGCCAAGGCTTGCAAAGCTGGCGGTCACACCGCCGGTGGTGGGGTGGGTGAGCACACTGATGTACAACCCGCCCTTTGCCGAAAAGCGCTGGATGGCGGCACTGGTCTTTGCCATCTGCATCAGGCTGAAAATGCCCTCCTGCATCCGCGCGCCGCCGCTGGCCGAAAAAATAACCAGCGGCAGGTGCTTTGCGGCGGCGTACTCGATGGCGCGGGTGATCTTGTCGCCCACGGCAGTGCTCATGCTGCCCATGAAAAAGCGGCTGTCCAGCACGGCAGCCACGCAGGCCACCCCGCCGATGCGGCCGGTGGCCGTTACAGCGGCTTCACGCAGGCCGGTCTTGTTCTGGGCGGCGGCAAGCTTTTCACGGTAGCCCGGAAAATGCAGCACATCCTGTGGAGCAAGGTCGGCATCCAGTTCCCGGAAGCTGCCGTGGTCCAGCACCAGACTGAGCCGGTAGTACCCGCCAATAGGCATGTGGTAGCCGCAGTTGGGGCAAACGTAAAGGCTTTTTGCCCACAGGGTGCGTGCGGCGCGGCGGCCGCACTGCTTACACTCCACAAACTGCTGCTCGTGCCAGACGGCACCGGCATCCCGCTTGGCCTTCAGCTGGAAGGTGCGCTCCCGCATTCGGCCGGGAAAAAGATCTCGGATATCGTTCATTGCTTTTTGCCTCAGATATGTGCGGTGATGTAGTTGTAGATATCGCCCACGGTCTTGAGCTTTGCCAGCTCTTCGTCCGGGATGGACACGCCGCAGGCATCTTCCAGAGCCATGTTCAGCTCCACGGCATCCAGACTGTCGGCCTCCAGATCCTCGGTCAGGCTGGCCTCCATGGTCACCTTGTCCTCGTCGCAGTTCAGGGTATCAACAACGATCTTCTTCATTTCTTCAAACGTCATGGTAGTAGTCTCCTTTGATTTGTTTTGAATATCTAAATTTTTTGAAGTTTCTTGCGAACACGACCATTATAGCCGAATCGTTGGATAAGTCAAGAATAATAGTTAAAATATTTTATCTTTTACAATTCTGACACAGTTTTCTTCCTTTTATATATTGTCCTCTTTTACGCCGGTGTGCAGTGTGGTATACTTGACCCAGCAGTCTGAGAACAGTGTTTCCCTGTGAGGGAAAGGAGCCTTCCGATGATTACGATTTCAGAGCGCAGAGAGCATGAATCTGCAAAAAGTTTTGTTCTGCGGGTATTGATCGATAATATTATCAATACCCGTCTGGAGCCGGGTGAAAAACTGAACGAGCCGGAATTGTGCGAACAGCTGGGGGTGAGCCGCACTCCCTTCCGGGAAGCAGAGCTGGAGCTGGCGCAGCGGCGGCTCATTGAGATCCGGCCCAAGATCGGCACCTATGTTTCTCTCATCGATGCAGAGCTGGTGGAAGAAGTGCGCCATCTGCGCGCTGTGCTGGAAGCAGAGATCGCCCGCATGGCGTGCGAAAAGCTGACCCCGGCGGATATCGACCAGCTGTGGGAGAACGTGGCGCTCTGGCGCATGTACATTGAGCGTGCACAGGAAGAAAAGATCTTTGAGCTGGACAAGGGGTTCCACCGGCTGCTTTATGTGCAGTGCGGCTGCCCGTACTGGTACGATCTGGTGGAAAATCTGGCTCCGCATTTTGACCGCACCACCATCCTCAGCTTCCGCTGCAGGCCCGCAAAAACGATCTACGAAGATCACGTCAGCCTGCTGAAAGCCATTGAACAGAAGGATGCGGCGGCAGCACACCGCATTGCCGGGCAGCATATGCAGCGCTACACGGAGAACCTTTCTGCGATCCGGGAAGCATTCCCACACTATTTCAAAGCCTGAAACAACCGTATCACGTTCAGAAATGCCGTATCTATGCCAAAAGATGCGGCATATTTTTGTGCAGTTTTTTGCAGGAAACGGCTTGACAGAGATCATGAAATGTTATATATTTTAACCAATGAAATATATAACATAAAAGTCGGATCTCCAAATCAGGAAGAAAGGTGGATACCATGAAAAAACAATACGATGTGGTCATCATCGGTGCGGGTGTCGTGGGCAGCGCCATTGCACGCGAACTTTCGCGCTACAAATTGAGCATTGCAGTGCTGGAAAAAAATCTGGATGTCTGCAACGAGACCAGTGGCCGCAACTCTGCGGTGGTGCACGGCGGTTTTGCCAACCCCATTGGCAGCCTGAAAGCGAAGTGTTGCGTAGAAGGCAACAAGATCATGGGCCAGCTGGCCGAAGAGCTGAACTTCCCGTTCAAGCGTTGCGGCAAGGTGCTGGTGGGAAACACCCCCGAGGACATGGAGCAGCTGGAGCGCACCATGAAGCAGGGCGCTGTCAACGGCTGCACCGGCCTTGAGATGATCGATGAAGCAAAGCTGCACGAGCTGGTGCCAGCCGTGGTGGGCAAGTTTGCCATGTGGTCCAAAAACAGCGGCATCATGGACCCGTTCCTGTACACGGTGGCACTGGCCGAGAACGCACACGCCAACGGCGTGGACTTCTTCTTTGACCACAAGGTAGAGGCTATCACCCGGGAAAATGAGCTGTACTACCTGCACACCGCTCACGGCGATTTCTGCACCCGCTGGGTGGTCAACGCCGCTGGTCTGGGCGCAAAGCAGATCTCCGACCTGCTGGGCCTGACCGGCTACCGTGTCATTGGCTCCCGCAGCAACTACATCATCCTGCACAAGCGCATGGGCAAGCTGCTGCCCATGCCGGTATACCCGGTGCCCAGCAACACCTATATGGGTATCCACATCACCCCCACCGTGGACGGCAACGTGACTGTTGGCCCGGACGCGGAGAACACCGATGTGCTGGACGACTACGGTGTGCCGCAGGCCAACATGGACAGTCTGGCCGTGGAGGGCGCAAAGCTGTGGCCCCACATCTTTAAAAAGGATCAGATCCGCACCTTCGCCGGCATCCAGCCCAAGTGGGTGGATGAAAACGGTGCCATTCAGGACTGGAAGGTGGAGATCCGGGACGACGTGGCTCCCAATGCCGTCAACCTTGTGGGCATTGAATCCCCGGGCCTGACCGGCAGCGTGCCGCTGGCCCGCTACGTCATCGGTCTGATGCAGGAGCGCGAAAAGTTTGAGGAAAACCCAGACTTTGACCCGCACCACAAGGGCATCGTCAGGTTTGCCGAGTGCACGCCGGAACAGCAGGCAGAGCTGATCGCGCAGGACCCCGATTACGGCGAGATGATCTGCAGCTGCGAGGAAGTGACCAAGGCCGAGATCCTGCAGGCTATCCACAACCCGCTGGGCGTTTCCACCATGACCGGCATCAAGTACCGCACCCGCGCCATGATGGGCGGCTGTCAGGGCGGCTTCTGCCAGATGAAGATCGAACACTTCATTGAGCAGGAGCTGGGCACCGAGCCGGAGAATGTGCGTTACAGCCGTCAGGGGTCATGGGTACTCACCGGCAATATGCGGAAGGAGGAGAACTGAGCGATGGAACAGAAAGACGTTGTGATTATCGGCGGCGGCCCCGCAGGTCTTGCCGCAGCGGTGGAGCTGCAAAAGCAGGGCATCCGCAACATGATCATTCTGGAGCGCGAGGCGATGCTGGGCGGCATCCTGCGCCAGTGCATCCATGACGGCTTTGGTCTGGGCCGCTTCGGCGAGAGCCTGTCCGGCCCGGAATATGCACAGGCGTTCATTGGCGAAGTGAACAAGCGTGAGATCCCTTACGAGACCAGCGCCACGGTGCTGAGCCTGACGGAGGATCGTGTCGTCACCGCCTCCACCCGCAGCGGCCTGCGCCAGTATCAGGCAAAGGCTGTGGTGCTTGCCATGGGCTGCAAGGAGCGCAGCCGCGGCGCACTGGGCATTCCCGGCGAGCGTCCGGCGGGCGTGTTCACCGCAGGCACCGCGCAGGCTTACATGAACCTCTACAACCGGATGCCCGGCAAGGAGGTCGTCATCCTCGGCTCCGGCGATATCGGCATGATCATGGCACGCCGCATGACGCTGGAAGGCGCTCATGTGCAGGCAGTGTTCGAGCTGATGCCTTACCCCTCCGGCCTGCCGCGCAACATCGTGCAGTGTCTGGACGACTACAATATCCCGCTCTATCTCAGCCACACCGTCACCGAGATCCATGGCCGCGACCGTCTGACCGGCGTGACCATCTCCGAGGTGGATGCAAACCGTCGGCCCATCCCCGGCATCGAGAAGGAGTACAAGTGTGATACGCTGATCCTCTCCGTGGGCCTGATCCCGGAGAACAAGCTGCTGGAGGATGCCGGCATCGCCATTGACCCCCACACCAACGGCGCTGTGGTGGACGAGAACCTGCAGACCAACGTGCCCGGCGTGTTCTCTGCCGGCAATGTGCTGCATGTGCATGATCTGGTGGACTTTGTTTCCATGGAGTCCGAGGCACTGGCACGCCATGCTGCTGCCTACGTTGAGGGCAAGGGCATCGACCCCTGTACGCTGGACGTGAAGTGCGGCGAGGGCGTGGGCCACACCATTCCGCAGAAGGTCAGCGGAAAGAACGACTTCAGCCTTTCGCTGCGCGTGCGGAACCACTACCGTGACTGCCGCATCGTGGTGCGCCAGAACGGTGTGGAAGTTGCTGCCAAGAAGATGAAGAAAGCTATTCCTGCGGAGATGATCCAGTTCAAGGTCTCTGCTGCCAAGCTGCAGGAAACGGGCGCACTGGAGGTGTCGATGGAATGAAAAAGCAATTTACCTGTATCGTCTGCCCCAACGGCTGCGAGATCGAAGCCGAAGTTGAAAATGGTCAGGTGATCTCGGTCACCGGTCACACCTGCCCCCGCGGCGAACAGTATGTCCGTCAGGAGCTGACTGCGCCCCGCCGCACCATCGCCAGCTCGGTGCTGATCAAGGGCGGCGAGCTGCCTGTTACCAGCGTGCGCCTGACCAAGGCCGTCCCCAAGGATATGATCTTCCCGGTGATGGACGAGATCCGCAAGGTGGTGCTGACAGCACCGGTCAAAGCGGGCACCATCGTGCTGCACAACGTCTGCGGGCTGGACAGTGACGTGATGGTCACCAAGAATGTGGATGCCTGCTGACCGGCTGAAATTAGGAGAGATAAAAAACAGAAGGAGAAGTTCTGCAAAAAAACGGACCGAAGGAGCCTTTATGCACATGATAAAACTTGGAGTGTGCTCAAGGTCAAGAGGAAGATGATTTCTTTCCCGGCAGGACTGTGCTATACTGGAAAAAAGATCTCCGGGTGCAGCGCAAAAGCTGCTGCAGGGAAGCTGAAACTTACAGAAATGAGGAACACACACGGCAATGGCACAGCACGAACGCGGCACGGCATATTATCATCTTCCGGGACTGTTTGAATTTTATGAACTGTACCGTGTGTTTCTGCCGCTGTTCCGTGAACACAGGGAATATTTTTACGACTGGTGCGAGATCGGTTCGGTCTACGGTGCACCGGCCGACTGCATCTGGGGCGGGGGCCGCGCTGGCTTTGGCGATGCACAGCCGCATCGGGTGCTTGCACTGATGCAGGAATATGGCATATCGGCCCGGCTCACCTTCAGCAATTCGCTGCTCCGGGAAGAGCACCTTGCAGACCGGAAATGCAATGCCCTCTGTGCGCTGTTTGAAAAAGAAAACCGTGTGCAGAATGGTGTCATCGTCCATTCGGACCTGCTGCTGGACTACCTGAAAAGGCAGTATCCTGGCCTTTATTTCGTGTCCTCCACAACAAAAGTCCTTACAGATTTCCAGCAGCTCCGCAGAGAGACGGAACGGGAAGAGTTCCGCTATGTTGTGCCGGATTTCCGCCTGAACAAGTCGTTTGCAGAGCTGGATACCCTGCCGCAGGATCAGAAGGACAAGGTGGAATTTCTGTGCAACGAATGCTGCTGGTACGGCTGCCGGGACAGAAAGCACTGCTACGAGAATGTCAGCCGCAAAAATCTGGGCGAGGACTGCCCGGACCACCGCTGCACAGCGCCGGGCGCACAGCAGGGCTATCGTTTTTCAAAGGCAATGGAAAACCCCGGCTTCATCGGGGCCGGGGATATCCGCAAAATTTATCTGCCCGGCGGCTTTTCCAACTTCAAGATCGAGGGGCGGGGACTGGGCAGCGCGTTGATACTGGAATTTCTGCTTTACTACATGACAAAGCCTGAGTATCAGCTGCGCGTCCGGGAAGAAATTTATCTGGACAACATGCTGGATCTGTTCTGATGGCCCTGAGCCGCGTTCATAGTTGCTTCCGTGATGCATCCTGCCGCCTTCGGGCGGCTTTTGTTTTACCCTGTTTCAGGAAGCAATAAAAATAGGTATGGAGATAAATCAGACTTCTGTATCTCGCATTCCAGCGGTATTTTGAAACAGTTTATCAAGGAAGTGCGTGTCGGACGCGACTATAATATCGAGATCGTTCTCAATGTGCCGCTGGACGAGTTCGAGGAGTTCAAGCGTCACGCAGCATCGGCTGGACGGGGCAAAAAACAGAAAAATAAGTCGCAAAATCCTCAAAAAGTTGGGCATTGTACATCAAATGCCGGAATCGCCGTTTTAGACAAAACAGCAGGTGAAACTATAAGCATTGTGCCTAAAAATGCTGCACACGCAATTTTGCGTTGTCAAGACGAATGATGCACGATTTTGCAAAGAAAGACAAAAAGAAACGCCGTATCGCTTAACACGATACGGCGTTTTATGGACTCGAAGGGAGTCGAACCCTCGACCTTTCGGATGCGAACCGAACGCTCTCCCAGCAATATCGCTTTTGTGCACACCTTATGCACTGCGAGAGAAGAAAAATCAACGTATATTCGTCCATATAAAATGTTCCGCCAGCCCAATGGACTTTCCTGACTGTAAGTACGACCACAAAGACGCTGATTTTCAGGATGAAGCGATTTGGGATGTAATATGGTTGGCGGACAAGTGAGCTACAGGCCCTTGAGATGTAACTCACATGGGGTTCAGATGTATCACATCCCAATTCACAATAAAATACGATATACCGTAAAAGCGCAACTTCAACTTTGAATGAATGGAAGCTGCGCTTTTTACATTTGACAACAAGTTGTAGATTGACAAGAGTACACATACACGATAAACTTTATATAGTATTATGTAAATCAGAAGGAGGCCAAACCATGAGCGCCAAGCACACTACTCCTGCCCAGCACAAAAGCAACCTCCGCAATGTATATGGCACCTTTGCCATTGAGGGTATGACCATCAGCAAAGATACGCGCAGCAACCTTGACCGCATTAGCAACGGTCAAGCCAGCTATCAGCAAATCGTGAATGAATTGCGAGCAAAGTACGCAAAGAAGGGCTGATGATGTTCTCGAAGTACGATGTCTATACCACGGTGCAGTCCATGTACTGCTACCCGGATACGGATGTTCTGATCAACAAGTTGAATATTCATGATAAAGCCGAACTCAAACAGGCCGAAGAAGAATTTACTGCAGTCAAGCAGATGGCTCTGTTGCAGGAGCCAATCAAGGGACGGTTTACCAAAACTCACCTGTTTCGGATTCACCGTTTCCTTTTTGAAGATGTGTATCCCTTTGCAGGGCACATCCGCAAAGAACAAATCAGCAAGGGCGACACGATGTTCTACCCGCCAGACCTGATTGACCGAGAATTGGAGCGTGTGTTCAAAAACATTCACTCCAAGAAGCTGCTTGCCGAACAAGATGAAGAAAAGCAGATTCAGAATTTGTCGCAGACGATGGCAGAGCTGAACATCATCCATCCTTTCCGCGAGGGAAATGGCCGCAGCACCCGTGAACTGATTCGCTGCATGGCACTAGAATATGGTCTGCACATCAACTGGGGCAACACTGACCGAGAGACTTTGATCAACGCTGCAATCGCTGCCGTAGACGATGAGATGGCGTTCTGCGATGTTCTAAGGCAGTGCATCGAAAAGAAAGACACATAATAATAGTCTACGAACCAGAATGCATAATCTGTATAAAAAGCCGCTTCTTTTCATTTTGAATCGAAGCGGCTTTTTATATTAACAATTCAAGAGCACCTGTAAAACAACGAGTACAACTTTCATGAATCTTATAGTTGATAATATACGGTTGTTGTCAACTATCCTGAATTTCAACACGCTGATGAATTTTTGCAGCCACATCGGTATAGAGGTCTACATCAAAACCTTCTGCGACTTCAAAACTAACGAACAAACAATAAGGTATGATCTTGGCAGAATCTGTCCAGACCATCAGCAAGGGACGGCTGATCCGCCCGATGGGGCGGTTGAGCATCCCGGAACTCATTCGGCTTAATTATGCGCTGCTGTATCAGCTTGATCTGAACGAATGGGTATGGCGAAAGGAGGCCTATGAACGCTATCTGCGATACCACCGCTAAATCGGAAACCCTTTCCGTCAAAGGCTGCAAAGTCAAGATCACCTATGCGCCTGCGGATACAGACTGTCTGGATGCCATCCAGAAACTATTGCAGACCACCATCCTGCGCACGGCAGGGCACACCGCTGCCTGACATCCTTGTGCTCCTTGAATGCGTGAGATAAGATAAAATCGAACTGAACCTTGAAAACAAAATATGGACGAAACACGTTTGATTTTTCCTTTCTCACTCAAAGAAAGAGAGATTGAAATGAAAAAACGTGTCTATACCTTATACCGTGTTTCGACCAAAGGACAGGTCGAGAAAGACGACATCCCCATGCAGAAAGAAGCCTGTCGCAACTTTGCAGAAAGTCAGGGCTGGGAGATCGTCAAGGAATTTTCCGAAAAAGGCGTTTCCGGCTTCAAAAAATCTGCCAAAGAGCGTGACGAACTCCAGAAAATTCAACAGGCCGCGATGGAGGGCAAGTTTGACATCCTGCTGGTGTTCATGTTTGACCGCCTAGGCCGCCGTGACGATGAAACGCCCTTTATCGTGGAGTGGTTCACGAAGCAGGGCATCGAGGTCTGGAGCGTGAACGAGGGACAACAGCGGTTCGACACCCATGTGGACAAGCTGATGAACTACATCCGCTACTGGCAGGCATCCGGCGAAAGCCTAAAAACCTCTGTACGAACCCGGACAAGGCTGGAACAGCTCACCGGGGAAGGCCACTACACAGGCGGCACCGTGGCTTTTGGCTACAAGCGTGTCCGCCTTGGTCGGGTGAACAAGAAGAATCAGGAAGTCTGCGACCTTGTGGTTGACGAAGCAGAAGCTGAGATCGTCCGGTTGATTTTCCACAAGTACGTTTACGAGGGCTACGGCGCACAGAAGTTGAGCCACTATCTTTATGAACAGGGAGTCGTAG
>OGGL01000336.1_pt1 | contig 15887 bp, 14 predicted proteins | sample 1571221 | NCBI WGS metagenome assembly OGGL01 (sample SAMEA2582062, study PRJEB24529) | metagenome | biome: Human gut stool | place: China | collected 2011
TGTCGTTTTCCAGATACTTGAGCACCAGACCGGTCATATAGATACACCAGCAGGGGGGCGTGTTGTACATGCTGTCCTTGCCCAGCAGGGTGGTGTAGTTCATCATGGTGGGCACATTGTCGGCGGCATGGCCCAGCAGGTCGTCGCGGACGATGGCAATTGCCATGCCGGCGGGAGCTACATTCTTCTGCACGCCGAAGTAGATGCAGCCGTACTTGGTCACATCCACGGGCTTAGAGAGGATCATGGAGCTCATGTCGGCTACCAGAGGCACACCCTCCACCTGCGGTACCTCGACAAACTGAGTGCCGAAGATGGTGTTGTTCTGGCAGATGTGGATGTAGCTGGCATCCTTATCATAGTTGATGGCGTTCACGTCCGGGATGTAGGTAAAGTTCTTGTCCTTGCTGGAAGCAACGATGTTCACCTCGCCGAACTTGGCGGCTTCCTTGGCGGCAAGGTTCGAGAAATTGCCGGTGACAAGGTAATCTGCCTTGCCGGTGGTCATGAAATTCAGCGGGACCATGGCGAACTGCTGGGTCGCACCGCCCTGAAAGAAACCGACCTTGTAGTTGTCGGGAATGTTCATTACCCGGCGCAGGGTGGCCTCGGTGTCCTTGATGATGGCATCGAACCACTTGCTGCGGTGGCTCATCTCCATCACGCTCTGACCGCTGTCGCCATACTCGAGCAGCTCTGCCTGTGCCTGCTTGAGCACCTTCTCGGGCAGCATGCTGGGGCCTGCGCTGAAGTTGTAAACTCGTGCCATAATGAACTCTCCCTTTCCTGTATCGCACAGCACCGCGGTTTTTTGCGGTGCGTTCTGTTGATTGCTGTAGCCGTAGTATACCGGTTTTGCAGGGATGAAAACAAGAGCATCTTTGCACAAAGATACGGCGCAAAAGCCCCTGCGCGGGCACAAAGCACACAAATGTCCTTGATAGAAAAACAAAAACAAAGACAAATGTAAAATAGAGCTGAAAAAGCCTGATTCCATCGGCGTTTTCGGCTCTTGCGCTTTGGCGCAGAAATTGGTATAATCATAAAACAAAGACAAACGTAAAAGTAAAAAAGATGCCAAAAGGAGGGAGAACAGCAGGATGTACGGCATCCCGGACAGTGTAAAGCCGCTTTCGGCGGCAGAGGAGCAGGTGATGCTGGCGGTGTGGGCCTGCCGTGCGCCCGTCACCCGGCGGGACATCGACGCAAAGCTGCGCGCAAAGGGCTGGGCCCCGGCGACCGTTCTGAACTTTCTTTACCGGCTGGAAGAAAAGGGCTGGGTGAAAAGCGGCAAGGATGGCAACCGCAATACCTACACTCCGGCCATCACCCAGCGCGCCTACAACGTGTGGAGTATGAGGGAACGGCTGGATACCCTCTTTGGTGGCGACCTTGCCGCGGCGGTGCGCGCGCTGGTCAGCGAGAGCGGCTGCGGCCAGAGCGAGCTGGAACAGGCCATGAAGGTGCTGGAGGAAAAGCATCTGGAAGCGGAAGAATATGATCTGTATGACCCTTATGGGTAAAAAGGAGAACGGAAGATGGATTGCAAACTGCGTGCCAAAAACTGCGGCGGCTGCCCGATGCTGGGCATGGACTACGCCGCACAGCTGAAGCAGAAAGAAGAGACCGTGAAAAAGCTGCTGGGGAAGTACGGCCCGGTGGAGCACATCCGGGGCATGGAAACGCCGTACCACTATCGGAACAAGGTGATCTCCACCTTTACCACCGGCTGGGGTGGAAAACTTACCTCCGGCATCTACGCGGCAAACAGCCACAAGGTGCTGCCGGTGGAAAGCTGCCTTTTGCAGGACGAAGTGCTGGATAAGACCATGCTGGCTGTGCGCGCAGCGGCGGGCACCTGCCATTACCAGCCTTTCAATGAGGATAAGGGCACCGGCCTTCTGCGTCACTGCCTGCTGCGGCGCGGTGTTATGACCGGGCAGGTGATGGTGGTGCTGGTGACGGCTCAGCCGGTGCTGCCGGGTGCCAGGAACTTTGTCAAAGCCCTGCTGACCGAGGCAGAAAAGCAGAGTGTGACCATCACCACCATCGTCCAGAACGTGAACGACCGCAAAACCAGCGTGGTGCTGGGCGATATGGAAAAGGTGCTGTACGGCAAGGGCTTCATTCTGGACGAGCTTTGCGGCAAGACGTATGCGCTCAGCCCGCGCAGTTTTTACCAGATCAATCATACCCAGACCGAAGTGCTGTACGGCCTTGCGGTGGACGCGGCGCATCTCACCGGCAAAGAAGTGGTGCTGGATGCCTACTGCGGCATCGGAACCATCGGCCTGACCGCCGCCGACCACGCAAAGCAGGTGGTGGGTGTGGAACTGAACCGTGACGCCGTGCACGATGCCATTGGCAATGCAAAGCACAACGGTGTGAAGAACACCCGCTTCTTTGCCGCCGATGCCACCCAGTGGATCGGCGAGGCTGCCGCCGCAGGCGAGCGGGCAGACGTGATCTTTATGGACCCGCCGCGGGAGGGCTCTACACCGCAGTTTATCGAAAGCGTGGCCCGCATGGCCCCGAAGCGTGTGGTGTACGTCAGCTGCAACCCGGTCACGCTGGCCCGGGATCTGGAGCTGCTGACCCGGAAGGGATACAAAGTGGAAAGCAGCACGCCGGTGGATATGTTCCCCCACAGTGAGCATGTCGAGACGGTTGTCTTGCTTTCCAAGGGTGAGGTCGACTCGAAAAAGATTCGGGTTGAGTTCTCTTTGGAAGATATGGATATGTCCGAATTTCAGGATGGGGCAACCTATCCGCAGATCAAGGAGTATGTGTTGGAGCATACCGGGTTAAAGGTGTCCAACCTCTATATCTCACAGATTAAACGAAAATGTGGGATTGGGGTTGGTAAGAACTATAATCTGCCGAAGTCCGAGGATTCCAGACAGCCCCAGTGTCCGCCGGAAAAAGAGAAAGCAATCCGAGAAGCATTCAAATATTTTGGGATGATCTAACATCCCGCAAAATGGAGGTTTCTTATGGATAGATTGATTTCTTGTGAGTTTAACATGGATACCGCTTGTGTGGAACTGAAATTTTTAGATGGCAGCATGATTGCCATTGATACCATCGCCGTGGAGAATGAGGTTGCTGACAATATGTATCAACGGTCAGAACTGGATTATCTAATCTACAATGATCCGGTTGGATATGCAGACTTGATCTTGAACGGTGATCCCGAAATTTATCTAAAAACTGTAACTGAATGTAAACCCTTAGATTAAAACTCAGCCCTCTGCCTTTTCCTTGGCAGAGGGCCGTTTTTTGCTTAACAGTTATTGAGCATCCCTTAATTGCTCTACAACACTGCATTTCGCTGCATTGTCATACATCATGCAAGGAATCAGCCACCCCAGCAGAAGAAATACCGGAATTGTCAGCAGGACAGGCAGAATGGTGAATCGATACTCAAAGAACCAGAACATACTGCCCAGCATTTTTCCTGCAAGAGGTCCCACCGCCAGCGACAGAATAAAGGCCGCCGATACGGAGGACATTGCGTAAAACAATCCCTCGTAGATCAGCATGGTTTTGAGCTGCCGGTTCGTCATTCCTACAGCCTGAAGCACAGCAAATTCACGGCGGCGGGAAAGAATACTGGTCATCATGGCGTTGAAGAAATTTAAGAGTCCCACCAGCCCGATGATAGCACAGAGGATACCACCTACCAGAAGGAACATCTGCCGGAACTGAGCAAACTCAGAGCGAGCCGTGGCCTTGCTTTCATACATCAAGGGTGAAAACTCACCGGCAGTGAGCTTCGATAGATATTGCTCTGCTTCGGCCTCGTCTGCGTCGTCTGCTGTGTCGAACAGGTAGAGCATCGGAATGGCCGCACCGCCGCTGTCCCTCTGTGCGGTATCCACAGACAAAACTGTCTCATATCCAATACCACCATAACGATAACTCATGGAATACGGAAGCTCTACCAAGGCGCAGACCGTGTACTCTACATCTCTGGCTCCATACAGTTTTTCCTGAAAGTACTCCTCCGGTGTATCTTCGGTGCGGAGTTCCCCGGTGCGGCTGTCGATATATTTCACATCGTCCGCATAGGTGGCGGTGATCGTGTCTCCCACCTTGGGGTAGTATTCAGGATTGGGCAGATTACCGTAGTCATCTAAGGAAACCGCAATGGCAATAGCGTTATTGTTTGGCTCCAGCATAGGAGAAATATCTCCGTCGAACACTTGCAGCTTGTCAAACAGGCTGTTATCCAGAGCCTCGATTCTGGTATCTCCCATCACCATATCGCCCCGGTGCTCCATGCGGCTCATATGGCTGTCCAACTGCTCAGCACTTTCGTACCTTGCATAGTCCTGCCGCAGAGCATCCTCCGTCATCCAAAGATATACGGGTTTTCGCACAGCATATCCCGTGCCGGAAAGACTGGACTTTGTGTTTGCTGCGATCTCTTCGATCTGTTCCGGCGTGATGAATTCATCTGCCGGGTTGTAACGGAAATAGTCGGGCGTGCTGACGATAAAATCGGCGCAGGTCATGAAGGATACATACTTCTCCATGCTGAAGCCGCCCACAAAGGCACACAGTGCATTGAACAGCGTCACCGACAGTGCCAGAGACACCACCACCAGCACCGTCTTTTTTTTGTTTCGTCCCAGATTGGCAAAGGCCATCTGATGGAGCTTCGCTCCCCGGGTGCTGCGCTGTTTTTTCTTGGTCTGCATCGCATCTGTATATTTGGTAGCCTCCACCGGAGAAACCCTGGCTGCCATTTTCCCGGGCTTGGAGCAGGACAAAAGCACCGTCAGCAGGGCAAACAGCACGGAGCCAACAAAGATCACAGGCGAAGTGCTGATGGTGGTGATGCCTGCATCCAACTGGGTGGAGCGCAAGACAACAGGCACCAGAACAGCGCCAATGCCATAGCCCAACAGCAGCCCCGCCGGAATGCCGATCAGACAAAGCAGAAGTGCCTGCTGGCGAATGATGCGTTTGAGCTGCCGGGGCGTTGTGCCAATGGTTTTCAGAAGCCCGTAAAACCGGATATCCCCCGCAACAGAGATCTGGAAAATGTTATAGATGATAAGATACCCGGTGAAAATCACCAGCAGCAAAAAAGCTGCTATGGCGATCACAAGTTCCGGATCGAGATGCGACTCCAGCTGGGATGAGGTATATCCCCAGTTGACGCCGATCCGGACGCTGTTGGGATCGGTATAGCTGTCCCATGTGTAGCCGAGATCGGTATCCACCTGCTCCATCTGCCCTTGAATGTTTGTACTGGAAGCCATCATGACATTCAAATCGGTGCGGAAAGGCTGTAAACCTGTTTTCACTGCCTGCGCTTCGATGTCATCTGCGTAATCACGGCTGATGTTGATGTAATGAACAGGCATTAGTTCATCATAGTCCCAATAGCCCACCAGCGTAAAGGTATCTGTTACAGTAAAGGCGGTTTGATCCTTGTCCGTAATGGAATAGATGGAATAGGAAACCGTGACCTCGGCGCCCAGCTCCGGCGTTACGCCAAGCAGCTGCAACGCTGCCGTATCCATGGCTACCTCTTTGCCGCTTTCGGGCATCCGTCCGGTAGTAGGGGTTGCATAGCTCCATTTAGTGCAGTTGACATCCATGTAGCTGATCTCTGCAGGGGTTTTGGAAAAGACACCCTCCGCAGTGATACCGATTACCTTCCGTACCCCCGCAGCCTTCACCTTTGGGTGGGCAGCGATACGTTCCGCCTGCTCGGGGGAAACATCCTTAAAGGTACCGTGTGCATAGCCACCTACCTGCCGAAACTGGTAGGTTTCATAACTGGCGTTCAACGACAAGACAATGGTGAACATGGACGTAAATAGCAGCGTTGTCAGCGCAATGGCAAAAATAGCGATCAGATTGCGGCGACGGTTCGCATAAAGAGATTTTAAGCTGAGCTTTCGAATACATTTTCTGTTTTTGACATTCATCGTAGCCACCTCCCGTTAGTTCTGGGAGACGATCCGACCATCTTCGATACGGATAATGCGGTCTGCCATCTGCGCAATTTCTTCGTTGTGAGTGATCATTACGATTGTCTGGGCGAACTTTTGACTGGTGACTTTCAAAAGGCTCAATACATCCTGGCTGGTTTTGGAATCCAGATTGCCGGTGGGTTCATCTGCCAGAATGATAGCGGGTGCTGCCGCCAGCGCACGGGCAATGGCTACTCGCTGCTGCTGACCGCCGGAGAGCTGATTGGGCAGGGCATCCAGACGATCATCCAGCCCAAGTGTCTGTACAATTTGCTGTACGAAATCCTTATTGACCTTGCCACCGTCCAGCTCAATGGGTAGAACAATATTTTCATACACATTCAGCACCGGAACAAGATTATATGCTTGGAACACAAAGCCGATTTTCCTGCGGCGGAAGATGGTCAGCGCTTCCTCCTTCAGGGAGAAAATATCCTGTCCGTCCACCATGACCGTGCCACTTGTAGGGCGATCCAGCCCGCCCAGCATGTGCAGCAGCGTGGATTTGCCGGAGCCGGAAGCTCCGATAATTGCAACAAATTCGCCCTTCTTTACACTTAAATCAACTCCATCCAACGCATGAACTGCGTTATTGCCGGAGCCATAAATCTTTTTCAGGTTTTTTGCCTGTAAAACTTCCATAAATGAGTACCTCCATGAAAAAATCTGTATGTATGAAAGGAAATCATCCTTTGATACATACAGATTATCGCATAGGAATCTTTCCACATTCTTTCCGGCGGAAAATGAAATCTAACAGTTTTGATAGAATTGTTGTTATTTCGGCAGAAATATGGAAAACGTACTTCCTTTTCCCGGAACGGAAGCAATCTTGATATAACCTCCCTCGCCGGATATGATCTGTCGGGCAAGGTATAAGCCGATGCCGACCCCTTCCTGCTCCTGAACCGCCTTTGAGCGGTAAAAGCGAGCAAATATCTTCGCTTGCTCAGTTTCCGGTATGCCTGAACCGGTATCCGATATATCGATCCTTGTAAACATTTCGTAATTTACGGTAGAAATCGTGATTGTGCCATGCTCTGTATATTTGATGGCGTTGTCTACGATATTCGCCAGCGCTTCCGCTGTCCATTTGAAGTCGAATACAGCAAAAGCATCTGTATCCTGCATTTGCCAAGACAATCCTTTTTCAGAAGCCTTGGCAGTATATTGTTCTACCACACTTTCAAGCAGCGGCTGCAGCGCTGTCGGCTGGGGGGAGAGTGAAATGATCCCGTTTTCCAGTCTGGAAAGCTTTACGAGAGAATCAATCAGAAATCGCAGCTTTTCCGATTGTTTGTACAGCGCCTCCACATTTGCCTTCGCCGATGCAGGCATAGTTTCCTCCATCAGAAGCTCGCTGTATAACAGCAGGTTTGCAATCGGCGTTTTTGTCTGGTGGGAGATGTCCGCAATCAAGGTTTTGATTTTGTCTTTTTCCTGCGCTATGTTTTGAGAAGATGCTTCTGCGGCGGAAAGATAGTGCGCAAACTTCGTTTCCAATGCAGATAGCCGGCTTTCATCAAAATTGGTTTCAGAAAAGGAGCCGGTCATGGCAGCGTCCAGCATCCTTTCGATTTCTTCCATCGTTTTTCTGATCTTCCTCCGCTCCCATAATACAGCAGCTATCGCCGCCAGAAAACATAGCAGTATGATCACAATGCCGGTTTTATTCATCTTTTGTCACCCAGCTATAACCGATTCCGTAGATGGTTTTAATGTATTTCTGTGCGCCAAGCTTATCCCTCAGACGCTTGATCGTAACAGACAAAGCATTTTCATCCACATATTCTGCGCCATCTGTCCAGATCCGGTCGACAAGGTCTCCACGGGTCATGGTTCGACCACGGTTTTCAACAAGCAGACGCAGTAATTTTTGTTCTGTTTTACTCAATTCCACTTTTGAATCTCCCACATAAAAGGTCATAGACTCAAAGTCAAAGTGAAATAGATCCATATGGAACGGCGCATTTTTATGGTTTGACGCTTGCTTTCGCAGTTGGGTATTCACCCTTGCACGCAAAACCGAAAGAGAAAAGGGCTTGGTAATATAATCATCAGCGCCTCTCTCCAGTCCGTCTACGATGTCCAGATCGGTGTCATTGGCAGTCAGCAGAATAACAGAAATTCCGGGCAGGTTTTCCTTGACCTCCCGAAGCAGCTCAAGCCCGCTGCCATCCGGCAGATTGATATCCAGCAGGATCAGGGATACACCGCCGCAAAGAAGCTGTTCCTTCGCCGTTTTTAGGTCTTGGCAGGATATAATCTGACGGTCATCTGCTTTCAGTGCTTTACTTAAACCCTGATTCAACCCTATATCATCTTCAATAATCAATAATTGTTCCATGTATCTCACTCCCTCGTTATTCAAAGGCCACCATTATTTCCTTGGGTAATTTTTCGTTCTCACAGTTCAGAAGATAGGCGATTGCTCTGCTTGCAAATTTGTTTGTTTTCACTGTATCCCAATCGGCAAGCAAAATGACCTCTGCCTTTCCGTTCTCAAAATCTAATGATATTTCGCCCCATTCGCCGTCGCAGTCTGCCTGATATTCGTAGATTGCGGCGGCGATTTTCTTTTTTCGCTTGGTCTTGGATTTCTGTTTTAGCCGGACTGCATGGATTGCGCCCTCGGCAACCAACAATTCCGTCAACTTGTCCACTGCTTTTCGGTAGGCTCGTTCTGCACCGCTGGCTGTACTGCCCTCAAACATAACCGCCAGTTCTTCAAAGGTGGGGCGGTCTTTCCATGAGCTGACACGCCCACAAGTCATGCAAATTGCTAACCGTTTTTCGAGCAAGGTCTGTTCCCGGTAATTCAGTTTCTCAAATGCCTGCTGCACCTTTTCTGCTTGTATGCCGTTCCAGAGGATATCGGTATAGTTCCAGCTATCGTCAAGGGCTACATCCTCGCCTATTTCCTCGCCATCCTCGTCTGTTACATAGAATGGCTGCTGATTGCGGATACCTCGCACAACTTTCAGATAGTCTTCGGCAAGAGCAAGATCACAGTTGTATTTCTTGGAAAATTCGTTGACCGCATCCTTGGTATTGTGGTACAGCCAAGCCATTGACCGCACCATTTTGTAATTGGTCAGAGAGGACACCGACCATTTTTCTTCACCCATGCGGAAACGGAGCATAGCATCCCGGATGAACGGGAAAATGTATGTAGCATACTCTGCACCCTTGGCAAGGTCATAGTCCATCAGCTTTTGGAGCATTTGCTCCCGGCAGGAGAGCTTTATATCTATAAATCGGTCTGTGTCATACAGATCGCCGCCATCCACACCGAGAAAGTCTTTGATGCGCTTGTTAAGCTGCGGCTCGTAGTGGTGTAGGAAGAATGAGAAATATATCAAATTCTTTTCCTGCAAGGCAGACAGGATATATTCGTTCAGACTGCCCACCGCTGGCGGCTCCGGTTCCAGTTGGAAGATGCGCTCTGCCACATAGGGAATGATGCCGTCACCGTGCGGATTGACATGATGTTTCGGTATGTATCCAGTCATATTCCATGTAAAATCATTCAGCATAGCGCACCTCCTTCCGGTTTACCATATCAGTATTTAGAACTTTCTTTGCAAATACACCATATCCACCAACTGTACACCACCTTCATATATTGGGTGGTCATAATTGTCTGTAAAGAAATTTGGTATTATGTGAGAACGGACAAAACCACATTTTTCATAGAATGGTATTGTCAGTGGACTATCGCCCGTTCCAACTTGCAGAACAGCATATTGTCCGCTGTATTTCTCGATGATAAAGTCAATCAAAGCTTTTGCATAGCCTTTGCCTTGATGTTCTGGAACTGTTGCAATGTTCTTAATTTCAAGCACACCATTTCTTTCGCCGGTTATGACACATTCGCTTTTAACTCCATTATCATCGAGGATATACATCCTGCCATTATCAAGATAGCAATCTACCATGTTTTCCTGCTCATCAGCCAATAACAGCAAATCCAGATATTCCTTTTTGTTTTCTGTAACCTCAATAATTTTCATTGTTTATACCTATAAGTTACTTTCAATGCTTCTTTTTTCAAAGCCGCCTGTCCCATCTCTTTTTCGTAATCACCTTTGGCATAGGCGACATTGCTCAGCGCTCGAAGCATTTTATCCTTTGCCAGCTTCTTCATAGCCTCCGCAAGATCAGCGTCCAGAGTACCACGCTTCACATAGCGGTTTATGGTGTTCAGCCGTTTCTCATAAATCTGTTTCACCGGATGATCGTCCGCAAGTTCTCGCTGTTCTCTACCTTTCAGATTACCGATCTGCCGGCAAGTGCGGTGCAGCTTGTCCCCCGGTGCATAGCCGCCGCAGTATTTGGTGTGCCTTGCGTTGGTGGTCAGAAACCACTTGCCGCAGATTTTGCATTTCTTCGGTGCATGACCAACACATAAGCCCTCAAAAAGATCAGACCGGAACATCCCTACAAAGGATACATAGTGCATCCGCTTGACCAGCTTTGCTACATCCTCGCTGGGACGAATGGCGGATACATACTGAACGGAATTGTTCAGGATAGACATCCAGGCATTGCCCTCTGTGATGGAAAACTCCGGCGGGAAATAATTGCCGAACATTCTGGCAAAGCCCTCTGCGGTGCGGTCAGCTTCGTTTCTGTCCGATTGTTCTGCAAAATCAAGCATCGCCGTTTGGTATTCCCCAAGGGAGTATGCCAGATGCCCAAACACAGCAGTATAACGTTGGAGTATGATTGCATCAGCATAGTTCGGAACTTCTTCGAAAGGCAAGGAATTGGTTGCGGCTTTTATAGCGAACTCCACATATTTCAGCGCATTGTCCGCAGTAAAAACCCTTTCTATCCGTTCCCTGTGCTTTGGTATATCCATATAGGAGAACGGCGGCGTTTTGCTGAGAATCTCTAACATTGTCAATGCAGCTTCCTTTGCCATAGGAAAGAGTGCAGAAGTATCCTGTCCGGCGTTTAATATTCCAAGCAGCAGATTGATTTTCTCGCATTGCTCGTTCATCCTTGAAATGGTATCCGCAGGGACATTCAGCGCATCACAGGCAAGCATGCCGACAGGGAATGTTTTGCCCTCATATATGAGGGCAAAACATTCCCTGTCGGAAGTCCAATGTCATCAATTCTTGGTTCATGCTTACCCTCCTGTCCTGTTTTTTCATTTTTCTAATTATATCATGTAAATGTGAAGAAATCTACGTCCTCAGATAAGTTGTCCTGTTTTTTGAAACAGGATTGTCCTGTCATTAGCCTGTTTTTTGAAAAATCCGGCATAACCATAGTAGAAAGAGCCAAACACCTGCCAATCACGGTGGGTGTTTCGTGCTTTCTGAATACTATGAACGGAGGTTTTCTATGACATTCTATGAAACCATCAAGGCGGCAATCAGCGTAAAGCAAGCCGCCAAACACTACGGGCTGAAAGTAAACCGAAATGGTATGGCTTGCTGTCCATTCCACAACGACAGGCATCCGAGCTTGAAGCTGAATGAGGACTATTTTTTCTGCTTCGGCTGCGGAGCCAAAGGGGATGTGATCGACCTTGTGGCAAGGCTGTTCAATCTGAGCAGTTATGAAGCAGCGCAAAAGCTGGCTTTGGACTTCGGGCTTGACCCGAAACCGCCCACTGCCGCAGCTATGGTCAAGCCGAAGCGTCCCTATATCCGTCAGTTCCGGGAGGATGAAATGCTGTGCTTCCGGGTGCTGACGGATTATTTGCATCTGTTGGAAGATTGGAAAGTGCGCTATGCTCCCAAGACACCGGAAGATGCTCTGGATGACCGTTTTGTGGAAGCCTGCCAGATGCACTGCCATATCGAATATATGGCAGATGTGCTGACGGTGGGTGATCTGGAAGAACGGGTGGCATTGGTGGACAAGCTGATGCAGGACGGCAAAATTGCTTTTCTGCAAGAGTATACCGCACAAAAGAAAAAGGAGGTGGCGCACCATGGCGAAGAACCGGAAAACGCCTGATATGAACTTGCCCATGTGGTTTGACGGGCAGAACATCAACGAAGCTCTGTTTTGTGAAGAATTTCTGCAAGAGCGCAGGATCATCTTCGCAAACGGAGCTTTTTTCACGCCCGATGGTCGAGTGACGGACGATCTTCCTCTGCGTGGGGAGATTTACGACAAGCTGAAATTCTGTGCCGTAAACAATATCCCCCGGAAGATCACCAACATTCTGGAAGTGCTGAAACTGGAAGCGCAAGTGCCGGACTTTCCACCGGAGCAGGATCGGATTCATTTGTCCAACGGTACGCTGCTATTGAACGGCACATTTACCGAGGGCAGACCGGCTATCGTGCGGAGCCGTTTGCCGGTTGCTTACAATCCCGATGCTACTGCGCCGGTGATCTGGCTGAACTTTCTGGATGGGTTGCTTTACGCCGAGGACATTCCAACTTTGCAGGAGTTTATCGGCTATTGCCTGATTCCCTCCAACAAGGGGCAGCGCATGATGGTGATTAAAGGCAACGGCGGCGAGGGTAAATCTCAAATCGGTGCGGTACTGTCTACCATCTTCGGCACGAATATGAAAGACGGCAGCATCGGCAAGATTTCTGAAAACCGCTTCGCCCGTGCCGATTTGGAACACATTCTCCTGTGCGTGGATGATGATATGCGGATGGAAGCTCTGCGCCAGACCAACTATGTAAAATCCATCGTGACAGCACAAGGCAAGATGGATTTGGAACGTAAAGGCAAGCAGAGTTATCAGGGCTGGATGTTCGCCCGATTGCTGGCATTCAGCAACGGTGATCTGCAAGCCTTGTATGACCGCAGCGACGGATTTTATCGCAGACAGCTTGTGCTGACCACCAAGGAAAAGCAGGTGGACAGAGCTGACGATCCTGATCTTGCAGAGAAGATGAAAGCTGAAGCCGAGGGTATCTTCCTGTGGGCATTTGAAGGCTTGCAGCGGCTTGTTGCCAACAACTTTAAGTTTACGGAGAGTGACCGCATCCGTGAAAATCGGGAAGCGGTCAAGCGTGACAACAACAATATCTTTGATTTCATGGAATCAGAGGGATATATCCGGCGCAAAGCGGATGCGTCCATCAGCTCCAAGGATTTCTATGAAATCTACCGGATGTGGTGCGAGGAAAACTCCCTTGCACCGCTGAAAGCCCGCAGCTTCAGCGACGCCATGATTGCCAATGCCAGAAAATTCAATCTGGAGCATTGCAACAACATCACCAACTCTGCCGGACGGCGGGTTTGGGGATTCATGGGAGTGGAAGCCATTGCACGACCTCATATAAATGGGTTTTACGGAGATTCGCCGTGTACGTACGTACCGGAGGCCATTCCGGAGGAATGGCGGCAGGTCGAGTAAATCCCATTGCTGGTACGTATGTACGCAGCAAAAGAGCGTGAAACGCTTGTTATAGAAACAGCACACATCCTCTCGTTCGGGCTGTTTCTATGTCCACAGGCTTTTGAAAAAGTGTCTGTGGACACCGGCTGCAAGAGGAAGTTGACACAGAACAGCTTCATGCAGACGGGCTGACCATGGGAAAAGGCGCAGACATTTTCGCCTTGGTCAGCAGAGGTCACCGCAGTGACCGCATTCCCCCTCGGGAGAGCCCTCGGAGAGCCCACGGCACTTTGCAGCCAGTATGGATGAAAGTGTCATAGTGGGTTATTACACTTTGAAAAAGTGCCGTTCTCCAGCCTTCCGCTGTTGCAAATCTCAAAGAAAGGAAAAATCCAATGGCAAGAAATGATGGAATAGACCGTACCGTAGCCAGAAATCAGGACTTGGAAACACCGGCTGATGTGGCGAAGGTACAGGAACACAATGAGCGTGAAAAGGACAGCTACAGCAATCAGGACATCGTGCCGGAACGCACTTCTCTGAACGTCCATTTCAAAGCACCCACGGACGATTATGTAAAAATGTTTGAGCAGATGGAACAAGACGGCGTGATCTCCACCAGAGGTCTGAAACCGGATGCCGTCAAATACGGTGAGTTGGTATTTGATGTGAATTCCGCTTATTTCTACAATCATGGCGGCTATGAATTTGCGAAACAGTTTTATGCCGATGCCTACAAAGCTGCTGCGGAGATCGTAGGTGGTGAGCAGTATATCCTCTCCGCTGTGATGCACGCCGATGAGCGCAACCGAGCAATGTCCGAAGCTTTGGGCGAAGATGTGTACCACTACCACCTTCATGTGGTTTATATCCCGGTGGTGGAAAAGCAGATCCTTTGGTCGAAGCGATGCAAGGATGAAGCCCTCCGGGGAACCGTTAAGGAGGTCATCACACAGGTCAGCCGCAGTAAGAAATGGGAGTCCAAGCCGGTGCTTGGCGAGGACGGAAATCCCATGCTCAACGCAAAAGGGAAAAAGATTTTGAAGTCATCCTACAGTGTGTTGCAGGATGACTTTTTCAATTTCATGCGAAACGCCGGTTATACCGATGTGGAGCGTGGAGAACGTGGAAGCACCGAGGAACATCTGACTGTGACCCAGTTCAAGGTGCAGGCAGAACAGCAGCGGCTGGAAGCTGTGACCGGGCAGGTGGCACAGGCAGAACAGAATTTGGAGGATGCCAAAGCTGCCACAGCAAAACAGAAAAAGAAACTGGAATCTTTGCAAAAGGAAACCAAGGCGGCAAAGACCATTGCGCTGACAGTGCAGGACATTGAAGTAATGGGCAAAAAAGCCACATTCGGAAACAATATCACGCTGACACCGGATGAATGCGACACACTCAAACGCTATGCGGTCAATGGCATTATCGCCAATGCTGACAACAAGCGTCTGAAAGAAAAACTGGCTTCCGCAGAAAAGACGGTTTCCATCTGGAAGCAGCGGTATGAAGCGGTAAACGAAAAATATATGGAACTCAAACAGAAAGCCCAACCCTTTCTGGATGCACTGGAAATCGCATCCGAAAAGGTTCGGGCTTTTATCAATTCTATCCTCATCAGAGGAAAGCAAACACAGGAACACGAACACCCTGCCCGGAAGCGTGGACAGGATATGGAACTTTGATGGAGGAATCGCCTATTGAAGAAATATTATGAGGAAGCGAAATATAATGCGGCATTTGACCGCTGTGTGGATGTTATGAGCCAGATGCTCCAGAAATATGGACATCAGGTTTTGGATAAATTGGAACAGGACGCACCGCAGGGAGTGGAGCATTCCGAGGAAAGTAATCAAGCGCAGCTTCTGACGGATAAGGCTGCATAAAATTTGCAATTTACACGTTGCGTATTCGCTATGGCTATGCTATAATGATTACGCAACGTGTATTTTTTTGCTTTTGTGGAGAAAAGACGGATGGATTGTAAAAACAGAATTATAAAGTTGCGTGAAAGCACAGGACTGAATCGGAAAGATTTTTGCAAGCTCGTCCATATTCCTTACCGGACTATGACTGAATGGGAATTGGACAACCGCCATGCACCGGATTATGTGCTGTGGCTTTTGGAGTATTATATCCGCAACGAGGGACTTATGGTAAAAGGAAGGAATGAGGGAGGTGGAGATTCTGAAAAAGAAACAACTTAAATGCTATCTTTATACAAGAGTGTCCACCTCGATGCAGGTTGACGGATACAGCTTGGATGCCCAGCGTGACAAGCTGCGGAAGTATGCGGCATACGAGGATATGATCGTTGCCGGGGAGTATTCTGACGAGGGCTTTTCCGGAAAGAACATTCAAGGGCGGCAGGAGTTTCAACGGATGCTGAATGACATCCAGGACGGCAAAGATGATGTTTCTTATGTGTTGGTCTTTAAGCTGTCCCGATTTGGCAGAAATGCAGCGGACGTTCTGAATTCTTTGCAACTCATGCAGGATTTCGGTGTCAATCTGATCTGCGTGGAGGATGGCATTGACAGCTCCAAGGATGCAGGAAAGCTGATGATCTCTGT
>OGGL01000353.1_pt1 | contig 14995 bp, 8 predicted proteins | sample 1571221 | NCBI WGS metagenome assembly OGGL01 (sample SAMEA2582062, study PRJEB24529) | metagenome | biome: Human gut stool | place: China | collected 2011
TGGTTCCAGCCCTTTAGAGATAAGCAGGGTTGCCTCTCCCGTTGGAGAATAAACGGTCACTTCGCGGCGACTGACTTTATTACCTTCCACCACCCATACATACGTTTTCCGGTTTTCACTGTCGCCGAATACGGCGCTTAACGGTACATTCATCAGCTTTTCTTCCAGAAAGGGAGCGACATCCGATGCCAGCTTTATTTTGCATGTGAATCCCGGTTTTACGTCATAACGTGTACGGTCAAAGTGCGGGTCGTCAATTGTTATTGTCACCGGAATACCCGTCCCTGCTGTGGAGATGTCAAGATACTCTTCCAGTCTGGCATCGAAAGCCTCTGCAGGGTAACTGTCGAACACCACCTTGAACTTTACGTCCTTGGCACGGAGCAGATAGAGATAATCATCCGGTACGGTGAACTTGATTCGTAGCTTCTGTGTATTTACCAGCTGTACAACCCCTTCTCCTGCATTGACACGCTGATAGTTCTCTACCAGCCGTTTTTCGATGGAACCCTCGAAAGGGGCTGTCAGCCGCGTATCCCGCATATTGTTGCCGGACAACTCGTAAGTGGATTTTGCTTTCTGATAGTTGGCTACGCTGATTTCGTATTCCTGCACGGAGATAGCCTGGCGGCCAAGCAGCCGTTTGTTACGTTCCACTTGTGCGGCAGCTGTTTCGTAGGCAGCCTTGTCGGCTGCATATTGCAGGGAGATGTCGCGTGGGTCGATGGCGGCAATCAGTTGCCCCTTTTTTACCCGCTGTCCCTCTACAACCGGGAGGCTGATGATTTGTCCGCTGACGCGGAAGGCAAGTCTCACATATTCCACGGCTTCCACTATTCCGGAGAAGTCTTTGCGGATAACCGACTGTGAACTGACTTGCGCAGTCTTCACCGGTCGGATAAGGGTATTGCTACCCTTTTGTTTTTGCCCGCACGACGTGATGAACAACGTCGTAACCAGGGCGAAAAGAAACATTTTTTTCATTGGTAAACAAGTATATAGTTATTCGTTCAGGTATATATAAAAACATAAAACCGGGAAAACAACCAAATGTTCTCCCGGTTATAGGATAAATGATGATTTAATGTGCCAATGTGCTAATTGGCTGCGCAATGTTTATGTTGCGCTATCACGCCGCAGGTCATTGGCACATTGGCATATTAATTTTCAATTCCGTCCCCCGTTCCAGCGTATATGGGTGTCCGTAGACTTGTATGTCCACTTTGCTGCCTGCTGTAAGCGAGATTTCGATTTCTTTTCCTACCCGTATGTGAAGTGTGTTTTTCAGATAATTCACCTTGAATGAATAGCTGTCCCATTTTTGCGGTATGACAGGGGAGAAACACAACGTCTCCTTCAGCACCTGCATACCTGCAAATCCGCGTACAATGGCCAGCCAGCTGCCGGGCATACTGGTTATGTGCAGACCTTGGTCCGCTTCGTTGTTGTAGTCGTCCAGGTCAAGCCGCGTGGCATGCAGGAAAAGCTGGTAAGCTTTTTCCACTTTGCCGATGCGTGCAGCCAGGATGGAATGGATGTGGGGAGAAAGGGAGGATTCGTGTACGGTCATCGGCTCATAGAACTCGAAATTGCGGCGGACGGTTTCCGTGTCGAAATAGAAATAATAGAGGTAAAGTCCGAGCAACACGTCACTCTGCTTGATGTAGCAAGAGCGCAGAATGCGGTCCCATGACCAATGTTGGTTGATGGGGCGTTCTTCGGCAGGAATGTTATCTGTACTTTCCAGTACTTTATCCATATAGCCGTCATTTTGGATAAAAATACCCCGTTCCTTGTCTTCCGGCAGATACATGTGTTCGATGATGTCTCTCCACCGGGCACTTTCCTTCACTTGGTCGAGATTGGTGATGCGGCGTATGTGGGCATATTCATCCGGATATTGCTGTGCCACCATTTCCAGAAAACGGAGGGTCATCTTGAGGCACTGTATACAGGAATAGTTAGTGTACCAGTTGTTGTCCACATTGTTTTCGTATTCATCCGGGCCGGTAACCCCCAGTATGACATATTTCTGTTTGGGTTGGGAGAAGGATACCCGTTGGCTCCAGAAACGGCTGACGGCAATCATTACTTCCAGGCCATATTTAGCGATATAGTCCATATTGCCCGTCAGCGCTGCATGCTGAACGATGGCATAGACAATGATATTGTTACGGTGGATTTCCTCGAAGGTTATTTCCCATTCACTGTGGCATTCCTCTCCATTGTTGGTTACCTGCGGAAACAACGCTGCACCGTCCTTGAAACCCAGTTTACGGGCGTTTTCGATGGCTTTGGGAAGCTGGTTGTACCGATATGCCAGCAAGTTCTTTGCAATCTCTTTGGGAGTGGAGAGCAGAAAAAACGGTACACAACACAGTTCCGTGTTCCAATAAGTATTTCCGCCATATTTTTCTCCGGTGAATCCTTTGGGGCCGATGTTTAGGCGCGGATCATCTCCCCGGTAAGTCTGATACAGCTGGAATATGTTGTACCGGATACCTTGTTGCGCTTCCGGATCCCCTTCGATGACGACATCCGTTTCGTCCCAGATTTCCTGCCAGGCCCTTCGATGCTCTTCTACCAGCGTATTCCAGCCTATGCTCTTGGCTTCGCGTGCCTCGGCCACGGAGTGTTCCACCAATTCACTCCGTTCGTGGTAGAGAGAAGAAGCAATGGCGGTGTATTTGATGAGTGTCACGTTGTCTCCGGGTTTCACGTCGGCACCTACGCTGAAACCGGTCTGCTTTTCCTTTTCTATCCGTATGAGGTTGGCAGTGGTTTCCTTGTTGTTTTTGAAGAATTGGTAAGTCATGGCGTAGCACACTTGTGCATCTTCCCGGCGGGTCTGTGTCCAGAGATAGGCACAGCTGCTGGTAGAACCGGAACGCAGTATGTTCCATATTTTCAGGTTTGGCAGATCGGCATCGTCTACTATATTCCCGTCAAGGATGGGCACGAGTGAGATTCTGCCGGTATAGTTGATGGAAGACACGCTGTACTTGATGAGACAGAGGTTGGGTCTTGCCATATTTGTGATATGCTCTACATGGATGCGGAGCTGGTTTCCGCGAGGAGACGTCACCTCCATGTCCCGGTAGAAGATACCTTCCTTCATATCCAGGCGGCGGTTGAAGCTGTCGACATCCCAGCCTGCCAAATCGAGTTCCTCATCGATGAGGCGCAGGTTGATGCGGCTCCAGTCAGCAGCCTTGGGTATACGGGTGTAATATGGGGGAAATCCGTTTTTCCACCATCCTACGCGGGTTTTGTCCAGGAAAGTGATGCCGGCCACAAATGAACCACGGTAACTGTCACTGCTGTAAGGCTCCTCAAAATACCCCCGTTGCCCGAAACGTCCGTTTCCGAGACTGAATATACTTTCCGACATCCGTTGACGGTCGGGGTGGAATTGGTCTTCGATGATGTTCCATTCATCGGTCTTGAGGTATTTCTTCATGGCGACGTGTTTTCTGTAGTTATCGCCGTAAAGTTAAGCAATATGCGGAAATAAAGAAGAAATGGAAAGGAAAAAAACAAACGTGCGGTAGGCTTTTTTTTACCTGCTTTCTTGCCGGAGGGCTGGTAGGCTCGTCAATAACAGATGCTATGTACGGTCAGAAGAAGAGGTAACAATCATACGGTATGAAAGCATGAATCATACGATATGATTATGGTAATCATACGGTATGATTCATGTCTTTATTACAAAGATAACGGCTGTCCTTTGTACGGTGTGCCGGTCTCGGTTCTTTGTGTGTTATGTTTCGGAGGCGTGTGCTTACTTGCTTTTTTCTCCTTGGTTCTCTTTGATGAGGTATACGCAGGCGGCGCCGATTATCAGCATGATTCCTGCCAGCACAAGCATATTGATTTCAGGAGGCAGTCCTCCTTGGGGAGTAAACAAGGCAAGGATGGTGCCGCCCAAAGCAGCTGCTATAATCTGCGGGATACAGATAGTACCGTTGAAAAGTCCCAGATAAGTACCCATGTGTCCTCCGCTCAGTGCGTTGGTCAGGATGGTGAACGGCAGTGCCAGCATGGCAGCCCATGCACAACCTATCAGCAAGAAGGAAATGAAGAGCATATAAGGGTCGTGTATGAAGTAGGTGGAAATGAAACCTATACCTCCCAGAACAAGGCTGAGTGAGTAGACCCGGCGACGGTCCTTGAACATCGGTATGCAGATGGCCCAAAGCACAGAGCCGATGGCTTGTACGGCAAACAGTACGCCTACCCAGTCGGCGGCATTCTGATATTGCAGGCTCTTGGTGTCGAGTACCACTTTGGTGACACCATCTACCAGGTGCTCTACTGTAGGAGCGTCAAAAGCATTGGCAGCGATGCTGCCGTTGGTATAGGTCCACATGAACATAAAAGCAAACCAGCAGAAGAACTGTACCAGTCCGATAGTCCAGAATGCTTTCGGAGCCTTGATGAGCAGCTTCAGCATGTTGGTCTTTTCATGTTCCTCTTCTTCGGTGATGCCGTGATACTCTGCATATTCGGCAGGCGGCATCTCTTACTTTGACCGAAGTGTAGATGACGCAGAAGATAAGGATGGCCGCTCCGATGTAGAATGAGTAAATCACCGAGTCGGGGATTACTCCTTGGGGAGCTGTATTGCTGATGCCAATCCATGCAAAGATGAACGGGAAGAGATATCCCACCAGGCTGCCTGCATTGCAGAGAAAACTCTGGATGGAGTAGGCGAGTCCTTTTTGTTTCTCATTCACCATGTCGCCCACCATCATTTTGAAGGGTTGCATGGCCATATTGATGGAGGTGTCGAGGAACATCAGCGATACCAGTCCGAAAATCATGGCTGTACTTACTGCCATGCCGAAGCTTCCGGCATTGGGTAGCAGGCACATGACGAGTACGGCCACCAACGAACCTATAAACAGATAAGGGATGCGCCGCCCGAAGCGTGTCCAGGTCTTGTCACTGGCGGCTCCCACGATGGGTTGTACAATGATACCTGCCAACGGCGGTAATATCCAGAAATAACTCAAATTATGCGGGTCTGCACCCAAAGTGGAAAAGATACGGCTGATGTTTGCACTCTGCAAAGCATATGCAATCTGTACGCCGAAAAAACCAAAGCTGATGTTCCACAGCTTCCAGAAACTTAAATCGGGTTTTACTTTCATGATGGTTTAATATGTTTTATTATTTCGTAGTTCCTCTTATCACCAGATTGGTACGTACTATCTTGTTGTTGCTTTTCTCTTCTCCCTCCAGCTTTCCGGTCAGAATGCTGAAAGCGCTTTTACCTACTTCCTCGCCATGCTGCTCCACGGTAGTCAGCTTCGGGTCGGTGCTTTGGGCAATGGCTCCGTCGGTGAATCCGCAGATGGATACTTCATCGGGAACTTTTACGCCGACCAGTTTGCAGGCATACAGTATGCCCGAAGCTGTCTCGTCGTTGATGGCAAAGAAACCGTCAGGGCGGTTTTCGCTTTCCAGCAGGTCGGGAGTGATGGAGATGGCGCGTTCACGGGTGTCGCACAACAGAATCATGCTGTCGTCCACCGGAATTTTATACTTCTTCATGGCATCCAGGTAGCCGTTCCGGCGATTCTTGGTAATCTCTAGGTGGGGAGCCGCACCATAGAAAAGGATACGCTTGCATCCGGTCTGTATCATGTATTCCACGGCTGCAAAGGAGCCGGCATAGTCGTCCACCACCACTCGCTCGGTTTTCAGCCCCGTACATATACGGTCGTAAAAGACAATGGGAATATCGTTGTTCAGCAGCTCCTGGTAATGGTCGTATTGGGAAGTGTCCTTGGCAAGTGAAGCGATGACTCCGCAGACACGGGCGGCAAGGAAAGAATGTACAATTTTCACTTCCTGCTCGTACGATTCGCTGCTCTGCGCCACTATGATATTATATCCGGCATCCGCCGCTGCTTTCTCAATTCCGCTCAATACGCAGGAAAAGAAGTGGTGTACCAGTTGGGGGACAATGACGCCGATGGTATTGCTGCGGCTTGCGCGGAGATTTACGGCAAGTACGTTGGGCTTGTAGTTATGCTCGCGCGCATAGGCATGGACAAGGTCACGTGTTTCCTTGCTGATGTCCGGATTGTCTTTCAGCGCCCTCGACACAGTGGAGGGGGAGACATTCAGCGCCCGGGCAATATCCTTGATGGTAATCTGCGGTTTATTCATGGTATAGTTTTGAGGACAAAGATAAGGTAAACTTCCCTAATCCGATTGCAAAAATAACGTAATAAGGTAAATTGTGCTTATCCGTTGAGGTTTATCGGGTTGTAAGTTTGTGCAAACGATTGCAGATACCCGTATTTTGACAAATTAAGGTGATATATAGTTCTATATTCCCTAAATGCTTATATTTGCAGTACGCAATTAATGATGATAACGCCATGAAACACATGAAGTTTTTGACTTTCTTTTTTTGTATTGCCTTTGCAGTATTTGCATGCAGCAGCAATAATGAGACAGACCCCAATGCTGGTGGACTTCCCGATAAGGAGGAACCTCTGGCTACAGACTTTGCTAAAGGTGCCGACATCAGTTGGGTGACGGAGATGGAACATAAGGGTATGAAATTTTACAATACCTCCGGTGTGGAGACCGATTGTTTCCAGCTGATGAAGGATTTGGGCCTGAATGCGGTTCGACTCAGAGTATGGGTCGACCCCAAAGAACACGATAACTGGTGCAATACGGCCGATTTGGTGACGAAAGCCAAGCGTGCCGCAGAGCTGGGCATGGACGTAATGGTAGACTTCCATTACAGTGACTGGTGGGCCGACCCTGGACAGCAGCATAAGCCTGCTGCATGGAAAGGACTGAACTTGGCCGACTTGAAGAAAGCCGTCGCCGGTCATACTGCCGATGTACTTAATGCGCTGAAAGCGGCAGGAGTTACTCCCAAGTGGGTTCAGGTAGGTAATGAAATCCGTTCGGGGATGCTCTGGGATGAAGATGCTGCATTGAGTGGTGCGTCCTATGATGTGAGGGAATGTGATGTAAAGGGTTCCAACAGCACTTCCGAGGAAGTGAAATACCGTGAGAACTTTGCCAACCTGGCTGCTTTTATCAATGTAGGATACGATGCGGTAAAGTCCGTCTTCGACGATGCCATTGTCATCGTCCATCTGGACAATGGATATGACAACGAATTGTATACCTGGTTCTTTGATGAACTGAGAGCCAATGGCGGTAAGTGGGATATGATAGGCATGTCGCTCTATCCTTACTGGACGATGCTCGAGCACAAGGAATATACAGCTGATAGAACTATCACCGAGTGTATTGCCAATATTAATAGTGTAGCCCGGAAATACAACTGTGACGTGATGGTGGTGGAAACCGGCATGGAGTGTGCCGACGACAAAGGGAATCTGGCAAGTGCTTCCGTGCTGGCAGAAGGGAAACGCCAACTGGCACGTATCCTGAAAGAGTGCAAGGAGAATACCGGCGGACGCTGCAAGGGCGTGTTCTACTGGGAACCGGAATGCAGGCCGAACCAATATCGGCTGGGGGCATTCACTGAAGACGGCCGCCCCACTGTGATAATGGATGCTTTTAAATAATTATATTAACAAAATCTTTTAAAGAAGAATGAGAAAGACAATACTTATCTTTTCCTGCTGCGCTTTTTTTGCCTTGGCGGCAATGGCGCAGCGTACAGAAGCATTGTTGGAAAAGAACTGGAAGTTCACCAAGGGAGATGTTCCCGAAGCAACACAAACAAATTTAGACGACAGTAAGTGGGAAACAGTGACCATTCCTCATGATTGGGCCATCTTTGGTCCGTTCGACCGCAACAACGATTTGCAGGAGGTAGCGGTTACGCAAGACCTTGAAAAACAAGCTTCCGTAAAGACCGGGCGTACCGGAGGGTTGCCTTATGTGGGTGTCGGTTGGTATCGTACGGCTTTTGATGCTTCTGCAGACAAGCAGGTCACTCTGGTTTTCGATGGTGCTATGAGTGAGGCTCGGGTCTATGTCAATGGGAAAGAAGCTTGTTTCTGGCCTTTCGGGTATAACTCTTTTCATTGCGATGTTACCGGTTTGCTGAATGCCGACGGTAAAAACAATGTGCTGGCTGTCCGTCTGGAAAACAGACCCCAGTCCTCCCGTTGGTATCCGGGGGCGGGATTGTATCGCAATGTCCGCCTAGTTACTACGGAACGTGTTCATGTTCCGGTTTGGGGTACACAGCTCACCACACCGCATGTTTCTGCTGAATACGCTTCCGTGCGTCTGCGTACTACAATACGGAATGCCGGTGATGCGGATGTTCGTATTTCTACTGATATTATTGCGCCGGACGGTAAGATAGTAGCCCGTAAGGATAATAGCCGGAAAATTAATCACGGACAGCCATTTGAGCAGAATTTTCTGATAAATGCTCCGTCTCTGTGGTCCCCTGAGACACCTTATTTATATAAGGCAGTATCTAAGATTTATGTAGATGGCAAACAGACTGACGAATATACCACGCGTTTTGGTATCCGCAGCATTGAGATTATAGCTGATAAGGGATTCTTCCTGAATGGTAAGCACCGTAAATTCCAGGGGGTATGCAATCACCACGATTTGGGCCCGTTGGGTGCGGCTGTCAATGTGGCTGCTCTTCGCCGTCAGTTGACATTATTGAAGGATATGGGATGTGATGCAGTCCGTACCTCCCACAATATGCCTACACCCGAATTGGTGGAACTCTGTGACGAGATGGGCTTTATGATGATGTTGGAACCTTTCGATGAATGGGATATTGCCAAATGTGAGAATGGTTATCACCGCTATTTCAACGAATGGGCAGAAAAGGATATGGTAAACATGCTGCATCATTATCGGAACAATCCTTGTGTGGTAATGTGGAGTATAGGAAATGAGGTTCCTACCCAATGTAGTCCCGAGGGCTACAAAGTGGCTTCTTTCCTGCAGGATATTTGCCATCGCGAAGACCCTACACGCCCCGTTACTTGCGGTATGGACCAGGTAACTTGCGTGCTTGCCAACGGGTTTGCGGCAATGATTGATGTACCCGGTCTTAATTATCGGGCTCACCGTTATGTGGAGTCTTATGAGACTCTTCCACAGAATATTGTGCTCGGTTCGGAGACGGCTTCCACTGTAAGTTCTCGTGGTGTCTATAAATTTCCCGTACAGAAGGGTGCCAGTGTGATGTATGATGACCATCAGTGCTCCGGTTATGATGTGGAGTGTTGTTCCTGGTCGAATCTTCCCGATGAGGATTTTGCTTTGTCTGATGATTATGACTGGACAATCGGACAGTTCGTCTGGACGGGCTTTGATTATTTGGGTGAGCCTTCTCCTTATAGTACGGATTCCTGGCCCAGCCACAGCTCCGTTTTCGGTATCATAGACTTGGCAAGCCTCCCCAAAGACCGTTTCTATCTGTACCGCAGCCTATGGAACAAGCAGGCAAATACCTTGCATGTCCTTCCGCACTGGACGTGGCCGGGCAGGGAAGGGGAGAATACTCCGGTTTTTGTTTACACCAGCTATCCCAGTGCCGAACTGTTCGTCAACGGAAAGAGTTATGGCAAACAACGGAAACTTACTGCTGATGAAAGCCGTGCTTTGGAAGGTCAGGACTCCCTTGCTTTGCAGCGTCGCTATCGCTTGATGTGGATGGATGTTCCTTATGAACCGGGCGAAGTGAAAGTGGTGGCTTATGATGTTTCCGGCAATCCTGCAGAAGAAAAGGTGATTCGTACCGCTGGCAAGCCCCATCATCTGGAGCTGGTTGCCGACCGCACGCACTTGTCTGCCGATGGTAAGGACCTGGCATATATCACAGTCCGTGTCGTGGATAAGGACGGTAATCTTTGTCCGGCAGACAGCCGCATGGTAAATTTCTCGGTGAAGGGTGCCGGAAAATATCGCGCTGCTGCCAATGGAGATGCTACCAGCCTCGATTTGTTCCATTTGCCCAAGATGCCGGCTTTCAGCGGTCAGCTGACGGCTATTGTGCAGAGTGGCGAGCAAGCCGGTGAGATTGTGTTTGAGGCAAGGGCTAAAGGATTGAAGTCCGGAAAGCTGGTACTTTATACTTCAGAGAAATAAATAGCACTATTTGCTTCCACTCTACCACACCTGCTCTGTACCCCTTTGTTCATCGGTGTTTGAGGTGCGGTGGAAGCAACAGAAAAAGGTGGAAGCAAATTTTGCTTCCACCTCTGTTTTTAGGGCCGACATGATGTTAACTTATTGTAATGTAATAAGTTAATATCATGTCGGCCATTTTGTTAATATCGTGTTAATGGCATATTAATATTGTGCAGACACGTTATTCATATCCTGAAAGTATGTTGCTTGGTTTATACATGCATGGCATTTCTTCAGTAAAAGCTTTGTGTTTCTTTTGTTTTGTCTTGATGTTGTGTAGTGCTTAACGGTCGTAAAGCGATTTGTTGACGGCCGTAAAGCGATCTGCCAACGGCCATCAACAAATCGCCTAACGGTCGTTAGGCGGTGAAAATCTCTGTACTTCAGCAGAATAAACATATATGTTATGTGCAAGAATGCCACATGTAGAGTGGAGAGAAGCGCTGTATTATGATATATCAAGTGATTTTTCTATCTTGTGCAACCGCATGCAATCGTTTGCACTGTTCGTTTCCCACATTTTACACTCTCTTTATACTTTACTAAAGTAATAAAGCATATTTTTGTTGCGTCATGCTTTGGGTACTTGAAAGACGTTAGAAAGCGAAAGTACGAAAATTATTTTTCGAATAATATATATAGGTAATTAATATTGTTAACTTTAATTTATTAAATGCATGAAGCAAGTTAATCTTAGAATCTGTCAAACGATTCTTACCCTAATGTTAGGGTTATTCTTGTCTGTAGGCGCTTATGCACAGAACATCACCGTGAAAGGGCATGTAAAAGATGCTTTGGGAGGAGTGATAGGCGCAAATGTGGTGGAAAAAGGAAATTCCACGAATGGTACAATCACTGCCCTTGATGGTAATTTTACATTGACAGTTCCTCAGGGAGCTACGTTGGTCGTGTCTTTTATCGGATACAAGACGCAAGAAGTAGCTGCTGCTCCTTCAGTAATTATTACATTACAAGATGATGCGGAATTGTTGGGCGAGGTGGTCGTAATTGGTTACGGTACAGCCAAAAAGAATGATTTGACTGGGTCTGTTACGGCTATTAGTGCAGATAAAATGGTAAAAGGTGCTGTTACATCTGCTACTGATATGTTGGTTGGTAAAGCTGCCGGTGTAAGTGTGATTACTGACGGTGGTGCTCCGGGAGCTGGTGCTACAATTCGTGTGCGTGGCGGTTCTTCTATGTCTGCATCCAATAATCCGTTGATTGTTATTGACGGGGTGCCTGTAGATGACGGTGGTATTAATGGTATGTCAAATCCTTTGGCTACTGTCCATCCCAATGATATTGAGACTTTTACTATTTTGAAAGATGCTTCTGCAACAGCCATTTATGGTTCTCGTGCATCTAACGGTGTTATTATTATTAATACTAAAAAAGGAAAGTCTGGACGTGTACAAGTTGGTTATAGCGGTACATTCTCTATTAATACAAGACCCAATAAAGTAGATGTAATGTCTGCAAATGAATTTAGAGAATTTGTGACTTCTAAATTCGGTGAATCAAGTGCTCAGTTTAAAGCATTAGGTCAGGCAAATACTGATTGGCAGGATGAAATATTCAAAACCTCTTTCAGTACAGACCACAATGTTAATGTTTCTGGTGCTATACCACACATGCCCTATCGTGTATCAGTTTCTTATACCAATGAAAATGGTATATTGAAGACTTCTAATATGGAGCGTTTGACTGGTGCTATTAGCTTGAATCCTAATTTCTTTGATAAGAAATTGAATATTCAGTTGAATGTGAAAGGTATTTATAATACAAACCGTTTTGCAGATACTGGTGCAATAGGTATGGCGACGCAATATGATCCGACACAGCCTATTTACATGGATGGAAATCCCTATGGTAACGGCTACTTTATGTATATGAAAAGTGGCAATAATCCTACACCGGTTGATATTGGTTTGGCTAATCCCGTTTCTATTTTAGATTCAAAGCATGACGAATCAACTGTTTATAGAAGTATTGGTAATGCACAAATTGACTATAAGTTTCATTTCCTGCCCGAATTGAGAGCAAACTTGAATTTAGGTTACGACGTGTCTAAGAGTGAAGGTGATGTTATTATAGAAGATAATGCTCCTATGACTTGGTGCCAAGGTAACTATAAAACTGGGTTTGGGGAAAATAGCAGCTATTATCAATTGAAGCGGAATACATTGCTGGATTTCTATTTGAATTATGCTAAAGAGTTTGGTGCACATCATGTCGATGTTATGGGCGGTTATTCTTGGCAGCATTTCTATAATTCTACATGGACCAAATATCCTTATTCTACAGTAAAAGCTGAAGAAACTGGTAAGGAATTCTATAAGGATATGGAAGATTATTCAACTGAAAACTATCTTGTTTCTTTCTTTGGGCGTTTGAATTATACATTATTGAATCGTTATTTGGTGACATTTACCTTGCGTAATGATGGTTCTTCACGTTTCAATAAAGACAATCGTTGGGGATTATTTCCTTCAGTTGCTTTGGCATGGAAGATGAAAGAAGAGAATTTCTTGAAGGGAGTGGATTGGCTTTCTGATTTGAAGTTGCGTTTGGGCTATGGTATTACTGGTCAGCAAAACCTGAATAATGGTGACTATCCTTATATGGCTCGCTATATGTATTCCAAAGCTGGAGCAAATTATTATTTTGGTAATAACAAGTATTCATTGATTGCTCCTCAAGCTTATGATGAAAACTTGAAATGGGAAGAAACTACAACTTACAATATTGGATTGGATTTCGGTGTATTGAACAACAAATTGACAGGTACTCTTGATTTGTATTATCGTAAAACTGATGATTTGCTGAATACGGTTACAGCTCCTGCCGGTACAAACTTTAGTAACCAGTTGTTGACGAATGTAGGTACATTGGAGAATAAAGGTATTGAACTTACTTTGACGGCTCATCCTATCACGACAAAAGATTGGGACTGGACATTGAGTTATAACATCTCTTATAATAAAAATGAAATTACCAAATTGACATTTAATGATGACCCGGCTTATAAAGGTGTGATTCATACTGGTATTGATGGAGCAACCGGTTATAATATCATGATAAATGCTGTTGATCATCCTTATAATTCATTCTATGTATGGGAACAACTTTATGATAAGGCTGGAAATCCGATAGAAGGTGCTTATGTTGATCAAAATGGGGATAATAAAATAGACGAAGAAGATTTGGTCGCTTACAAAAAGTCTGCTCCTGACGTATTTATGGGATTAACTTCTCAATTGTCTTATAAGAATTGGGATTTGTCATTTGCTTTGCGTGCAAGTATTGGAAACTATGCTTATAACAATGTACAATCCAATCGTGAGGCTTGGGATGGTTCACAAATGTATGACCAAACTGGTTTCTTGAAAAATCGTTTGACTTCTGCATGGAAAACAAATTTCAAGACAGGGCAATATCGTTCTAGTTACTATGTTCAGAATGCTTCTTTTGTACGGATGGACAATATTTCATTAGGATACACTTTTAACAAGCTGTTCAATGATAAACAAAGTGCACGTGTTTATGTCACGGTACAGAATCCGTTTGTTATTACCAAATATGATGGTTTGGATCCTGAAATTAGCGGTAGTGGAGTTGATAATAATATCTATCCTCGCCCTCGTGTATTTATGTTAGGCTTGAATCTTAATTTTTAATCAATGAAGTTATGAAAATATTAAAATATAAATATATATTGTCGGCAGCCCTTTTGAGTACGATGTTAGGGGTTACCTCTTGTGTGAACGATCTGGATACGGTTCCATTGGATAAGGATGAATTGGTTTCGGATGTCGTTTTTGGAAAGGAGATAGGAGCTTATGAACAAAGTTTGGCTAACAGGTGGTAATGCAGGTGGAGACTCAGACCAGGATGTTGTCGGCATTGACGGTGGTTCTCAGGCTTCATTTATTCGCGTATTGTGGAATATGCAGGAATTGGCTTCTGATATCGCTCATTGTTGCTGGAATGATCCTGGTATTCCAGACTTCAATCATATTTCTTGGGCTGCTTCAAGTCCATGGATCAAAGGATCATATTATCGTTTGTATTATCAGATTAACTTGTCAAATGCGTTTTTACGTGAAACAACTGATGATAAACTTGCCTCACGAGGTTGTTCAGAGCAAGTAAAGGCTTCTATTAAAACTTTCCGTGCAGAAGCTCGTTTTATGCGTGCTTTGATGTATCTGTATGCTTTGGATTTGTATCGTAATGTTCCGTTTGTAGATGAAAACAGCCCTATTGGTAGCGTTCGTCCACAACAAATTATGAAAGATCAATTATTTGAATACATTGAAAGTGAAATGTTGGCATGTGAAAGTGATATGCTTGATCCTGTAGTTGGATTTAATGATAATTATGGACATGCTAATAAAGCTGCTCTGTGGGCTGCATTGTCTCGCTTGTATTTGAATGCAGACACGTATGTAGGTGTAAATAAATATACTGAATGTGTGACTTATTCTAAAAAGATTATTTCAGCAGGTTACCAATTGGAACCGGTTTATGGCGATATGTTCAAAGCTGATAATGACCAATCCAAAGAGATGATTTTCCCATTGAGATATGAAGGTGAAGATACAATGACCTGGGGAGGTATGACAGCTTTGTTATGCTGGGGTTCTGCTGATTTTCAAGAAGAAACGAATGCAAAGGGAGGTTGGCAAGGTGTTAGAGCTAAGTCGTCTTTATATAATATCTTTGAAAAAGAGGATAGCAGTGATAAGGATACTCGTAAAGCAATGTTGCGTACAGAAGCTACCACAAATATTGAGATCACAAATGAAGCTGATTTTGTCAATAATGGCATTCCCGTTACCAAGTTTTATAATGTGAAGAAGGATCAGACTATAAA
>OGGL01000355.1_pt1 | contig 14981 bp, 8 predicted proteins | sample 1571221 | NCBI WGS metagenome assembly OGGL01 (sample SAMEA2582062, study PRJEB24529) | metagenome | biome: Human gut stool | place: China | collected 2011
ATTCGAAGGGAGCTGGCCGTATAGGACTTACCCGTTTTTGTTTTGCGGTTGCAAAGGTAGACATTTTTTTGAAATCTGCAATAGCTTGTGGCGATTTTTTTATTTGTTTTTTTAGATTCTCTGTTCTATTCCTCTTCATGGCCTTCTTATATAGACACTTTGGAGGGGAGGTACGGATTCTTTCCGGCATTACGATGGACAAATATTCCTTTTACTAGAAAGTATTCGTCCGACATATGTAACCTTATCGTCCGACGGCTGTTGAATTATCGTCCGACAGCTGTCGGACGATAATTCAACAGCCGTCGGACGAATACTTCTTAGTATACCGGAATCTAAAGTATAGTTATGCAAAAGATTGCCATTTGAGAAGAAAATAATAATCGGGGACAAAAAAACAGATAGGCTATTGTGTGCTACCTTGAAAATAAGCATTATTTTTGTGCAACTAACTATATAGTCATTATACGCATGAACAAACACATATTGTCATTCTACCTTTTTTTCTGCCTTTTTCTTTTTCCCCCTTTGGTCGAAGCAATTGCCGGCTGGAATAGCTTTATCGTCAATTTTGATAAAAGTGTTTATGGTAAGGGGACCCAGACTTGGCAGATAGCACCCTATGATGACAAGTGGGTATATTTCGCCAACAAGAACGGTATGGTGCAATTTGATGGCAATGTCTGGAATGTGTTTCCATTGAACAATGCTTCCGATGTGCGTTCCGTTCTGGCTTCTGCCACCCAAAAAAGAATTTATGTGGGGGGCATCAATGAATTCGGCTATTATGAACCGGATACGGACGGTTCTTTGGCCTATCATTGCATGTCCGATACTTTGGAGAGTTCCGTTCGTTTTCTTGGAAATGTGTGGGGCATCCATGAGACAGACAATATCTTGTATTTCCAAGGGGACGGGTGCGTGGTGAAGTACCTGAACGGCAAATATACCGCCATTGAAATACAAGATATTGTCTGTCTCATGGATACCGCCATTGAAATGAATGCCAAGATAGACTGTTCCAATATGGTCAATGGTATTCTTTACATCGGTACGGACAGAGGCGTATGGCTTTTGGTTGGAAACACTTTTTTCCCTCTTCAGGGTGCCGATGCGTTGGCTTCCAAGCGTATTCGTGGCATTATACCTTATAAGAAAGGTGTTCTGGTGGTGACTGCATACAACGGACTTTACTATTGTGACGGGCGTACGATGGAACCGTTTGTCACCGGTGCCGAAGAGTTTATGCGTGAGAATGAAGTCTTTTGCGTAGCCAAAAAGGATGATAAGATTGCCTTGGGAACCATTCATAAAGGATTGGTACTGGTGGATTGCAGCACCATGCAACTGAAATATTTCAATGAGAACAACGGCTTGCGTAACAATACGGTGCTTTCTGTCTCCTTCGATACGACCGGAAACCTCTGGGCCGGTCTGGATAGCGGCATTGACTACGTCTGTCTGAGTTCTCCTTTTACGAATCTCTATTCCTATCCCTATTCCTACGGCACGGGATATACGGCGGCCGTAGAAGGCGGCTATCTTTATTTAGGTACCAATCGTGGTTTGTATTACACCTCTTATCCGGTACAGATGAATGGCGATTTGCCGGATATCCGTCCGATGCCCCAATCCAGCGGACAGGTCTGGAACCTTTGCCGTATAGGTGATGAACTCTTCTGTCTGCACGACCGTGGTATTTTCCTTATCAATGGCACTTCCGTAAAACGCGTGACGGATATTGCCGGCGCCTGGTGTTGCCAACTTGTGGCAGGACGTACGGACCTTATGTATGTTGGGGTATATAACGGTATTTATTTGGTTGGGAAAAAGAATGGAGAATGGCAGGTGGTTGGCAAGATTGAGGGTATGAACGATTCTTGCCGTCTTTTTGAGCAGGAAAGCGATAAGGTGATTTGGGTGTACAATACAGATCATGTTACCCGTGTGGATTTGGATAATGATTTGACAAAAGCTGTCCGTATAAAGGAATATAGCGCGAAGGATGGTTTCCCGGTAGGGCGTGATATGTATATAGCGAAGATAGAAGACCGGGTGTATTTTGCCACTCCCCGGGGAATCTATAAGCATAATCCTCATAAAGATGTCATGGAGCCTTGTCCGGATATGAACAACCTTTTGAATGGCACCGCGGCCTATTCGCGTATCTTGGAGTATCACGATAAGTTGATTAGTTTGAGCCCTCACGAAATCTGTATTGCCAATCTGGGTACCTATAAGCGGGGGGCGAATACAAGCATTAATCCCATCCAGCAATCGCTGATTGAACTGGTACCCGGTTTTGAAACGATTATTCCTCTTTCAGATTCGCTGATGGTGGTTCCTAATGAAGGAGGTTTCGCTTTATTCAGTATCCCGGCCGTAAGAGAGCGTCAAGATCGTAGCCACTCCTTATATATAAGGAACATGTATCTGTCTTATCCCAAGGATTCATTGGTATATACCGCAAACTTTTTAGGAGAGAAGCCGGTTCCGGTGATAGCTTATTCCATGAATTCCGTTCGTTTTGACTATGCCCTTTCTTTTTTTTCGGTAGGGGATGATATCCGTTTTCAATATCGTTTGAATAAGGGAGGCTGGTCCGATTTCACAACGGTACGCACCAAGGAGTATAGCAGCTTGTCGGAAGGGGAATATACGTTTGAAGTTAAAGCGGTCTTTCCTGACGGTACGACATCATCGGATACAATCGCCTTCCGTATACTTCCACCGTGGTATCGCAGTGCTGTTGCATACGTTTGTTATATCATCTTGGCTTTGCTTGCCTTATGGTATGTCTATCGCTGGGATGATGTCCGTGTGAAGCGGAAGAAACAGCAGGCGGTGGTCGAGAAGGACAAGGAGTTGCACGATATGGAAAGGGAGTACGAAGAGGAGAAGGCTCGTCAGGAAAAGCAGATTATGCAGCTGGAGAAAGAAAAATTGGAATACGATTTGCAACATAAGAGCCAGGAAATGGCCAATCTGATGATAAACTTTGTCCGTAAGAATGAAATGCTGACTGAAATCAAGTCGGAGATACTTAAAGTATCCGCCTTGCTGAAGGGTGAGGGGGCTCGTGAAGGGAAACAGCAACTTATACTTATCAATAATAAAATAGACGGTAATATACAGAGTGATGAGGTCTTGAAGCGTATTGAAGACCAGTTTGACTTGATACATAACAATTTTATGAAACGTCTTCATGCCAAGCATCCGGAACTTTCCCACAACGAACGCATGATGTGCGCTTATCTAAAGATGAATCTTTCCACGAAAGAAATAGCTCCTCTATTGAACATTTCGGTTCGTGGAGTTGAAACAATCCGTTATCGTCTTCGTAAGAAGTTCGCTTTAGAGAGAGAGGATAGTTTGACGGATTATTTAAGCAATAAACTGTAGTCTTTAGATATTAACTTCCTTTAAAAGAAGGAAGTGCATGGAAGGGAGGAATTTAATATTCCTCCCTTTTGTGTTCTATAACATGTTGTGACGTAATACTTAAAAGTATATATTAACTATTGATTATTAATAAGTTATTTGTTAATGACGTATTGATAACGTATTTGAGTTTTGTATTTGACGTATTTAAGAATGATTGTTTCTTATTTGTTTTATTACCTTATTCTGTATGTTTGCATCGTTCGATTGAGAACAAAACCGAGAAACGTTAATCTTAATTTAGTAAAACTTATGAAAAAGTTATTATCAGTTTTATTTCTGTTAAGCTTTACCTTGGCTTCTGTATATGCCCAAGATATACAGGTAAAAGGTACAGTGGTAAGCGGTTCGGATAATGAACCGTTGCCTGGAGTAAATGTGGTAGTTAAAGGTACTACCAATGGTGGAATTACTGATTTGGACGGTAATTTTACATTGTCGGTTCCTGCCGACGCAACACTTTCTGTTACTTATATTGGTTTTAAATCGCAAGAAGTAGCGGTAAAAGGCCAGAGGTCTTTAAAAATTATTCTTCAGGAAGACACTGAGACACTAGATGAAGTGGTTGTTGTGGGCTACGGCGTACAGAAGAAATCTGTTGTGACGGCTGCTATCAGCAAGGTTGGAGCTGATGAATTGAATTTGACGAAGCCTTCGCGTGTGGAAGATGCTTTAAAAGGTAAAGTTTCTGGTGTGCAGATCACACAATCATCCGGTCAGCCTAATTCTGATTCTAAGGTGCGTATTCGTGGTATTGGTACGGTTAATAATTCTGATCCGTTATATATTGTGGATGGCATGCCTGTCGGTGGTGGAATTAATTATTTGAATCCTACTGATATTGCATCCATTGAAATTTTGAAAGATGCTGCTTCTGCAGCTATCTATGGTGCCCGTGCCGCTAACGGTGTGGTTCTGGTGACCACAAAGTCTGGTAGTAAGGGAAAGACTACCGTGAGCTATGACTTCAGTTATGGCTGGCAGAATCCTTGGAAAAAGAAAGCCGTGTTGAACGCTCATGAATATATGACTATCATGAATGAAATGCAGATAAATGATGGTAATGCTCCTCGTTATTCAGCAGCGGATATTGCTAATAATATGGTAGATACAGATTGGCAGGATGAAGTTTTCAACTACGATGCTCCAGTTCAACAACACCAGCTGAGTATTAATGGTGGTAATGACAAAATGACGTATTTTCTTTCTTTGGGTTATTTCAATCAAGAAGGTATTGTTGGCGGTAATTATGGACGTTCCAATTATGAACGTTTGTCTGTTCGTAGTAACTCTACTTATAAAGTATTCGAGGTTGAAGATCGTAAATATCTGAATGCAGTTACGGTAGGTGTAAACCTTGGTTATACTCGTGACCATTCAACCAGTGTTGAAGCTAACTCTGAGTATGGTTCTATTTTAGGTAGTGCTATTGCATTTTCTCCATTAGTTCCGGTTTATGCTTCTGAGGAAGAAGGAGAGTCAATCCTTGCTAGCTATCCCAATGCTATTGTGAAAGATGGTAAAGTGCTTTCTTTGCCACCTTCAGGTTTCCAAGAATTGACCAATCCGGTTGCACAATTAAATAGACCGACATTGGGACGTAATAATTCAGATAAAATAGTGGGTACATTTTATGCTGAGCTGAATATTCTCCCCGGCTTAAAATTCCGTTCTAGTTATGGTGTGGATTTGGCTTTCTGGGGGTATGATGGTTATGGCTATCCCGATTATCTGGGTACAATGACCCATACAGACGCTAGCTGGGTTCAAAGTGAGATGAACCGTGGTATGCGTTGGCAGACAGAAAATTATTTCTCTTATAATCAGACTTTCGCTGAAAAGCATAATGTTTCTGTTGTATTGGGACAATCTGCTGCTCGCTATCGTTCACGTAATATTGGTGGTAAAGATTTTGATTTGTTTGATTTGAATCCTATTCATGCTAATATCGGATCTGCTACAGCTGCTGAAACAGAATCTATTTTATGGGGTGGAATAGGTGATGCAACTCATACTTCTATTGCCTCTTATTTCGGACGTATAGATTATAACTTTGCTGAACGTTATATGTTACAGGTGACAGTTCGTCGTGATGGTTCTTCACATTTCGGTGCCAACAATAAGTGGGGTGTATTTCCGTCCTTCTCATTAGGTTGGAATGTTTGGAATGAACCTTATTTGGCAAAAATGAAACCTGAGTGGTTTGATGTTTTGAAATTCCGTTTTTCATGGGGGCAGAATGGTAATGAGTCTATCGGTGATTTCCGTTATCGTGCCTTGATGAGTGGTGGCCAAAACTATTATTTTGGTGGAAGTTATAAACCTAATATGAATGATTTTACGAAACCTGGTGAAAATGGTGGCGCGATGATATATGGTACTTCTCCGGCTGCTGCTGCTAATCCTGATATCAAATGGGAAACCTCCACACAAACAGACTTTGGTATAGACATGCGTTTCCTCAATCAGCGTTTGAGTTTTGGATTTGACTATTACTATAAAAAGACAACGGATATGTTAGCAGAAATGCCGGTTCCTACTTATATTGGTCAAAGCAAACCTTGGGGTAATTTAGGCTCTATGGAGAACTGGGGTATTGAAATGGAACTCGGCTGGAAGGATAATATCAAAGATTTCTCTTATTGGGTTAATACTAACTGGTCTTATTCGAAAAACAAACTGTTGGATTTGGGTAATGCTTCTGGTGAACAGAATTACGAGAGTGCAGGTGCTTCTGGTGTAGGTGATTATGTACATGCCAAGAACGGAGAGGTATGGCCTTATTTTTACGGTCGTAAGACAGATGGTATTTTCCAGAATTGGGATGAAGTGAACAGTTATGTGAATAAAGATGGCGAGCTCTTGCAACCTAATGCACAACCAGGTGATGTTCGTTTCGTGGATGTTACTAGTGATGGTGTTATCAATGACCAAGACCGTACTAAAATTGGTAAAGGTATGCCTGATTGGACCTTCGGTTTCTCGCTTGGTGCAGAGTGGAAAGGCTTCGATTTGAGTCTTTCTTTCCAAGGGACTTTGGGTAATGATGTATTTGATTTTGCGCAACGTGGTGATGTTCCAGCTATGAACCGTCCTTCTTGGATTATGGACCGTTGGCATGGGGAGGGTACTTCGAATCGTATTCCTCGGATGACTTCTGCCAATCCTAATGGAAACTGGACTTCTTCTGACCTTTATATTCACGACGGTTCTTATCTCCGTTTGAAGAATGCTCAGATTGGTTATACGCTTCCTGCAACTCTTACTCGCAAAGCTTCTATTCAGCGCTTGCGTCTTTATGTGGGAGCTGAGAACTTGATTACCATTACCGGTTATGAAGGATTTGATCCTGAACTGGCATCTGGTGGTTATACCACGTTGGGTGTAGACAAGGGTATCTATCCACAATCTCGTACAATCACAGTAGGAGCTAACATCACATTCTAAACATTAAAATTAATCAGATTATGAACAAGTTTAAATTCTATATAGTAGCGGCAGTTTTGGCATCAGGCATGACCTTGACCTCTTGCGGCGATAGTTTCTTAAATCCTGATCCGGCGTCAAAGGGGGCTGCTGGAGCAGCGGGTGACCCGATGAATATTAACTCTGGTCTAGCAGCAGCTTATCAAATCCTCTTGTTGGATTCATACGCAGGCGGTTCTTATGAATCATCTGTTTATATTGGTGACATTCAAAGCGATGATCTTTGGAAAGGTGGTGGTGATGCTCAAGATGGTATGTCAGGTATGAACTTGAATGTGTCGATGTTTACTACTACGGGTAATAGCACATTGCATGGTACTTGGAATATTTATACTTCTGGCATTACTCGAGTAAATAGTGCTTTGGGACTTTGTGAGACTGCTACGACAAACAACCCTGCAGAGTTGAAACTTATTTCACAGTACCGTGGTGAAGGATTTTTCCTGCGTGCCTATTATCTCTATATGTTGTGGAGAAGTTTTGGTTCTGTGCCTTTCCAGGAAACATTGTATGAACCTCCCTATGTTGGTCCGCAACTGAGTCCGGATGAGGTATATGCTCAAATTATCAAGGATGTGGACGCTTCTATCGCTAGCTTTAAAGAAGCTGGAGTGAAGTATTCTACAAATGGTGGAGCGAATAGCGGACGTGCTAGTCTTGCTGCTGCCTTGATGTTGAAAGCTCGTGTTGTCATGTATCAGAAAGATAATGCTAAATATGCGGAAGCAGCCAGTGGATTGGCTGAGATTATTGCCAGTGGTGAGTTTGAATTGACTTCTAAGTATGCTGATATTTGGGTAGATGAAGGCGAATTCAACAAAGAATCTATTTTTGAAGCCAATCACATTGGTGAAGGTAAGGACTGGGGAAATCAGTGGGCTACTGGTGGTACCAATCTTCCGGCTTACATTTCACCAAGTACTTTGAGTGATCCTACTAATACTTACGAAGATGGATGGGGATTTGGACCGGGGCGTGAAGAAACCTATGAAATGTTTGCTGCTGGTGATACTCGTCGCGAGGCCTCTATCCGTGATTATCGTGGTAAAGGTACTGGTGGTAATGTGGGTGACAAAGTGGAAATTGCGTCAGGTGGTTCTTATGTTATTCGTTTTCAGGATACGGGATTCTGGTTGGCAAAATATGCGGCTCGCAAGGGTTATCATAAACCGACGGGTACTATAGCTTTAAATTATTGTAATAATTTGCGTATTTTCCGTTATGCCGAGACTTTATTGGCATATGCTGAACTTGTAGGAGTGGAAGGTGTGGCTGAACAGAAAGGTATTTCTGCACAGCAATGCTTAGATATGGTTCGTGACCGCGCGTTTGGTGATACTAACCACCGTGTTGCAGTGAACAAACAGAATATTATCAATGAGAATCATTATGAATTTGTTGGTGAAGGACACCGTTATTATGATGTAGTTCGTTGGGGTATCACAGAGGTGTTGAACGTAGACAATGTACCGGGAATAAATAGTGCGCGTACTTGGAAATCTCACAATAAATACGTGGCTATTCCGCAAGGTGATATTGATGCTACTAAGGGAACTGAATTTGAATTGAAACAGAATGAAGGTTATTAATCATCTATCAATAAAGGAATCATTATGAAAAAGAATCTATTATATGGCTTTTTTGCATTGAGCATGGCTATTATGGGGATATCGTCTTGTGCCCCAATGGACAGTGATGACCATAGTTTGGGAGGCTCTGTCGTTTCTCAAGATGCTTTGTCGCTGACAGTTAGTGAAGGAGCGGATAATACTTATACTATTACTAACTCTTCACAAGACTTGGATGATATTCGTTATTTTATCAGTACTGATGGTAAGAAATTGGAAGAGTTTGCCGTTGGCGCTTCCATCACTTGCCAATTTAAGAAGAAAGGTAGTTATCCGGTTTATTTGTATGCATTTTCTGCTTGCGATCAAAAGGTACTTTCTCATAATATCGAAGTAACTGAAAATTGGGTAGATCCTAATGCTCCTACAGATGATCCGACTGAATGGCTTGGTTTTACGGCAGGAACAAATCTCTTTGAGGGTACGTCAGCAACGCTTCGTTTTTGGTTTGCAGATGGCAGTTGGACTCAGATAGCAGATCCGGACAATGAAGGAGATGTGGCAACGGGCATTACTTTTACAATGAATGGCTGTGGTTCTGAGAGATGGCAGGCGCAGATGCAGGTTGAAAATACGGGTATCGTACTGTCGGCAGGTAAGACTTACGACTTCTCTGTTGTGATTAATTCGAGTGTGGATGGCGTTGGTGCGACGGTCAAGCCACAGAAAGAAGGTGATGATGGTACGTTCTTTACCGAAAATATATTCCCGTTACATAAGGGAAATAATGTAATAGCTTTAACTGGCTGTGTCGGATTTGATGGAAATCTCAAAGTGGCTTTTGACTTTGCGGGTGCACCAGAAGGTACAGTATTTACTGTTAAGAACTTTTTTATAACAGAGCATAATGATGCAAATGTCATTCCGTTGGATTATAATTCAGCTGATAATATCTGGAAAGCCATAGACGATACTCAAGCTTTTGAAATGTCTTTCTGGTGGGCAGATGCAGGCTGGGCTCAGATTGGTGATCCTGGATTCGAGGCTAATGGCAGGCACAGAATGTGTTTAATACAACATCACTTGGTTTTTCAGCTGATGATGTGTTTGATTTCTCTTGTGTGGTAATGGCAACTGCAGATAGCCGTGTGACAGTGAAACTTTGTCAAATAGATGACGATGATAATCAGGCCTTTTATAAGAATGATGTTCAATTGAAGGCTGGAAAATTGCAGGTTATTAAGTTTGCAGATTGTAAGTTTGCTAAAGGTGCTGCGTCTCCTGTAAAATTGATTTATGATTTTGGTGGTTGTGAAGCTGGTGTTGATTTCGTAATTGCTAATATCACTATAATTAAGAAGTAATTAACTGTATACGAAAGCTACTTCTTTCTGGCATGAACTTACCGGAGAGAAGTGGCTTTTGTCTAAAATACATATAATGAAAAATATGTCTCTATTTTCTCTTTTATGTATGGCTGGCTTGTTACTGGCCTGTGGTGGTGGAGATGAAGGTTCAATACCTTCTGGAACACCGGATATACCCGAAACTCCGAATGAAGTGAAGCTGTCTGTATTACCGTCAGTCTTGGATGCTATGGCTTTAGAAGACACTTATGAGATAAAGGTAACAACGACAAGCGAGGGATGGACTGCTCATTCTACAGATGGATGGATAAGCCTTACTCTGGAAAATGGGGAAAGCAAGGAAGGAGTAATTAAAGTAACCGTAAAGGAGAACAAGGATGCCGAGCGTTATGGAAGGATAACTGTGACTTCCGGCACCCAAAGTGAATATGTGCAGGTAAAGCAGAAAGGTGGAATCAGATTTTCTGTACAAGAGGTACTTTGTACTTCAGGAGCAGGTAATGCTGAGGTGACGGTGTATGAAAGTGATGATTGGACTGTCCAATCTGATGCGGATTGGGTGACTGTGAGTCGCGATAAAGCACGCGTGATTGTTGCTTATACCGCCAATACTAGTTTGACAAGCCGTACGGCTACAATAGCGGTGACAGGAGAGGGACAAAAACGAATGTTTTTTGTCATTCAAGAGGGTGCTGGAATTACTGCCATACCAGAACGTGAAGGATATGAATTAGTTTGGCATGATGAGTTTACTGAAGGTACAGAGCTCAATGCCACTCATTGGAGACATGAAGTGCAGAATGCAGGTTGGGTAAACAATGAACTCCAAAATTATGTGGATGGAGTAGTCAATGGCAAGCGGGTGACAGAATTGTCAGATGGGAAGTTGCGTATTCATTGTTTTAAAGGAGATGATGGAAAGATATATTCCGGTCGTGTCTATGCCCATGAATCGGAGGGCTGGCAGTATGGATACATTGAAGCTCGCATGATGTTGCCTAAGGGTAAGGGGACTTGGCCGGCATTTTGGATGATGCCTTGTAATGTAGATTGGAATAAGGAGGGATGGCCAAAATGTGGCGAAATAGATATTATGGAAGAAGTAGGTGTGGTACCTAATGAAGTGTCTTCCAGTCTTCATGCTGAAGGACATAATCATACTAACGGCACACAAGTGACTCATGCTATGACGATTGAGAAAGCTGAAGGAGAATTCCATACTTACGCCATAGAATGGACTGCACAAAATATTACCACTTATGTGGATGGTAAAGTTCAACTCACTTATGATAATGATAATAAAGGGGTGGTCAATTGGCCATATGATAAACCATATTATATTATTTTTAACCTTGCCTGGGGAGGTAGCTGGGGTGGTATGCAGGGAGTTGATGAGTCTGCACTACCTGTTACATGTGTTATAGATTATATACGTGTGTTTCAGAAAAAGTAGTCATTAAAATTTAGGAGAATGGAAAAAATATTTAATAAGGTTTGTTGTTTGTTCTCTCTTTTCTTTTTTGCTTGCTCTCCTTCTGTAGAGAACGGCATTAAGATAATAGGAATGGGTGATAGTTATGCGCTCTATATCGACGGAAAAGAAACCTATATTAAAGGCGTAGGCGGCACATATCGGTTGGACATTGCCGCCCAGAGTGGTGCCAATGCCTTCAGAACCTGGGGAGGTAATGTGGAGGAGATAAAGAAAAACCTGGCATTGGCTTCGGAGCACAACATGTACGTAATGCAGGGAATAGGCATGACCAAAGACTCCATACGCTATTACGATGATGAATATAAGAACAAGATGCGCGAAGAAGTCCGCTTGTTGGCAGAAACGTTCAAGAATGATACGAGTTTGCTGGCTTGGGGTATTGGCAATGAAATTGAGTTGGGAAATGCCAATATAGCTGCTGCATGGAATTTTGTGGAAGAACTGGCACAGCTGATTAAGTCGATAGACAAGCGTCATCTGGTTTCGACAGTGATTTCCTACAATCCGTCGGCATTGGATTCTGTGGCAAAGTATGCTCCATCTCTCGATTATGTGGGCATCAATGTATATGGTCCGATGGGAGAGGTGCAGATGGTTGTTGACAAGTCGGACTACAAGGGTGCATTTATGATTACCGAGTGGGGACCGACCGGTTGGTGGGAAACAGCTTCTACCGAGTGGAAAGCACCCATAGAGCAGACCAGTGAAGAAAAACGGCAGGTGTACGAAGAGCGTTATACGCAATATATTTCTGCCAATCCCCGTTGCTTGGGCTCTTTTGTATTCTTGTGGGGACAAAAAGAAGAACGTACGCCTACCTGGTTCAGTATGTTTGTAGAAGACACGGTGGATATGCTGCCTCTGAAAGGAGAAAAGACTCCTATGGTAGAGGCTATGCAAAGAGTGTGGACTGGTAAGGAACTGGATGAAACGGCTCCGGTAATTCTGGGTATGATGACTGTCAATGGGAAGAGTGCTATTGATAATGTCCGCATCAAGGCAGGTGCTTCATTGAAAGCAGAGGTTGCGGCCATAGACAAGGAAAATGATTCTCTGACTTATGTTTGGGAAGTGCTTAAAGAAGCTACAGTGCTGGGCTTTGGAGGTTCTTATGAACCGCGTCCGGAAAGAGTCGGTGAGGTGGCTATGTCAGATAAAAATGTGTATGAGACTACAATTAAAGTTCCCGGACAATATCGTTTGTACGTATATGTACTTGATAATACGGGCTTTGTCTCAACAGCAAATATTCCATTTCAAGTAATAGATTAAAGATGAAAACAATGAAAATGCTCTCTGCTTGTTTGTTGCTGCTTCCTTTTATATCTTGTACTCAAGTGCAGGATACAAAAAATGACGCAGTCATCGAGCAGAAAATAGAAGCGCTGTTGTCCCGTATGACATTGGAAGAAAAAATTGGGCAGATGAACCAGATTTCTTCTTATGGTAACATAGAGGATATGAGCGGATTGATAAAGAAAGGTGAAGTCGGGTCTATCCTGAATGAAGTAGATCCGGTGCGTGTCAATGCCTTGCAGCGTGTGGCAATGGAGGAGTCCCGCTTGGGCATCCCCTTGCTGATGGCGCGTGATGTGATCCACGGTTTCAAGACCATATTCCCTATTCCTTTGGGACAAGCGGCATCTTTCAACCCGCAGGTGGCTAAGGATGGTGCACGGGTAGCGGCTGTGGAGGCTTCTGCCGTGGGTATCCGCTGGACATTTGCGCCGATGATAGATGTGGCTCGCGATCCCCGTTGGGGGCGTATGGCCGAAGGATGTGGCGAAGATACTTATTTGACTTCAGTGATGGGTGTTGCTATGGTCGAAGGTTTCCAGGGAGATTCGCTGAACAGTCCGACTTCCATAGCCGCATGTCCTAAACATTTTGTAGGTTATGGTGCTGCCGAGGGCGGGCGTGATTATAATTCCACTTTCATTCCGGAGCGTCGTTTGAGGGATGTATACCTTCCTCCTTTTGAAGCTGTGGCCAAGGCAGGAGCAGCCACTTTCATGACTTCGTTTAATGACAATGACGGAGCACCGTCTACCGGAAACACTTTTATTTTGAAAGATGTGCTTCGTGGTGAATGGGGATTTGATGGAATAGTAGTGTCAGACTGGGCTTCGGTAGCCGAAATGATGGCACATGGCTTTGCTGCCGATTCTAAAGAGGCAGCAATGAAGGCGGTGAATGCTGGTGTGGATATGGAGATGGTCAGCTATACGTTTGTCAAGGAATTGCCGGAATTGATAAAAGAAGGTAAGGTCAAGAAGTCTGCTATAGACGATGCCGTGCGGAATATTCTGCGTATCAAATTCCGGTTGGGACTGTTTGATAATCCTTATGTGGATGAGAAACGGATAGAGGAACTTTATGCTCCTTCTCATCTGGAGGCTGCCAAGCAAGCTGCTGTGGAATCGGCCATCTTGTTGAAGAACGAAAAGGAGACATTGCCTTTGCAATCTTCGGTAAAGGCGGTTGCTGTGGTAGGTCCGATGGCAAATGCACCTTATGACCAATTGGGTACCTGGGTATTTGATGGTGACAAGACAAAAACCGTGACACCGTTGAAGGCTATCAAGGAACTGGTGGGGGACAAAGTGCAGGTGATATACGAGCCGGGTCTGACTTATAGCCGTGACAAGAATATGGCAGGTGTTGCCAAAGCCGCTGCTGCCGCTGCACGTGCTGATGTTATTTTGGCGTTTGTAGGCGAAGAGGCTATTCTTTCAGGAGAGGCGCATTGCCTGGCCGACCTGAACCTGCAAGGTGCGCAAAGCGAACTGATTGCCGCTTTGGCGAAAACAGGAAAACCGGTGGTTACTGTCGTAATGGCAGGGCGTCCGTTGACCATAGGAAAGGAAGTCGAACTCTCGTCAGCTGTACTTTATTCGTTCCATCCCGGAACCATGGGAGGACCGGCATTGGTCGACTTGCTGTGGGGTAAGGCTGTGCCAAGTGGCAAGACTCCGGTGACTTTCCCGAAGATGGTAGGACAGATACCGGTTTATTATGCTCATAACAGTTCCGGACGTCCGGCTACGCGGAATGAGGTTTTGCTGAATGACATTCCGTTGGAAGCGGGGCAGACTTCGTTGGGATGTACTTCTTTCTATATGGATGCAGGTTTCGATCCGCTGTATCCGTTTGGCTACGGTCTGTCGTATACGACGTTCAAATATGATAATGTGAAACTCTCGTCTGCCAATCTGAAGAAGGAAGATGTGCTGACTGTGACTTTCGACCTTGAGAATACCGGAAAGTATGAAGGTACCGAGGTAGCCCAGCTTTACGTGCAGGACAAGTTTGCTTCGGTGACCCGTCCGGTGAAAGAGCTGAAACGTTTTGCTCGCGTCACATTGAAGCCGGGTGAGAAGAAAAATGTATCGTTTGAACTTCCGATAAGTGAACTTGCTTTCTGGAATATAGATATGGTGAAGACGGTGGAAGCCGGAGACTTTGCTCTTTGGGTGGCACCGGATAGCCAAAGTGGAGAAGAAGTTTTCTTTAAGGTAGTAGATTGATTGTTGATTTAAGGTTAAAAAGAGAAGGGGCGGACCGTGATGGTTCGCCCCTTCTGCTTTCTTCTTTATAAGCCCCGCCTTCCGGCAAATAACTCAT
>OGGL01000356.1_pt1 | contig 14914 bp, 10 predicted proteins | sample 1571221 | NCBI WGS metagenome assembly OGGL01 (sample SAMEA2582062, study PRJEB24529) | metagenome | biome: Human gut stool | place: China | collected 2011
AACCTTTGTTAACCTTAAATCTAATACTATGAAAAACACAGTGCAAAGATACGGACTTCTGTGAAATCTGCAAATTATCCAAGTAAAACGCTATGTTTTATAACATTGATTAAGTGTTTGTTTTACGCTTTATACTTTTGTTAATACTTTCCGATGGTCTGAAAGAGGACTGCTTTCCTTCTTTTTAGAATAATAAATAGCTGAAGTTAGAGAACTTTACAGTATTATTTCTTATTTTTGTTCTTAATTGGATTACAGAAAGAACTATGAAATGATGAGATGGATGAAGACGATGAGATATCTGAAGTGGATGCTGGTGCTGTTTGGTTTAATCGGGATGACGGCTTGCCGGCAGGATACACCCCATTTTCGTATTGGGGTGGCTCAATGCAGCGATGATTCATGGCGACATAAGATGAATGATGAGATTCTTCGGGAAGCAATGTTTTATAATGGTGTTTCGGTGGAAATCCGTTCGGCAGGGGATGATAACACTAAGCAGGCGGAAGATGTCCATTATTTTATGGACGAAGGAGTCGATCTGCTGATTATTTCCGCTAACGAAGCTGCTCCTATGACTCCGATTGTAGAAGAAGCTTATCAGAAAGGCATCCCCGTTATTCTTGTAGACCGGAAGATTCTTTCGGATAAATATACTGCCTATATCGGAGCCGATAATTATGAAATCGGTCGTTCGGTAGGAAACTATATTGCCTCCAGTCTGAAAGGGAAGGGAAATATAGTAGAACTGACAGGATTGAGCGGTTCGACTCCTGCAATGGAACGGCATCAGGGATTTATGGCTGCCATCAGTAAATTCCCGGATATAAAGCTGATTGATAAAGCGGATGCTGCTTGGGAACGTGGTCCGGCAGAGATAGAAATGGATAGTATGCTTCGGAGGCATCCTAAGATTGATGCTGTGTATGCCCATAATGATCGTATCGCTCCGGGTGCCTATCAGGCAGCAAAGATGGCAGGGCGGGAGAAGGAAATGATTTTTGTCGGCATAGATGCCTTGCCGGGTAAGGGAAACGGGCTGGAGCTGGTTCTGGACAGTGTGCTGGATGCTACCTTTATCTATCCGACCAATGGTGATAAGGTACTGCAACTGGCTATGGATATTCTGGAGAAGAAACCCTATCCCAAAGAAACGGTGATGAATACCGCTGTTGTGGACCGTACCAACGCACACGTCATGCAGTTGCAGACCACGCACATTTCCGAACTCGACAAAAAGATTGAAACGCTCAACGGACGTATCGGTGGCTATCTCTCTCAGGTAGCTACACAACAGGTCGTTTTATACGGCAGTCTGATTATCCTTTTATTGGTAGCCGGCTTATTATTGGTCGTTTATAAATCACTCCGCTCAAAGAATCGCTTGAATAAAGAACTTTTTAAGCAGAAGCAACAATTGGAAGAGCAACGTGACAAACTGGAAGAACAGCGTGACCAATTGATACAACTTTCTCATCAACTGGAAGAAGCTACTCATGCCAAGCTGGTATTCTTCACCAATATTTCTCACGACTTCCGTACTCCGTTGACATTGGTTGCCGATCCGGTAGAACATTTGTTGGCGGACAAGACACTGAGCGGAGATCAGCACCGGATGCTCATGCTGATTCAGCGGAATGTGAACATTCTTCTGCGTCTGGTCAATCAGATTCTGGATTTCCGTAAATATGAAAATGGCAAGATGGAATATACTCCGGTTACGGTGGATGTCCTTTCTTCTTTCGAAGGATGGAATGAGTCTTTTCAGGCGGCAGCCCGTAAGAAGCATATCCATTTTTCTTTTGATAGTATGCCGGATACGGATTATCATACACTGGCAGACATGGAGAAGCTGGAACGTATTTATTTCAATCTCCTGTCCAATGCCTTTAAGTTTACACCGGAAAACGGGAAAATTGCCGTCCGTCTGTCTTCCCTTAGTAAAGAGGATAAACGGTGGATACGTTTCACGGTGGCAAATACCGGTTCCATGATTTCTGCCGAACATATCCGCAATGTATTCGACCGTTTCTATAAGATCGATATGCACCATACCGGTTCGGGAATCGGACTGGCATTGGTAAAAGCCTTCGTAGAAATGCACGGTGGTACGATCTCTGTAGAGAGCGATGAGAAACAGGGTACGATCTTTACCGTTGAACTGCCTGTACAGTCTTGCGAGGCTGTTACTGCCGAACCGGATACCACCCTTGTTTCTCCGGATTCCCGTACAACAGATGTTCTATTGGCGGAAGAGGAAGAACTGGAAAAAGGATATGACTCTTCCAAATCGTCCGTACTGATTATTGATGATAATGAGGATATCCGTTCGTATGTCCATACGCTGTTGCATACAGACTATACGGTGATTGAAGCGGCAGACGGCTCCGAAGGAATCCGTAAGGCTATGAAGTATGTTCCGGACCTGATCATTTCCGATGTGATGATGCCGGGCATTGATGGCATTGAATGTTGCCGCCGGCTGAAAAGTGAGTTACAGACCTGTCATATTCCGGTTATTCTGCTGACGGCGTGTTCACTGGACGAACAGCGTATTCAGGGATATGACGGTGGTGCCGATTCTTATATTTCAAAGCCGTTCAGTTCACAACTGTTGCTGGCACGTGTCCGCAATCTGATTGATTCTCACCGTCGTCTGAAACAGTTCTTTGGTGACGGGCAGACATTGGCGAAGGAAGATGTCTGCGATATGGACAAGGATTTTGTAGAAAGATTTAAGTCATTGATTGAAGAGAAAATGGGAGACTCCGGTTTGAATGTGGAGGATTTGGGCAAAGATATGGGACTAAGCCGTGTGCAGCTTTACCGCAAGATTAAATCGTTGACTAACTACTCTCCGAATGAATTGCTCCGTATCGCCCGTTTGAAGAAGGCAGCTTCTTTGCTTGCTTCTTCGGACATGACCGTAGCGGAGATTGGTTATGAAGTCGGTTTCAGTTCACCTTCTTATTTCGCCAAGTGCTATAAAGAGCAGTTTGGAGAGAGCCCGACAGATTTCCTGAAAAGGAAAGGATGATTTCATTGTGATCGTAAAGAGGGATATATGAAAGATTATAAAGTAGATAAAGAGAGCTTTTCCGAATCCTTTCGGAAGGAAGTGTACGAAGTCGTATCCCAGATACCTGTAGGAAAAGTATCTACTTATGGAGGTATTGCTTTGCTCTTGGGGGCACCCCAATGCTCGCGGATGGTGGGGCGTGCATTGAAAGAAGTGCCGGATGAATTATCCATTCCCTGCCATAGAGTTGTAAATTCCACCGGAAGGCTGGTGCCCGGTTGGGGGGAACAAAAACAACTCTTGCTGGCAGAAGAAGTTTCTTTCAAAGCTAACGGATGCGTTAATCTGAAAGAACATTTGTGGCACGTGGATGAATGAAGGATGCAAGGAAGGTAAGCCATATCATCCGTATCCATACAATAAAGAAAACCCATACATGAAGCCATAAGGTCCTGGTAATGAAATCTCTGATGGGAACAGGGACGAATATGTCGATAGGAACGATACATAACAGCACAAAACAGCACCAAAATAGAATCTTGTCTGTTGCGGTACGTGTTGGTCTGCTCCAATACCAGAGCATGAAACCTGCCAATGCGATAATATAGGTATGTTTCTCGGCGGAGTCACTCAGTAATACTACCCAGCCCATGAGAATGCCCAAAGCTTGGGCACGGAAGGCAAAAGACGACCATTTGCGGAAATTCCCCAAAAAGAGCAGAGTCAGCAGACCGAGCATTCCTATCTGAAGTGCACGGAAATGTGGCAATGTCCATGCTGCAATGGGGCGGGCATAGAAAAATGAATCATAAGCTCCGGTGGATTGATGAACAGCAAGACTATGGCACCATTCTTCATAATAGGGGAGCAAATCTGCAGGAGCTATTTTGATTAACGGTAACGCAAGCAATACAATGCCCATTGCAACGGCATAGCCAAAGTTACGCCATACGTGAGGATAGCACAGCAACAATGCCAGTTCGAAAATTCCATATACTTTGGTACATCCCGAAATCATGATGAACAGAACAGCCAGAAATCCCCGGTCTTTTTCCAATAACGTATAGGCGAATAAGAATAAATAGGCTACTGTTATGTTATACTGAAATGAAAGTAAACTTTGTCCTAAAATCAGTAACAGAAAAAGGAACATACGGCATTTCTGCTGCTGGGTGAATTGTTGGGGCAGCGTGAAGATCGTCACAAAAAACAATGAATAATTGAATAGATTCCACGCGAAAGGTCCCAGCCATGCAGGCAGATACGCAAACGGAGCGAACAATACCGTGAAAACAGGAGAATAAAGGAAGTAGCGTCCGTGAGCTTCTACAAATTCGGTTGTGTATGGGCTGATGCCTTGCCAGAAGAATTGAGTAGCGTCTGAGAAGACCATAAAGTTTTGATGCCGTCCTCGCATAAATTCGAGCAGAGTCACTATAAAAGCGAGCAGGAAACCTATCATGTAGAGATTCCGCCGACTATAGAAAAACGGCATTTTGGGGTTCTTTTTACTAAGGAACTGTACTTGGCTTTTGTCGTCTAGTGTGGCAGTACCTGTTTGTTTTTCTTTTGTTGTGTAATGACAATTATCCTTCCCCAGGAAAATTGTAATAGCCCTGTTGAACATATAAATCTAGTTTAGTTATTGACGCCAAATATACGGTGTTTAGGTGAAATATTCAAACTTATTTTATATTTATCTGCCGGTTTGTTCTATTTTGCTGAGTGATAGGGGAATATTACCCGAAAACTTTCCATATCATTACAAATAAAGTCCTCTGTATGCCCCGGATTTTGAATATAATTTGCATGTTTAATCTGTTTTTTGTATCTTTGTGCCAGCAAGATACTGGAACAGACTGTTTTTATACATAAAAATGCTATTTTTTTGCTATTCGTTGAAAGGATTATCTTATCAAATTCTATTCCTTTTTTAATTACTCAGTCTGTCAATAATCATTTTATTAATTATTTCGGGATTCATTGTTATTTGTCCCGTATTTAAATCAGAACTTTATACGATATAAAGAAAAATTCCTGTTATCGTTTGTTCTTGTCTTGCTGTATATATTATTTTAATAACCTAAACCATTTTATTGTATGAGTAAAATAGAAATTAAAGATCTCTATCTGGTTTTTGGCAATGAGAAGCAGAAGGCTTTGAAGATGTTGAAAGAAGGTAAAACAAAAAGTGAAATATTAAAAGCGACCGGATGTACAGTTGCGGTGAAAGATGCGAATCTTTCCATTAATGAAGGCGAAATATTCGTCATTATGGGGCTGTCCGGTAGTGGAAAGTCCACTTTACTCCGCTGCATCAACCGTTTGATACGCCCTACTTCCGGAGAAGTGATTATCAATGGAACAGACATAGCCAAAGTATCGGATAAAGAACTGTTGCAGATTCGCCGAAAAGAACTGGCTATGGTCTTTCAGAACTTCGGTCTGCTTCCTCACCGTTCTGTCTTGCATAATATAGCTTTCGGACTCGAACTACAGGGAGTTAAAAAGGGAGAACGGGAGCAGAAAGCGATGGAAAGTATGCAACTGGTGGGACTGAAAGGCTACGAGAATCAGATGGTCAGTGAATTGTCGGGTGGGATGCAGCAGCGTGTCGGGCTGGCGCGGGCTTTGGCCAATAATCCCGAAGTCCTGTTGATGGATGAGGCTTTCTCGGCACTCGATCCTTTGATCCGCGTACAGATGCAGGATGAACTGCTGACTTTGCAGTCGAAGATGAAAAAAACGATTGTCTTTATTACTCACGACCTGAGTGAAGCGATTAAATTGGGCGACCGGATTGCTATCATGAAGGATGGAGAAATTGTACAAATCGGTACATCGGAAGAAATCCTGACCGAACCTGCCAACGCTTATGTAGAACGATTTGTGGAGAATGTAGATCGAAGCAAGATTATTACGGCTTCCTCAGTTATGGTAGATAAACCCATAGTGGCACGTTTGAAGAAAGAAGGTCCGGAGGTGCTGATCCGTAAGATGCGCGAACGGAATCTGACCGTTCTTCCGGTAGTCGATTCCAATAATCTGTTAGTAGGAGAGGTGCGGTTGAACGACTTGCTGAAACTGCGAAAAGAGCAAATCCGCTCCATCGAGTCTGTAGTAAGACATGAAGTTCATTCGGTACTGGGGGATACGGTGCTGGAAGATATTCTTCCGTTGATGACAAAAACGAACTCGCCAATCTGGGTCGTAAATGAGAATCGGGAGTTTGAAGGCGTAGTGCCACTTTCCTCATTGATCATCGAAGTAACGGGAAAAGATAAAGAAGAAATTAATGAAATCATTCAAAACGCAATAGAATTATGATAAATATCGGACAATATATAGAGACAGCCATAAATTGGCTCACAGAACATTTTGCTTCCTTTTTTGATGCTCTCAGTATGGGGATTGGAGGATTCATAGACGGTTTTCAGCACGTACTGTTTGGAATACCTTTTTATATCACAATCGCAGTGCTGGCTGCACTCGCCTGGTTTAAGTCGGGTAAGGGGACAGCCGTATTTACCCTCTTAGGTTTATTACTTATTTACGGCATGGGCTTTTGGGAAGAAACGATGCAGACACTGGCATTAGTACTTTCTTCCACCTGTCTGGCATTGCTTTTGGGCGTTCCGTTAGGAATCTGGACTGCCAACAGTGATCGTTGTAACAAGATAATGCGCCCTGTCCTCGATTTTATGCAGACAATGCCTGCCTTTGTCTATCTGATTCCTGCCGTTCTATTTTTCGGATTGGGAACTGTGCCGGGAGCTTTTGCCACCATCATCTTTGCAATGCCTCCTGTGGTTCGTCTGACCGGTCTGGGCATTCGTCAGGTTCCTAAAAACGTAGTAGAAGCCTCCCGTTCTTTTGGAGCTACTCCCTGGCAGCTTCTTTATAAGGTGCAATTGCCTTTGGCGTTGCCTACTATTCTGACGGGAATCAACCAGACGATCATGATGTCACTTTCGATGGTAGTGATTGCCGCCATGATTTCTGCCGGAGGATTGGGAGAAATCGTGCTGAAAGGTATCACACAAATGAAAATCGGACTCGGATTTGAAGGCGGTATCGCAGTCGTGATATTGGCGATCGTACTGGACCGCATCACTCAGGGTATGGCAGATAACAGAAAAAGTAAAAAGAAATAAGAATCACACCAAAGAAAGGAATAATCAATGAATAAGATAAAAATGATTGTGGCAATGTTTATTGCCGGTATACTCTTAACCTTCGTTTCCTGCGGAGACAACGGAAAGAGTAAGAAGATAAGTATTGCTTATGCCAACTGGTCGGAAGGGATTGCCATGACAAACCTTGCCAAAGCGATTTTTGAAGATCAGGGGTACGATGTAAAGTTGCTGAATGCCGACCTTGCACCTATATTTACCTCTATCTCCCGTAAGAAAGCAGACGTATTTATGGATGTCTGGATGCCTGTCACTATGGAAGATTATATGAAACAATACGGAGATAAACTCGAAGTTATCGGGGATATTTATGATGGTGCCCGTATCGGGCTGGTGGTTCCGGATTACGTTACAATCAACTCGATCGAAGAGTTGAATGCGGAAAAGGAACGTTTCTCTGGCCAGATTGTCGGCATTGATGCCGGAGCCGGTATTATGAAAGCTACCGATCAGGCCATCAAAGATTATGGATTGGATTATAAACTGATGACTTCGAGCGGACCTGCCATGACTGCTTCCCTAAAGAAAGCGATTGATAAGAAGGACTGGATTGTCGTGACGGGATGGACGCCTCACTGGATGTTCGACCGTTTCAAACTGAAAGTTCTTCAGGACCCGAAGCTGATATATGGAAATGCGGAAACCATTCATACCATAGCGTGGAAAGGTTTTAGCGAGAAAGATCCTTTTGCTGCCGAACTTCTGGGCAATATTCGTCTGACTGATGCGGAAATCAGCTCTTTAATGACTGCTCTGGAAGAGGCGCAGACGACGGAAAGACAGGCTGCCCGTCAATGGATGGAAGAACATCAGGAACTGGTAAACAGTTGGATTCCTAAGAAAGATTGATAAGCAAACACTACTTCAACCATCCCGCCATTCTTTCTTTACCATAGAAGTAGTAGAAAAGTAGTCCCAGCCAGCTGGTAAGAACGATTAATACAATCGCTATAAGCCTTTTCTCTACAGCCGCATTTATATTCCAAATCTCTATGGCAGCTCTGAAAGTCAGTATCAAACCGACAATCCAAATAACAAATCCGATCATATCTTTAGAGTTTTAATGAATATCTTCGTGAGAAGTAATCGTTACTTCTAATATATAAACAAAAAAGGCAGGAATCTGTTTCCAGGATTCCTGCCTTTTATTATGTACAAAGTATTTCTACTTATTATTCAGCTGTATCAGCTCCCCAGTTTTCTCTGGCAAGACGTTTGTAGCTGTTGTAACGCCATTTAGCGTTTTCTTCAGCAGCTTTAAACAGTTCTTCAGCTTCAGCAGGGTATTGTTTCATTACAGAAGCGTAACGAACTTCACCCTTCAAGAAACCTTGGAAGTCTTCCCAGTTAGGTTCTTTGCTATCCAGCTGGAACGGATTCTTGCCTTCTTCTTCCAAAGCAGGGTTGTAACGCCATAAGTGCCAGTAACCGCACTTAACAGCCTTTTCTTCTTCTTCCTGGCTCTTACCCATACCGGCTTTCAGACCGTGGTTGATACACGGAGCGTAAGCGATGATGAGTGATGGTCCGGGATATGCTTCAGCTTCGCGGATAGCTTTCAGAGTCTGAGCCTGATCAGCACCCATAGCGATCTGTGCAACATATACATAACCGTAAGTAGTAGCCATCAGACCGAGGTCTTTCTTACGTACACGCTTACCTGCAGCAGCAAACTTAGCGATAGCGCCTACCGGAGTAGCTTTAGAAGACTGACCACCTGTGTTAGAGTAAACCTCAGTATCCAATACAAGGATGTTAACGTCCTTACCGGAAGCGATTACATGGTCAAGACCACCGTAACCGATATCGTAAGAAGCGCCGTCACCACCGATGATCCATTGACTGCGTTTAACAAGATATTGTTGCAGATCAGCGATTTGCTTGCAGTGGTTGCATTTATCCTTAGCAGCTTCTACCATCGGAATGATCTTTTCGGCCAGTTCCTTAGTCTTTTCTGCATCCAGCATATTGTTGATCCATTCAGCAAATACTTCTTTGTATTCAGCCGGGCAGCAATCAGAAGCGATAGCTTCGTTCATTACTTTCACCAGACGGGCACGCATCTTTTCGTTAGCCAGTTCCATACCCAAACCAAATTCACAGAAGTCTTCGAACAAGGAGTTAGCCCATGCAGGACCGTGACCCTTTTCGTTCATAGTGTACGGAGTAGAAGGAACTGAACCGGAGTAGATAGAAGAACATCCTGTAGCGTTAGCAACCATTTCACGGTCACCGAACAACTGAGAAATCAGTTTCACGTACGGAGTTTCACCACAACCGGAGCAAGCGCCTGAGAACTCAAACAACGGAGTTGCGAACTGAGAGTTCTTCACGTTAGCCTTGATGTCTACCAGGTGTTGTTTGCTCTTCACGTTTTCAGCGCAGTAAGTCCAGTTATCAGCTTCGGCCAACTGGCTTTCAAGGTGTTTCATGGTCAATGCCTTGCCACCCTTCTTCGGATTACCCGGACAGATGTCGGCACAGTTACCGCAACCCAGACAGTCGAGAACGTCTACCTGAATACGGAATGTCATACCATCGAATGCTTTACCTACAGCTTTCAGTTGCTCGAACTTAGCACCCTTCTGCTCTTCAGCATCGAGTACGAACGGACGGATAGAAGCGTGAGGACAAACGTAAGCACACTTGTTACACTGGATACAGTTTTCAGCATTCCATTCGGGAACGAATGCAGCTACACCACGTTTTTCGTATTTGGAAGTACCTTGATACCAAGTACCGTCTTCGATACCCTTGAATGCAGATACCGGCAGCAAGTCACCGTCCTGTGCATTGATCGGACGAACTACTTCGTTGATGAAAGCAGGATCATTGTTTTCTGCTTTTGCATCATCCGGCAGGTTAGCCCAAGCAGGATCGACAGTCAGAGTCTTGTATTCACCACCGCGGTCTACAGCAGCGTAGTTCTTGTTAACAACGTCTTCACCCTTCTTGCCGTAAGACTTAACGATGAATTTCTTCATCTGTTCAACAGCTTGATCTACAGGAATAACGCCTGTGATACGGAAGAATGCAGACTGAAGGATTGTATTGGTACGGTTGCCCAGACCAATTTCCATTGCAATCTGAGTTGCGTTGATATAGTATACAGAGATGTTGTTCTGTGCAAAGTATTTCTTCACCTTGTTAGGCAGGTTCTTAGCCAGTTCTTCGCCTTCCCAGATGGTGTTCAGCAAGAAAGAACCGTTCTTACGCAAACCACGTGTTACGTCGTACATGTGCAGGTAAGCCTGAACGTGACAAGCAACGAAGTTCGGAGTATTTACCAAGTAAGTAGAACGGATCGGAGTATCACCGAAACGCAGGTGAGAACAAGTGAAACCACCCGACTTCTTGGAGTCGTAAGAGAAGTAAGCCTGACAGTGTTTGTCGGTGTTGTCACCGATAATCTTAACAGAGTTCTTGTTGGCACCTACTGTACCGTCAGCACCCAGACCGTAGAATTTAGCTTCGAACATACCTTCACCGCCCAGAGCGATTTCTTCTTTCTGAGGAAGAGAAGTGAACGTAACGTCGTCTACGATACCGATAGTGAAGTGGTTCTTCGGCATTGGCATAGCCAAGTTTTCGAATACAGAGATGATCTGTGCCGGAGTGGTATCTTTTGAACCCAGACCGTAGCGACCGCCAACGATAACAGGAGCATTTTCTGCGCCATAGAAGCAGTCTTTAACGTCAAGGTAAAGAGGTTCGCCGTTAGCACCCGGTTCTTTTGTACGGTCAAGCACTGCGATGCTCTTTGCAGTCTTGGGTACAGCAGCCAGGAAGTGTTTGGCAGAGAACGGACGATACAAGTGTACGGCAACCATACCTACTTTTTCGCCGTTTGCTACCAAGTGGTCGATAGCTTCGCGGGCAGCTTCAGTTACAGAACCCATTGCGATAATTACGCGTTCTGCATCTTCTGCACCGTAGTAATCGAACAAACCGTATTTGCGGCCTGTGATCTTGGAAATTTCGTTCATGTATTCTTCTACGATAGCAGGAACTGCTTCATAGTAGTTATTGCATGATTCACGATGTTGGAAGAAGTGATCGGGGTTTTCAGCCATACCACGGGCAACCGGCTTCATCGGATTCAGTGCGCGGGCACGGAATTCAGCCAAAGCTTCCTGGTCGATCAGCGGAGCGAGGTCGTCGTTTTCCAACATTTCGATCTTCTGGATTTCGTGAGAAGTACGGAAACCATCGAAGAAGTTCATGAACGGAACGCGTGATTTGATAGTAGCCAGATGAGCAACACCTGCCAAATCCATAACTTCCTGTACAGAACCTTCTGCCAACATAGCGAAGCCAGTCTGACGAGCTGACATTACGTCCTGATGGTCACCGAAGATACACAATGCGTGAGAAGCCAGTGTACGAGCAGAAACGTGGAATACACAAGGCAAGAATTCACCGGCAATCTTGTACATGTTAGGGATCATCAAAAGAAGACCCTGAGAAGCAGTGTAAGTAGTAGTCAATGCACCAGCCTGAAGAGAACCGTGAACTGCACCGGCAGCACCACCTTCAGATTGCATTTCCTGTACCAATACTGTTTCGCCGAAGATGTTCTTACGTCCTGCGGCAGCCCATTCGTCTACGTACTCAGCCATAGTCGAAGAAGGAGTGATGGGGTAGATAGCTGCTACTTCAGAGAACATATACGAGATATGTGCTGCAGCTTGGTTACCATCACATGTGATGAATTTCTTCTGTTTAGTCATAACTAAATTAAATATTTAAGTAAATAAATCTTTTTAGTATAAGAATCCGAACATCCAGAGAGGTATTTGGTTGCCGCGGCCTATCTCAGCCTTTTGCAACGCATACGTCACGTCCGGGTTATTCTTTATTTTTGTACCTTCCGCACAAATTTTGAACGGCATCACTTCGTCTACCATGAAAGAGACGTTTTTATCTCCTTTATGTACCTTATGGTCTTTCCATAAAGTGTTAACGAAGAACGTGTCGAGTACATCCTGTTCTTCCACTTTCACTGGATAAATGGAGTACATCAGGTTAGAGTTGTGCATCATAATCTTTGACGGTTTCTTTGGGAATTCTTCTCCTTTCGGGTAAACCAGATTAATCAGACGCGCGTCTGCCAGATACTTGATATAGTTCATTACCGTAGCGCGGGATGTCTGTACGTCACTTGCCAGTTGGCTCACGTTCGGAGCTTTCGGTCCGTCCACAGCCAACAAATATAGTAATTTTTTTATCTTTGAAAGATATTTCAGCTCAATTTGTTTGATCAGCAAGATATCCACTTCTACCATCATGTTCATTGTTTTCAGCAGATTCTCCGAGAAATTACGTTTTTCAAGGAAGAAAGGGTAGAAACCATGATGCAGGTAATCCTGAAAATAATCCAGCGGTCGTACTTTGGAAAGTACTCCTTTGGCTATCTGTTCATGTGTACTGAGGATTTCTTCGAGGCTGTATGCCCGGAATTTCATTCCTGTCTGCAGGTTCAGAAATTCACGGAAAGAGAATCCGCGCAGGTTATAACTTTTCGCAATGTCACGCAATTCGAGGTTTTCCTCTTTGAGTCGCATGACGGAAGAACCGGTGAAGACAATCTTCAGGCTGGGGAAACGGTCATAGCACATTCGTAGCTCTTTGCTCCATTCGGGATGTTTGAACACCTGGTCGATCAGCAGTACTTTTCCGCCACGTTTCTGAAACTCGTTGGCGAAGTCAACAAGGCTGTGACCGGAGAAATAAAAGTTGTTCATATTGATGAACAGACAGGAACGGTCGGTGCCGAATTTCTCTTTGGCGTACTGCAGGAGGAAAGTGGTTTTTCCTACGCCACGTGTCCCTTTGATACCAATCAGACGGTCACTCCAGTCGATCTCGTCCATAAGATCGCGGCGAACGGGGGCATTGGTGTGCTCAACGAGGTAGGCGTGTGTGCGATAGAATGATTCCATTTCGTTTCTTTGTTTTTCGGCTGGCAAATATAGTGCTTTTTTTAGGATTTGCAAAGTAGAGATAGCAAAAATGTGCTTTAATTTATAAGTTTCTCTTTATTGTGTAAGTTCCTGATTATTTCCTGTATATATTTGCAGAATAATGTGTTGAATCCATCTTTGACATGACGAAAAGACCTGTTTATATATTCAATCCGGAGCATGATATGGCGTTGGCAAGCGGTGAGACGAACTATATGGCGCCGGCTTCCGCCCGACAGATGGCGAGTGACCTGGCGTTGCTTCCTATGTGGTATGCCGAAGCGGGAAGTGCGGTGCTTGCACCGTCTGCTTATAATGCGGACTTCCTGAAAACAAAGAGTGAACTTTTGGGCATGGATGTGGCCTTGTTGACGGAACCGGAAGTGGCTGACGGTAAAGACCGGAAGTTCTCTCCGTGGGGGTGGGACCCTGCTTTGCGGAAGCGTTTGATGACATTGGGGGCAGGTCAGACGGAGCTGCCTTCTGCGGATTATATGAATATTCTGAGAGAGCATTCGCATCGTCTGCAGGCGGTAAAGTTGTTGCCTGGGTTGCGGTTGAATGAATACTTCTGTGGAGAATCTTTTTATTTGAGTACTTTGGCGGAGTGCAGTGCGTTCGTCGAAGGGCGGGAAGCGTGCTTGTTAAAAGCTCCGCTTTCCGGAAGCGGGAAAGGATTGAATTGGTGTAAAGGCATATTTACTACTTTTATTTCCGGTTGGTGTGCCCGTGTCGCTGCTTCTCAGGGTGGGGTGGTAGGCGAACCTATATATAATAAGGTGGAAGATTTCGCTATGGAGTTTTATGCTGACGGGAGAGGAAGGGTTGTTTTTGCCGGATATTCGGTCTTCCACACGGGTGGGAGTGGGATGTATGCAGGGAATGACTTGCTGTCTGACGAGAAGATTCTGCAGAAACTATCGGCTTATGTGCCACAAGAAGAATTTATCAGGCTGCGGACTCGTTTGGAAGAAGAATTGTCAGCTTTGTTCGGTGGCTTTTATCATGGATACTTGGGAGTGGATATGATGATTTGTCATTTTCCGGATGAAGCGCCTGTTTACCGGATTCATCCTTGTGTCGAAATTAATCTGCGAATGAATATGGGGGTGGTGGCATGGCTCTTGACGGATCGTTATTTGGCTGCGGATGCGGAAGGAGTTTTTCGGATTGATTATTATCCTTTAGCCGGTCAGGCTTTGGAGGAACATCGGCAGATGTCGGCTTCGTTCCCTTTGTCCGTAGAGAATAATCGGGTGTGTGCCGGATATTTGCCGTTAGTACCGGTGACGCCTCAAAGCCGGTATCGTGCGTTTCTTTTGCTTACTCTCCCCCAGTGAAAAAGATAGTGCTTTTGCTCTCATGCTCTAACAGTTCGTCTGTATCCCTTTATTCATCGATGTTTTAGCTGTTAGAGATCCAGTGGTAGCAGAGTGAGAGCAAGGACTTGCTCTCACTCTGCATCGTCCTGATAAATACCGTTTTTACTGTGTTATTCTTTGATTTACAGGATGTTAATATCTGATATCTCAACTGTTAACGTTTGATTTCTCAGATATTAATAATTGAGAAATCAAGTATTAAGGACTGATAATTTATGTATTATTGACTGATATATGATTTAATGTTTTCAGAGAGAGCAGTACTATTGAAGTAGCTGATGCGTTCAATGTGATTGGAACATGCGGTTTGTCTTACCCTGGATTTGGTTGACTACTATAAGTATCAACTAAAATGAA